>VFQN01000293.1_pt1 | contig 100368 bp, 99 predicted proteins | sample 3512371 | NCBI WGS metagenome assembly VFQN01 (sample SAMN10412370, study PRJNA504923) | tailings metagenome | isolation source: Replicate 2 from Balatoc abandoned mine | place: Philippines: Itogon, Benguet | collected 2017-08-28 | reverse complement strand
AAATTTCTCATCCTGTTTGAGGAGGAACGACGAGTTTGATGAGAAATTCTGTTATAATCTGCTTACAGGTCGATCGGTTTACCGCGCCTAGATTTTTTGTTACTACCTCAGCATTTAGCTTTTCCAAAGCTATGCTTCGTCTTCACCAGCAATGCTGGTTCTTTCATCAATGGAAAAAGTAAGAGGAGCTAAGCAATAACGTAAGATGTGCCGTTAAATGGGAAAATCACCCTTCAAAAGGGGAATTGAAACTCCTCTTTGAATTCATACATTAGCCATTCGCAACTACTCTTAGTAACTTGTTGAAAGAAATCGATTTTGCAAGCAATTTTCAAACAGTTTTTCCTTTACATTTGAGCGCTTTCAAAAGCATATCTAAGGAATAAGTCATGAGTCTAACAGGAAAATCGATTTTTTTGCGCGCTGTCGAAAAAGAAGACGCAACAAAACTGATGCTTTGGGAGAATAATCCCAAACATTGGAAGATTACCGGAACCGAAGTGCCTTTTTCCTTTTCCTCGATTTTAGAATACATCGATCAGGCACAGCATATCCGCACGCATGGACAGCTGAGAATGATGATTTGTGTGGTTGGGACAAAGGAACCGATCGGAGCAATCGACCTGTACCAGGTGGATTTTAAGCATTTGCGCGCCGCTGTTGGAATTTTGATAGCCGATGAAGACAATAAAAATCATGGATTTGCCTTTGAAGCATTGATTTTATTAGAAAAGTATGCTGCTCAAATTTTAGCTTTGCACAATCTGCATTGTTCGATTCACAGTGATAACCTGGCGAGTATCGGATTGTTTGAAAAAGCGGGTTTCACACGAGTGGGAATAAGAAAAGAATGGTACCTTGAGAGAGGTGTTTGGTTGGATGAAATTTTATATCAGAAATGTTTAAAAAAGGATTAATTGTAGTCGGAATCTTAGCAATAATCGGTGTTGCAGTAGGATGGAAACACATCGGGGCGTTTTTCAACGGTAGAACCTCTACTGCAAATACAAAAGCAACCCGTGTAGCTGTAGATAATCGTAAAAGTCTGAAAGAAATAGCAGAAACATTTAAAACAGCAGGAGTTGTGGATGATGTAGATGCATTTTTATCATTGGCGGAGTACAAAGAATTGACGAACGCTAAAATCGGCTCGGGAATGTATGAAATTCAACCCGGAACAAACTACAGAACCTTATTGAATGGATTGACATTAAACAGTTCCGGGAACGGAAATGCAGAAATTGAAGTGTTGGTTACTTTCAATAACTGCAAGACGATTCACGATTTATGTGTGAAAGTGGCTTCCTGTATTATGGTCGACAGCACGGAATTGGAAGTGTACATCACGAATCCGGAGACACTGAGCAAATATGGATTTACCTTGGAGCAAATTCCGGCTTTGTTTATGCCGAATACCTACAAAATGTTCTACGATACGAGCAAAGAAGCGTTTTTAGAGCGCATGGCGAAGGAATTTAAAAACTTCTGGACTCCGGCGCGTATGGAAAAATTGAAAGCGGTTGGTCTAAAATCTCCTTCACAAGCAGTGACTCTGGCGTCAATTGTTTACGGTGAACAATCCAAAAATGCTTCCGAATGGCCGATTATTGCGCGCTTGTACCTGAATCGCTTGAATACGGGAATGAAATTGCAATCCGATCCGACGTTTAAATTCTGTTGGGGAGACCAATTGGAAGGAGTTCAGCGTTTGACGTATGAACACCGAAACAAAGATTGTCCGTACAACACGTATTTGTACAACGGATTACCTCCGGGACCGATTTCCATGCCGCCGACAGGAGTAGTGGAAGCTGTTTTGAATCCGGATAGCAACGATTATTTATACATGTGTGCTCAGCCAAACTACGATGGATTGCACAATTTTGCCAAAGATTATGCGGATCACGCAAAATACGCGGCGGAATTCCAAAAATGGCTGGCTGCTGAAATTGCAAATAACTAAGAAATGGAACGCAGATCATTTGTGAGATTAGGTGCAGTCGGATTGGTTGCTTCTATTGTAAAGCCGGTTTTGGCAAACGAAGATACGGTTTCGGATCCTTTTTTCTCCGATTACAACGGTGGGGCGAAAATGATTTCCACCTGGAGTCACGGGCAGGAAGCAAACCGCGCCGGATGGAAATTACTGGAAGAGGGGAAATCTTCTTTGGATGCAGTGGAAGCCGGAGCAAGACATACCGAAAGCGATGTAACAAACAGAAGTGTCGGGATCGGAGGAATGCCGGATCGTGAAGGACATGTAACATTAGATGCCTGCATCATGGACTGGAATTCCAATTGCGGTTCTGTGGGTTGTCTGGAAGGGATTGCGCACCCGGTTTCCGTTGCGAAACACATTATGCAAAATACACCGCATGTGATGCTTGTAGGAGCAGGTGCAAAGAAATATGCCTTAAAACATCAGTTCGAAACCATCAAAACACCGCTTCCGGAAGTGAAGAAAGAGTGGGAGAAATGGAAAAAAGAACAAGCTGCGATTGCTAAAAAGCCTGAAATCAATCATGAAAACCACGATACGATCGGTTTGCTGGCAATTGATGAAGCAGGACGAATCAGTGGAGCGTGTACGACTTCCGGTTGGGCGTATAAATTACCCGGACGTTTGGGAGATTCACCGATCATCGGTTCCGGATTGTTCATTGACCAGGAGGTTGGTGGCGCTGTGGCAACCGGTTTGGGAGAATCGATTATTCGGATTGCCGGGTCGCACACTGTTGTGGAATTGATGCGACAAGGAAAAACTCCCGAGCAAGCATGTAAAGAAACAGTTGAAAGATTGATTCGTAAGCATAAGGATATGAGTGGATTGCAATGTGCATTTATTGCGATCAATACGAAAGGTGAAGTAGGTGGTTTTTCCGTATTCAATGGTTTCAACTACGCTTTAAAAACAAAAGATCAGGATGTATTGATCGATACTCCTTTTGATAGAAAATGGTAAAAATTGCTTCGTTCATCCTGTTGTTTTTTTTGACACATAATCTCTTCGGTCAAATGAAATTATCCTGGAAAGTACAACATCCGGTTTCCAAAGCCTGGATTCCTTTCGGAGAGAAAGGTTCGGTTCAGGAAGCGTTGATGGCCGTAAAAGAACTTCCGGATCCTTTTGTGGGATTAAACGAAGAGAAATTTGGCTGGGTTGAAAACTACCAATGGATTTTGGAATCCGAATTTCAGCTAAACGAAAAAGATCTAAAACAATTCATCGACCTGGATTTCCCATCGATTGATACCTATGCTTCCATTTTTCTGAATGGAAAATTCGTAGCGGAAACCAATAACGCATTTGTACATTATCGATTCAATGTGAAAGATAAAGTACAGGCAGGAACGAATAAACTGAGAATTGTATTTACGCCGCCGGTGATGTATCAGAAACCGCGCATGGCAAAGGTTGGAGTAACGCTTCCGGCACCCAACGACGTGGGGAAAATAGAAGTAGCGCCGTATTGCCGTAAACCGCAGTATCAATTCGGATGGGATTGGTCCTTGAGAATCCTGACGATGGGATTTTGGGAACCGGTGAGTTTGGATATTTACGAAAGTAACCGCGTAGTGACGAACTATTTCAAAACCCTTGAGGTTTCTGAAACTGTTGCGAAAAATGAGTTTTCGATCCTTTTAGCGACAGAAAGTACGGAATCTTTTACCTGGGAAAGTGCTTTGTTCGGTTCGCAAACGCTGAAAAGTGACGGAAAAACACTGAAACGTACGGAAACGATTCAAAATCCGAAACGGTGGTGGCCGAGAGGGCAGGGAGAAGCTTTTTTGTACCGGGATCATTGGGTTTTGAAAAACGAACGGGGAGAAGTCCTGTTTGAAAAAGACGTTCGTTTCGGAATTAAAAAGGTAGAATTGGTCCAGGAAAAAGATCAGTGGGGAACTTCCTTTCAATTGAAAGTGAACAACCGCGTGATTTTCTGTAAAGGAGCAGATTACATTCCGGATGATATTTTTCCTTCGAGAATTACCGATGAAAAGCTGGAACTGGCTGTAAAGACTATGCTGGATTGCAACTTCAATATGGTTCGCATTTGGGGTGGAGGATTTTACCCACGCGAATCGTTTTTGGAAGCTTGCGACGAAGGAGGTTTGATGGTTTGGCAGGATTTTATGTTTGCCTGTGCCATGTATCCCGGAACGGATGAATTTCTTGCAAATGTGAAGAATGAAATTTCTCAACAGATTCCACGTTTGGCTTCGCATGCATCGTTGACCTTGTTTAATGGAAATAACGAAGTGGATGTTGCCTGGAAAAACTGGGGCTTTCAAACGACTTATAGTTTGTCTAAAAAGGATGAAAAACTAATTGGATCGTATTACCAGAAGCTTTTCAAGGAGTTGATTCCTCAAACCGTTAAAGAATACGCCAATCTGCCTTACGAACACACTTCACCATTAAGCAATTGGGGAAATGATGAATTCTATAATCATGGAACACAGCATTATTGGGGAGTTTGGCATGGAAAAGATCCGATTGAAGATTTTGGAAGGAAATCGGGGCGTTTTAATGCGGAATACGGCTTTCAATCCTTTCCGGAATTAGCTACTTTGTCGCCGTTTATTCAATCCAAGGATTGGAAACTGGACAGCCAGGTGATGAAAAGCCGTCAGAAAAGCTATGTCGGAAACAGCATGATTGCAAAACATTCGGATCTGCTTTTTGGAAAGACCGACAATTTTGAGCGTTTTGTGTACTTGTCGCAATTGACCCAGTCAAAAGCAGTTGGAATAGCTGTTGTGGCGCATCGAACGACTTTTCCGCGTTGCACGGGAACATTGTATTGGCAGTTTAACGACTGCTGGCCGGCTCCGACCTGGAGTAGCATGGATTATTTCGGGAGATGGAAAGCTTTGCAATACCAGGTAAAAAACGATTTTAAAGATGTTACGATTGCTGAAAAAATCGACACGCTGGGAAAAGAGAAATACATGCTCATTTCCGATATTCCGACCGGGTATTTGTGTGAAATAGAAGCGACTATATATGATTTGCAGGGAAGAGCGCTGGATACGCTGAGATGTCACCAGGCATTGGCATATCCGCATTCAACGGAGTTGTTCCCGAGAGAACTGCAGTTTTACCAGGGAGATGATTTTGCGATTCGTTTCAAATGGAATGACGAAAAGGGAAAAATAAATGAGCGTTTATTCGTTCATCAGCTCTTTCCAGGTAAGCCTTTAATCGGTGTAAGTCCGAAAGTGGAGATCGAATCCATGGATTTTAAAGCCGGAAAAGGTGTTTTTACAGTTGAAAACGAAACTATTTTACTTGATTTCTGGTTCACAGCCAAAGAAGGAAAGGTCTTAATGGATCAAAATTTTATTCATCTTTTGCCCGGAAAACATAGGTTTGAGTTTACTTTTGAAGGAAAATTGCATCCGGATAGCTTTGTTTGGTATTATCATTGATAAGAAAAATTAACTTTGTAAAGTTTGTAAATATTACCACGGTAATTAAATTTGTAGCATGGAAATAGGTCAGGTCATCCAATCGAAATTTAAAAACTCTAAGCATAAAGCTGTGGTAAATCTTCGCTATACTTCAAATTATCTGGGAAATATCCAGAATTCGTACATGGCAAAATTTGATTTGTCCATGCCTCAGTTCAACATTTTGAGAATTCTTCGCGGCGCGCAGGATGCAATCAGTGTGAATACCGTAAAAGATAGAATGGTCGAGAAATCGCCGAACACAACCCGTTTGATGGATAAATTAATCGATAAAGGGTTGATGGAACGCGTTCGCTGCGAATCAGATAGAAGAGTCGTTTACGTTTCTATTACTGAAGCAGGATTGGGTGTTTTGAAACAAATCGATGAAGACGATCAGTCTCAATTGGATTTTACAGGAAATCTGACAGAGGAAGATGCAGAAATGCTGAGTAATCTGTTGGATAAACTTCGCGGTTAAGGCTCGAAAAGTGTGCTGGACGTAATATCGCAATATTACGTCCGGTTGAAGTAGTTCTTTATTGTTTTGATTCTATTTAACTCTAAATCAGTTGCTTGGAGTTGTTGCATTTCCACTTCTTCTTAAAACATCAAACCTCAACCAAATTCGATTCCCTGTAAAACCCAAACACCTTCCGGTGTTTCTTAACATTTGTTTTAGATAAGTGCTTACCCTCTATGGGGTAATTAACTTATTTTTGCATTCTACATTTTGTCCCATTTTATGCGCTTTAAGCTTTTTACACTCTTTTTACTGACCGGTTTTTTTTCATTTTCTCAGGCAACTTCAGGATCTATTGACGGAAAAGTTTTGGATTCCGTTTCAAAAGCTCCTCTTGAATACACCATGGTGCGCATTTTCAGCGTAAAAGATTCCCTGGTTGTAACAGGAATTTACACGGACGAAAACGGTTCTTTCGTTTTGGAGGACGTAAAATTCGGGAAATACTACATGATCGTTTCAAACCCGGATTACAAAAGCAAAACGATTTCTAACATTTCACTTTCACCGGAAAAAAACCTGCGGAAATTAGGAAGCATTTCATTGGTCAGTTTGAGTAAAGAATTGGATGAAGTAGTGATTCAGCAGGATAAAAACCCGATGCAATTGGGAATTGAAAAGAAAATCTACAATGTCGGAGATGATATCGCAGCTACAGGTGGAACGGTGGCGGATGTACTGAATAATGTGCCGTCAGTGGAAGTGGACCAGGATGGTGGAATTTCACTGCGCGGAGACGGAAACGTAACGATTTTGATTGATGGAAAGCCCAGTAACATGACCGGTGGAAACGGAAAAAGTGTTTTGGATGGAATTCCGGCAAGCAGTATCGAACGCATTGAAATTGTAACGAATCCTTCGGCGAAATACGATCCGGACGGAACTTCGGGAATCATTAATATCGTCTTGAAAAAGAACGCCAAGAAAGGAATTAACGGAAACGTAGCTATTTCAGCCGGAACCGGGAATTTATACACCGGTTCTTTGGGATTGAATATTCGAAATACGCGTTTCAACCTGTTTGGAAATTACGCTTATTCTTACAGAGACGGATACCGTAACAATTTCTCGGATCTGAACCAATATTTCGGTGATACGACCATCAGTCTCAATCAACGAAGATACGGCGGTGATTTGAACATTACGCACACGGCAAAAGTAGGGATGGATGTGTATATCAAAGACCGAAACACACTTTCCTGGAGTATTGCCGGGAATTTTGGAGATCGTGAACGAACCGGGAATCAAATCAATACCCGCTACACGAATTTTGGAGATACAACGGCTTTGTGGACCAGGAATTCAAGAGATCCGGCTGTGAATCAAACCCTGGATTTCTCTTTGGGATACAAATGGGATTTCAAAGAAGACAGAGGTTCTTTGAATTTGAATGCGTACCAATCCTTGTCGAAAGGAACGGAAGACGGATTTTACCTGCAAACAATCGATTATCCCTTAGATTCTGCCGGAACAGATCAGCATTTATTTAGTCGCGAGTCGAATGATTTTACGACTTTGTCCTTGGATTACATCCGCATGCTCAAATCAAAGATTCGGGTGGAAAGCGGTTTGAAAATGATTCAGCGAAATATGGGCTTGCGATCCAATTCGGAAACATTGGATGCTTCCGGATCGTATGCGCCGGACACGATTTCAAACTACAATTACAAATACCTGGAAAGCATTTATTCCGCTTATGGAATTGTCGGCGGACAATACAAAAAGTTGAAATACCAGGCCGGAGTTCGTTTGGAATACAGTATTCAGGCGCCGAACCTGATTTCGAAAAATCAAAACTTCAAGAACGAATATTTCAATTTCTTCCCCTCGGCAACGGTTCGTTATGAAGTAGCAAAAGCAACAGAATTGTCTTTGGGATACAGTCGCCGCATCAATCGCCCGAATTCAGGAAACCTGAATCCGTTTACGTCTTATGCAGATCCGTACAACTTGCGAAGCGGAAATCCGGCCTTGAGACCGGAATACATTCATTCCATTGATTTGGGAATCGATTACAATACGAAGAAATTCAACCTGGCATTTGCACTTTATCAGCGCTATACAAGTAATGTGATTCAACGTGTGAAGATTTTCTATGAAAACGGAACTTCCAACGGAACCTTTGCGAATATTGACAATTCCGTTAGTTCGGGAGGTGAAATTGTGCTTCAGTTGAAACCGTACCCGATCTGGAGAAACATGCTTTCATTGAATGGAAATTACATCACATATCGGGACGATAATCCGTCTGCAAACTGGAACCGGGAAGGTTTTGTTTTCGGGATGAAATTCAGCTCTACAGTTGATTTACTGAAGAAAACATTGACCTTGCAGATCAACGGAAGATACAGCGCTCCGTCCGTAACTGCGCAGGGAATCATGAAACCGAGAGGTTCTATTGACTTTTCTGCGGATAAATCACTTTGGGACGGTAAATGGGGCATTGGTTTGCGTGTGACGGATATTTTCAATACGCAGGGTTTCTATTTCGAGGTGAACCAGCCAACAGTGGCACAATCTACCCAATTCAAGTGGGAAACCCGAAGAATTATTGTCAGTATTCGTTACCGCTTTGGAAAAACAGATTTCAAAGAGGACAAACGTTCCAATGACAATGGTGGCGGAGGCTTTGACTTTTAATCCGAAATCTGAGGTTTTTCAGACTTCGGGATGTGCATTTATGCTTTCTTAATGGTCACAGCTTGTACCGGATAATGTATCCCCAAATGAATTAAAGCTTTGTCAAAACTTTTTGAACTGCTTCCTTTCTTTTCTTTGATCACTCTTGTTTTCATGACGTTGGTTTTAAATGAAATTACTCAATTAATATGCCATATTTTACCCCTATTGATTAAAACGCTTGCGCGACTGATTTTAGTGTATGACATAATAATTATCTAAAAAACGAGTTTCAAGAATGATTGGATTTCCGAAGTAGTAGAAAAAAGACCCATTTAAATAAAATTATGAGAATATTTAAGAACTCTGTTGGGAAATCCTTAAAAGAAGCGTACTTTTGTAACCCCTTTTTTTAACAAATGATCGACGAAGAGCTGTTTCAAGCAAAAAAATTATATCCGTTCCAGGAGAAGACTGTAAATGCAATTATAGATGAACTGGATAAGAACGGATCCGATTATAACCTACTATTCCAATTGCCGACAGGCGGGGGGAAAACTGTGATTTTTTCCGAAGTTGCGAAAAGCTATATTGAGCGCTATCAGAAGAAAGTATTGATTCTGACGCACCGGATTGAATTGTCGGTTCAGACATCCAAACAGCTGAATGCATTGGGTATTTCAAACAAGGTTATTTCGAGTGACGTAAAGAATCTGATTGATGAAGAACATCATCCGTGCTATATTGCAATGGTTGAAACCCTGAATAACCGCTTACAGGAAGACGAAAATTTCGTTGACGGAGTAGGTTTGGTGATCGTGGATGAAGCGCATTACAATAGTTTCAGAAAGATTTTCCAGTATTATTCAGGCGCAAACATCTTAGGAGTTACAGCAACACCTTTGAGTTCGAACAAAGCATTGCCTTTAAATGACCACTACAATAAATTGTTGGTAGGAGAGAGTATTTCTTCTTTGATTCAGAGCGGATACCTTTCTGATGCGGAAACGTTTACCTATGACGTGAATCTGCACGGTTTGAAGATCGGAACGAACGGAGATTTTACCGTCAGTTCATCTGAAACGGTGTACGGAAACTTTTTCATGCAGGAGAAATTACTTTTTGCTTACGAAGAAGTTGCTGTTGGGAATAAGACCCTGATCTTTAATTCCGGGATTGAAACGTCTCTTCGTGTAGAAGAAACTTTCAAGAAAAGAGGATACAAGATCCGCCATTTGGATTCTACTTTTTCAGATAAGGACCGGAAAGATGTCTTGAATTGGTTTAAAACAACCAAAGATGCGATCCTGACTTCCGTAGGGATTTTGACAACCGGTTTTGATGAACCGACTGTTGAAACCATTATTTTGAATCGTGCTACGCGTTCCCTGACCTTGTATCATCAGATGATTGGTCGTGGATCCCGTCGTTTGCCAAATAAATCGAATTTCAAACTGATTGATTTAGGAAATAACGTTCGTCGTTTCGGATTGTGGCAGGATTATATCAACTGGCAGGATGCATTCCGTTTCCCGGATCGCTTTTTGGAATCGCGTTTGAGCGAAGACGATGACCTGGAGTTTGAAGTGGAATTTGAATTCCCGCGCCACATGGAGCAATTGGTAGATACCGGTTTCCTGGAAAAATTCAGTATCCGTGATATTTATTACGAATGCCTGGATAAAGGTGAGAAGGGAAAACTGGCTGTGGATCTTTCGTTGACGAACCACTGTGAAGGAATTGTCCGTAAGACTAAAGACCTGGATGATGCGATTCAAATTGTGGATGCGCTCCAGGATCATATTGAGCACCGTTTGAAAGCATATACAAAATGCATCGCGAAAAGTACTCCGAATTATTTCAAGTACCTGATGGAAACATACAACCGTCAGCTGCGCCAGGAAATCCGCATGAAATTCGATGAAATCGAAGCGGAAGCAGACGCTGACGCAAGTTCGAATGCCAATTAAGGATTGATTCTATTGATTTAAAATACAAATGCAGGAAGCTACTTCCTGCATTTTTCGTTTCACAAGTGTGTGAAGTGAGTTCATCCCGAGGGGATTTATGCACTTGAAACAGGTAGCATCAAAAACAGCTATTTTCAAAGCTACAGTTTGCAAAATTTCAAGTGATGACTTTTTGGGTCAAACCTTTGCGTTCTTCCACTCTTTGCGGTTAAAATAAAACTCTATTTATGAACCGCAGAGAAGAGAAAACATTGCTTTCGATGGATTAGAGCGCAAAGATTTAGAGATTACCTGTGTTAAATACATAATTCCCACTGGTAAGCGCCATAAAAAATCTGTGCATCTGCGGGAAGAAATTAAGAGTGCCTGTTAGTAGACACTGAAATTATGTATCTGTAAGATTCAAAAGCGAGCGTGTTAGCTGAGCTAAAAAATTACGTATTTGTGATATGTTACTGCGTTCTTCCGCGGGAAATTTTACAAATCGTGTAAACTCCCGGACAAGGTCTGTTTTAATAATTAATCAGCAATTCTGTTGTGTCGAAAGGAACAGTGTTTACCTGGAGCGTACCGTTATTCGTCGTTCCCTGTACATCGTAGAAAATCTTGTAAGCTGTATTTCCGTCGTTGATACAGTAAACAGATTGGTCCGTTACATTGTCCAGTTGAATTTCTCCGGTCGGACAGCATTCGGTACATCCGTTTTTTCCGCCTTGTTTGTAGTATTTGATCACTTTGGTTCCGTCACTAACAAAGTGCAATCTGACCCATGATTTTGCATACATGTTGTAATTGAATGCATTGTCATTTTCAAGTGATAAATTGTCGAGGGTTGTTGTAGAACCATCCGAGAAATAGTTGTCTTTCGTAACTGAGATGCTAATGCTTTGATATTTGTCGCGCTTCAGTTCATAACTGTAGTTTCCGCTGGCATCGGTTGTCAAAGTGGTTAAGGTGGTAACCGGCGATCCGGATGACGATGCGGAGATAACGACTTTTGCTCCGGCAAGGGGAGCATTGAAGGAGGAATCGTGGATCGTTCCTTTGATTTGATAGGTTAAATCTTTTTTCTTGCATGAAAAGGTGGTGAAACATGCAATAATTCCAAGAAGAGGGATGAGTTTTTTCATGGTAAAAGTTAAAATTTCAACAACTAGCTAAGCTTTTAATTGGTTTAATCACGTTTTTTAGTTACGAAGATTGTTAACAAAATCCTTAAAATGAAATTTAATTATTCGTTTTTAAGCCTGTTTTTAACCCCGTAACCCTAATAAACATAGAGCAGAGCGAGTTTATTAACTTAAATCGTTGAATAAAAAATATTCACTTTTTTTAACAATGTGATTCAATCTAAAAATAAAGATATTATTTTCGCCGTGTAACTCAAAATTTATAATTATGTCAGAAACATTAGACGCAACAACATCGGCAGCGCCAAAAAGGCCAGCATTTTTAACAGTACTTTGTATCCTTACTTTCATCGGTTCAGGATGGGGGATTGTTTCAGCTTTAGCATTTACAGATGCAGGATTGAAAGAATATGCTTCTTATTACTACTGGGTGGTTATCTTACTTAACCTTGGAACATTGGTAGGAGCATTATTGATGTGGAAATTGAAAAAGAATGGTCTTTACCTTTATACATTGAGCACTTTGGCTGCAATCGTATTGATGTGGGTTGTTATTAAAGGATACATCGCTTCTTTGATGGCTCCGGCATTAGGTTCAGTAGATACAGGTGATGCATCTCTTGACCGTTTGACTTCAAACATGGGTGCAGCAATGGTAGAAAGTGCAATGAACCTTGCATTGATTCTTGGAACAGTTGTTCCTGTTTTGTTTATGATCCTTTACTGGGTGAACGCAAAACACATGAAAAAATAATCTTAACTGATTGAAAAAAAAGGTAGATTTCGGTCTACCTTTTTTTATTTATAGCATTATGGAAAATTGGAAGACAGAAGAATCGGTTGACAGCCTGGAAATTCAGTTACCGAACAAACGGTCGGTATTGCTTCTGGTGATTTGTATTTTGACCTGGGTCGGATCGTTGTACTCGTTGGTGATGATTTTAATTTCGCTGACGGTGTCGAATGCCTTGAAGGCGTTCCAGGATGTATCTTTTGAATCGGGAGTGTTTTACTTCGGTCTTGGAATTATAGGTCCTGTTTTGTGCTCGCTCGGAGCATTCTTTATGTTCAATTTGAAACGCTGGGGATTCTGGATTTACTGTTTGGGAGAGATTCCACCGGTACTTTATTCCATTTACACGATGCTGGCACTAACCAAATCATGGGGCGGGGGCATGTTCTTCGGAATCCTTATGAACTTGTTTCCGATTGCTTTCATCGTGATGTATGCTATTGAGATGAACAAATTATCCCGGAAGCCCGTTTCGACCGATTTTTAGCCGCAACACCACCCTTCTGGAAAGCTGAATTCGAAAGGAGGTAATGTTTCGCCAAGCATCGTATAATTGGCGGAATACTGGTCTTCATTAAAATAATTTGTGCATTTTTGTCTTCTTTAAATTAAAAATTTTAATAACTACTTGATTATGTCTGATTTAGATGTTTTAGATTATGGCCGCGACAATACTCCTGGAGCAGTTCCGAATGCAGTTGCTTGTTTGGTTTTAGGAATTATTTCAATCGCGTTGTGCTGGTTGTATGGAGTTCCCGGCGTTATTTGCGGAATTATTGCGTTGGTATTGCACCAGAAAGATAAAAGAGTGTATGCTTCAAACCCGGAGAAATACGAACAGTCATTCAAAACTTCAAAAGCAGGATTTGTTTGTGCAATCATCGGATTGTCGCTTTCTGTTTTGATGTTGGTTTATTTCGTTTTTGCACTTTTCGTTTTTGCAACAATAGCTGGATCTGGTTTCGGAAGATTTTAATGATTGAATCATAAATTTTCAGTCACATGTTGGATTGCTCCTGGAAGAAAACTACCGGATTGGATTGCCCCGGATGTGGGATGCAGCGATCTATTGACCACCTGATTCACGGTGATTTTCTTGGAAGTCTGTATCTTTTTCCGGCATTATTACCGCTTGTTTTCCTGGTTCTGTATTCTGTTTTACATATCATAAATCCCCGGAGGTTTCCTGTTAAATGGATCATCGTTTCCGTATCGGTTACGGCTTTTTTAATGGTAGGGAATTGGGTTTTCAAAATGATTTAAGAATGATTGTAACTCATTTTATTTTATAAAATGTCCTGGAAATGAGAATCAATGGAGTTTTTTTTTAATTTCATAAGCTAACTTTTAAAGTAACTACTTATGTACGGAGAGGCTTTGGCTATGATGATGATGATAACGCTTATTGCATTGGCAATAGCAATCGTGATTGCTGTATTTTATTTGAAAAACCTGCAGGACTTATTGAAGGAATGTGATCCTGCAAATCAACAGATGCCGCCTGTGAACGTGTGGCTGATGTTTATTCCATTGTTCAATATTGTCTATGCATTTATTATGTATCCGAAGATTTCGGAGACGCTCAGAAGAGAATTTGAAGCCCGGAATGCGCCGCAAGGAGGGGACTACCTGAAAAACCTGGGGATGACAATGGCCATTTTGAATGTGGTAGGTTTGGTTCCTGTTCAAGCATTAAAAGGACTAATCGGATTGGGAAGTTTGGTAATCTTTATCATCTATTGGGCAAAAGCAGCTGAAATGAAAAACAAGCTTCGTTCACTTCCGAAATCAAACGGAGGAGTACGACTTTCTGAAAACGCGGATTTGCTGGATTAATGAGATAACTCCGGTTGTGATGCTCATTTGTTTTGTGTTGTTTCAAGCCAAAACAATAGGATTGGATCGAACAGTGATAATTATTAGAAAAGGTTTCGGATTTCCGGAACCTTTTTTGTTTATAAACCTTGATTTTAGACAAAATTTTCACCTAGAATGTTATCTTTGTTTTCCTAAAAATTCAATATGTCAGACGATAAAAAAATCATATTTTCCATGGTTGGAGTTTCCAAAGTGACTCCACAAGGAAAACAAATCATTAAAAATATTTACCTGTCTTTTTTCTACGGTGCGAAAATCGGAATTATCGGATTGAACGGTTCCGGTAAATCGACCGTTATGAAGATCATTGCAGGTTTGGATAAATCTTACCAGGGAGATGTCGTTTTTTCACCGGGGTATTCTGTCGGGTATTTACCACAGGAACCTGAACTGGATTTGAAGAAAACGGTGAAAGAGGTTGTGATGGAAGGTGTTCAGGATATCGTAGATATTTTAAAGGAATACGAAGAAATCAATGCGGCTTTCATGGACGAAGAGGTTTTGAATGATCCGGATAAAATGGATAAGCTGATCGCCCGCCAGGGAGTTGTTCAGGATAAAATCGACGCTGTTGATGCCTGGGAACTGGATAATAAATTGGAGCGTGCGATGGATGCCTTGCGTTGTCCTCCGGATGATCAGTTGATTGAAACGCTTTCCGGTGGTGAAAAACGCCGGGTGGCTTTGTGCCGTTTATTACTTCAAAATCCGGATATTTTATTGCTGGATGAGCCTACCAACCACTTGGATGCAGAGTCGATTGATTGGTTAGAGCAGCATTTGCAACAATACAAAGGAACGGTGATTGCCGTAACCCACGACCGTTACTTCCTGGATAATGTTGCCGGATGGATCCTGGAATTGGATCGCGGAGAAGGAATTCCGTGGAAAGGAAATTATTCTTCCTGGTTGGAGCAAAAAGGAAATCGTTTGAAAGAAGAGGAGAAAACAGAATCCAAACGCCAGAAAATGCTTGCCCGCGAGTTAGAGTGGGTGAGAATGAACCCGAAAGGCCGTCACGCTAAAAATAAAGCGCGTATTCAGAACTATGACAAGATGATGTCGGAAGAAATGAAGGACAAAGAAGTGAAATTGGAGATTCCAATTCCGAATGGTCCGCGTTTAGGAAACAATGTCATCGATGCGGAACACGTCATGAAAGCGTTCGGAGATAAGTTGTTGTACGACGATTTGAACTTCAAATTACCTCCTGCAGGAATTGTTGGGATTATCGGGCCGAATGGTGCAGGTAAAACCACGATCTTCAAAATGATTATGGATGAGTTGCAGCCGGATAAAGGTACTTTTGCGATCGGTGAGACAGTGAAAATCGGTTATGTCGATCAAACACATAAAGATATTTCCCCGGAGAAAACCGTATTTGAAGTAATCGGTGGCGGAAATGAGTTTATCGAAATCGGAAATCAGAAATTCAATGCGCGTGCATACCTGTCGAAATTCAATTTTGCAGGTTCGGATCAAAGCAAAAAAGTAGGAGTGCTTTCCGGAGGTGAAAGAAACCGCCTGCATTTGGCAATGACCCTGATGACGGAAGCGAATGTACTTTTGCTCGATGAGCCAACGAATGATATTGATGTGAATACACTACGTGCTTTGGAAGAAGGAATCGAAAGCTTTGCAGGTTGTGCGGTAGTTATTTCTCACGACCGTTGGTTCCTGGATCGTATTTGTACGCATATCCTGGCTTTTGAAGGTGATTCCCAGGTTGTTTGGTTTGAAGGTTCTTATTCGGAATACGAAGAGAACAAGCGCAAACGCCTTGGTGATGCGGCTCCGAAGAGAATTAAGTATCGTAAACTGGTTTAAGAAATGAATTGTCAATGATGAATTATCAACGGATCAGGACCTTGAAAATTAAAACATGCATCATTGATGATTTTTTCAAATTCAAAATTTGAAGAAAAATGGATCCACTTCACGGAGTAACATTGGAAAAAATCGTGACGGAACTCGTTGAAGAGTTTGGTTTCGAGCGTTTGGGAAAAATGATCCCGATCAATTGCTTTATTAATGAACCCAGTGTGAAATCCAGTTTGAAATTCCTTCGGAAAACACCGTGGGCCAGAACGAAGGTGGAGGAATTATACATCAATAGAATTGTAAATATTAGAAACAGTTAATAATTGAGAATTTAAAATTGAAAATTAATAAGCAGTAGAGCTTCTCAATTTAATAGGGAAAAAGCCTTTTCAATTTTACATTTTCAATTTTCAATTAATAGTTATGGAAGTAAGAAATTTAGAACCCAATGTGCTGTGGAATCACTTTGCTGATTTGAACGAAGTTCCGCGTCCGTCAAAAAAGGAAGAGCGTGTGATCGCATTCATGATGAATTTTGGAAAATCTCTTGGTTTGGAGACCATCCAGGATCCTATCGGGAACGTGGTGATCAAGAAGAAGGCGACTCCCGGGATGGAAAAACGCCAGACAATTGTGATGCAGTCGCATTTGGACATGGTTCACCAGAAAAATTCCGATACTATTTTTGATTTCGACGAGCAAGGAATCGAAATGATCGTGGATGGAGATTGGGTTCGTGCAAACGGAACGACACTTGGTGCTGATAACGGAATCGGGGTGGCGACGATCATGGCGATCCTGAAATCAACCGATATAGCGCATCCTGCAATTGAAGCTTTGTTTACGATTGATGAAGAAACGGGAATGACCGGAGCTTTGCAGGTAGACGCTTCGAATATCTCCGGAACGATTTTATTGAACCTGGATACGGAAGACGACGATGAATTGTCGATCGGATGTGCCGGTGGAATTGATACGAATACAAGTGCAGAAATCACCTACGAGGATTTGCCGAACGGCTACCTGTGTTTTGAAATAAAACTGAGAGGTTTACTGGGTGGACATTCCGGAATGGATATTCATTTGGGAAGAGGAAATGCCAACAAGTGGATGAATCGTTTTCTGAATCACGTGATGTCGGTTGTTGATGTCAGATTGTGCTCTTTGGATGGCGGAAGTCTGAGAAATGCAATTCCCCGTGAAAGCACGGCAATGATTGCTATTTCAGATGACGATAAAACGAAATTTCACCAGGCTGCAGATGAAGTTATTGCGCAGATTACGGCAGAATTCCAATCGATTGAGAAAGATGCAAACTGGACAGTGTTTGAAACTGCTGATTTAAATAGAGTGGTAAAACAATCTGATTTCAAGCGAGTTGTGAATTCAATTTACGCGGTTCATAATGGGGTTTTCAGAATGAGTCCGTCCATTGCCGGTTTGGTTGAAGCTTCTTCCAGCTTGGCAAAAGTAACGGTTGCAGACGGCAAATTCACCACACAATCATTACAGCGCAGTTCGGTAGAATCTTCTAAAACGGACGTAGCAAATACCATTCGTGCAGCTTTTGAAAGCGTAGGCGTGGAGGTTGTTCAAGGCGGAGATTATCCGGGCTGGGAACCGAACGCCAATTCAGCAATTCTGAATATCATGGCGGATCTATACCGGGAAAAATTCCAGGCAGAACCGAATATCAAAGCGTGTCATGCCGGTTTGGAATGTGGAATCTTAGGAAAACATTTCCCCGGAATGGATATGATTTCTTTCGGACCAAATATCCGTGGAGCGCATTCTCCGGATGAATGTGTTCAGATTTCATCTGTTCAGAAGTTTTGGGATTATTTACTGGAAGTTTTGAGAAGAATACCGGAATAAAAAGCTGAAAAAATATTTTTAGTTGAACTAAAAGCGTTGAATTGTTGGTTTTGTCAATGATTCGACGCTTTTTTGTTTGGTAATCTACACTCTAAACCACTCCAAATACTAAATCCTGAATTTGGAAATCAATAAATTGCGTTTATTTGCCGTGAAACTTATAGCGTGGTGAAATTGGAGCGGGACTTTGTAGATTTTCATGAGAAAATCAAATACAAGTTGGTAAAACACTTGTGCATTTTTTTTGTCATTCTCATGTCCGTTGTGACAGTCGTCAATTATTCCAATGAACATTTCAGTGCGATGCCGAATGTGTTTGCAGTTGGAATGTGCCTGATTGCATTGGTTTTTCTGAAATACACCAAAAACTACCGGCTCGTAGCCAAAATCTGTGCGGTAGTTTCATTTTGTATTATTTCCGGCGCATTTCTTTTTCTTAAAGCGACACATTATCTCACGCCGATGTGGATGATTGTCAATATCATATTCGTTTTTTTTATTCTTGGAAAACGATGGGGAATTTCCATTTTGATCTGTCATTTCCTGTTGTTGTTTTATTATATGATTTTCTATCATGAAGCGAACATTGTGGCAGTTGATGCTTTTTCGGGAAATGATATCGCGACTTTTATCACGGAATATTCTATTGTTGGTTTTGCAATCGGCTATTTGTTGAATCTGTACATTCTGACGACGAAATATTCTGAAAAAGAGCTGCAGGAGAATAACAACATCCTGATTGAACAAAACAAAATCATTTCGAAACAGAACTCTGAGATGGAAGTCATGCTTCGGGAAATTCACCATCGCGTGAAGAATAATTTGCAGATTATTACCAGTTTGCTGCGTTTACAGGCAAATAGTACCGGGATTGAAAGTGGCGGTTTCCAGGAGGCGATCGATCGTGTAACGGCCATGGCGATTATTCATGAGAAAATGTATCAATCGGGTTCCTTGTCCAAATTTGACCTCGAGAAATACCTGAAAGCACTCGTGAATAGTTTACTGACAAGTTATTCCATAGAGCAAAAACCTGAATTTGCGATTAATGTAGAGGTGGAGGATATGAAATCCAGGAGCATTGTTCCGTTGGCGCTTTTAATCAATGAATTGTTGTTGAATTCCCTGAAACACGCCTTCCCGAACCAGGAGAAGCCGGAGATTGTAATCCGTTTGGAGGATATCGGGACTTCTTCGAGATTCCTGCTTTATTACAGTGATAACGGAACCTGGGCTGAAAATGCAGTTCCTTCTTTCGGAACCGAGATTATCCAGGCCATGTCGGAGCAATTGGAAGGGGAAATGGAGTTGAAAACCTCAAATTCAGGCACGGAATATATCTTCAATTTGGCGAATTTGAGCTAAATTCACCCAATGGATGAACATCAATTGGTTTTGCTGGCAAAAACAAAAATGCCCTTTGGGAAATACAAAGACAGGTATTTGATTCATTTACCTGAAAATTACCTTGTTTGGTTCAAGCAAAACGGGTTTCCGGCAGGTAAGTTGGGGCAGCAGCTCGAATTAATCTATGAGATCAAATTAAACGGCCTGGAACATTTGATTTATCCGCTAATGCCTAAATAGAAATGAATCAGGACTCACTAAATCAACTGGTAGATTCGATTACTCGGTCGGAATTGAGCCAGGTTTCCAGTACGGTAAATGACGTGTCATCGCAAACAGATTACTTTACCGGGGCGATAGTCATTTTCTTTGTTCTGGCCATCGTTGCTTCTCCATTTATACTGAGTTACTTCAATGGAAAGGCTGAAAGAACCTGGGATAAAGGTCTTATTCCGAAGGATTTCAAGCCGACAGAAGAAAATGTATTTGAAATTTTCATAGCGGCTGCCTGTGCGATGGTTGTGAGGGATTTGGAGAACTATTACCGGAAATTTCCATACATCGATCAATTTCTCCGTGAAAACTTCAGAGGTGTTTATTATCATGCAGCTGAGTCGTACGATTATTCCATGCGGCATATTGTTAAAATCGATTCACTTGCAGGTTGGTCGAATCAACATTTATCTGAAGCCTTGCGAATCAAAATGATCAATTTCCTGGCCGGAATTGCTGCATATGACGGTGGAATTAACGATGACGAGCAAAGATATCTTTTGGCTTTGATGTCGAAGTTAAAATTGAATTTAAATCATTTTGATAAGGTTTACAGGGAGAAGATTACCCGTAAAAATGAACGGAGATACCAGGCGGAGTCAAATACATCGCAAATTGATTTCTTTTACAGTGTTTTAGGATTGGAAAAAAATGCTTCGCTGGAAGAAGTGAAAGCGGCTTACCGCAGATTGGTCAAATTAACACATCCGGATCGCTTTGCGAAGGAATCACCGGAAGTTCAGAAGCAGATGAGCGAGAAATTTCGCGAGATTCAGACTGCTTATGAATCTATTGTAAATTCGTAATATGATTTGGATAAAACTTTCTGTGTATTTGCTTGAATTCAGTTCTTCCGGAAAATCCGGAGGGAATTTGCAGGAGGATGAATTTGCTTATGACGGATTGTTTTACTTTATCAGTCCCTTTGTTATTTTTCTGATTTATTTTGTTTATCTGAAGAGAAAACAGCGCCATAAAATTATTTCCTGGATAGATAAGAAAATACCTGAGGTATATTCTGAGATTGTTTACCGGGAAATTCAGATCGTTCTTGCAGTTGCCATGATCAAGCGGGACCGTTATTTGTTTATGAACAAGCGGAGCCGGATTCATGGCTTTATGCAGGCTAACTATGAGGGCAAGAAGCTGGATACCGATGAGATCATTGATTTTTTTCTCGATGCTAAAATCCCGGTGATGGATCTGGTTGATTGGTGCGGACAATTCTTGACATATGAGCAAAAACTAGATACTTTTTCATTTCTGTCGCAAATTTCGCTGGTCGATACCGAATTATCGGATCAGGAAAAGGAATACCTGTTGTTTTTGATTCAACGGCTTAAGATCAGGGACCAGGATATCGCTGAGAATCTTGCAGATCGGTTGTTTGAACGAAAAAACAAGAATGAGAAGCCGGTATTGGGATACGTCCGGTATTATCTTGTACTGGAGCTGACTGAAAAAGCTTCTGCCCGGGAGATAAAGGAGGCTTACCGAAAGCTTGTTAAGAAATACCATCCGGATAGCCGTCCGGACTTATCGGAGGAAGAGAAACGACAATTGGCTCAGAAGTTTCATGAGGTTCAGGAAGCGTATGACGTACTTGTAAATGTGTAATGATGGTTTTGGGAGTCATATTTCTAGTGTTGTTCGGTTTGGCGGTAATCGTTCTCCTGAGAAGGCATCAATCGGATTCGAAAGAGCGAAAAATCAGCTCCGAACTGGTTTTGAAAAGAAGTTTTCAGCCGCCTTCCGGGCCAAAAAGTGAGAAAATGATCTTCCAGATCTACATTTTGCTGGCTGCCTGGATGATGCGTAAGAATTCATTGAAACCATTTGAAAAACAATCTTTTGTGGTGGTTCACATTCATGATCGGTTTAAGGTTGATTCGTTGGTGATTGCCAATGAATTGGATTTGGTGAATGAAACTTCTATTCATGTGAGAAGTGTGGCGAACTGGATTGTTCAAAAAATGCCGGACTCGAAGGAACGCGCCGATTTAATTGATTTCCTCGTTGATTTGGTTTTTGTGGACGGAGATATGATTGATCGTGAGTTTACGGCATTGATTCGTTTGGGGGAATTGATCGGTGTTCGTTCCATGTATATTGAAAATAAAGTCATTGAATACCGGAAACGCATTTTTGGTCAGTCTAACAATGCCAGGCTGCATGAAATTGCGAATAGCGGAACCCGGAAGAAATTTGCTTTGGCGATTTTGGATTTGAATGTAGATGCTACGGAAGAGCAGATCAAAAAAAGATATCGAACGCTTGCAAAAAAATACCATCCCGATGGAAATTTAGACCTCTCAGAGGAGCGAAAAGCGGAATATGCACAGCGATTTTTAGAAATTCAGGATGCGTATGAAGAGCTGATTTCCAGTTGAATTGCATTTTTTTATTACAAATGTAATAATCTTATTTTGTCTTTTATATTATTGAATATTAGTTGTTTGATAGTAGTTATTTCATTTAATTATTAAACTCAATTCTGCTAACATGCAATTTTTTTTTCAATTCTTTTGTAACCTAAATTAGAAAAGTGGCGTAAATGTGCTCAGATAGAATTGCATTTAAGTTTTATATAATATGGAAAGCACAATGATTAATAACGCAATAAGCTTGGCAAAAAACAAATTGGCACGCCACAAAGCTTTAGGAAAGAGTAGTAGTTTGAGTATTGTTGAAGTTGCTCAATTAATGGATTTGGTTACATTTGGACCGGATATGCCGCAAGTACAGAGCAGCATGCTTTTCTTCGGATATAGCTCGAATTAAGAAAAGAATAAAAAATATTGGAAAGGGATTGTCTTTTGATAATTCCTTTTTTTGTGTTTATGCATGTTACAAATGTGAATTACATCAAGTTGTAAAATGTAACTTAAATAGTTTACATTTGTATCTATGGAGATTAAAGATCGCTTACGGATGATTATGGATTCGCACAGATTAAATGCTGGTTCTTTTGCGGATCGGATAGGGGTGCAGCGCTCCAATGTCAGTCATGTGTTGAGTGGGCGGAACAAGCCCAGTTTTGATTTTGTGGAGAAGTTGTTACTTGCCTTTCCGCGTGTATCTGCAGAATGGTTGTTTACGGGAAGGCAGTCATCATCCGACCAGGAATCATCTGAAGTTGTTGAAATTAAAAGTAAAGAAGTGTTGACTGATTCTTCTGTCCGGGAGAAAGCTTCCGGACGTGTTGAAGGGAATAAGAAGATTGTTAAAACACTGGTTTTTTACGAAGACTTTACCTTTGATGAGTTTCTTCCTAATGAGAAATGATTCCTGATCCTACCAATTCTTCACCGATATAAAGTGCTGCAAATTGTCCCGGGGCAATCCCTCTTTGTTTTTTATCAAATAGAATGTAAAAACCATCTTCCAATCGCGTCAATGTCCCTTTTTGTAAAGCCTGACGGTATCTGATTCTTACAGAAAACTCTTTTTGATCTCCGGTATTCATTGTGTATAGCGGATTGATCCAATGCATTTCATTGGTTTCGATCTTTAAAGCCCATTTGTTCAATCCCGGATGCTCATCTTTTTGCCCGGAGTAAACCGTGTTTGTTTCCGTGTCTATCCCGATTACAAAGGATGGATTGGGTCTTCCGCCGATGTGAAGTCCTTTTCGTTGCCCGATCGTGTAATAATGTGCTCCGATATGTTTTTCTACTTCAATTCCCATAGAAGGCGAGTAGATGAATTCTTTGCTGAGTTCAACCACGTTTTCCAGGTTGACCGGAATGGACGAATAATTCAGGAATTGATCATTGTTCTCGTTGATTTCAATGATATTACCGTGTTTTACTTGAAGTTTTTGTTGAAGAAACTCCGGAAGCGAAATTTTGCCTACAAAACAAAGTCCCTGGGAATCTTTTTTCTCAGCTGTCACTAGTCCAATTTCTTTGGCAATAGCTCTCACTTCTGCTTTTTGCAGGTTTCCGATCGGGAACAAGGCTTTGGAAAGTTGTTCCTGCGATAACTGGCAAAGGAAGTAAGACTGATCTTTATTCGGATCCAATCCTGCTAACAAATGATGAATTCCGTCTTCTGTGGTTGTTTTACGGCAGTAATGGCCGGTTGCAACATAGTCTGCTCCTAAATCAAGAGCGGCTTTAAGAAATACATCGAATTTGATCTCGCGGTTGCATAGTACGTCCGGATTTGGAGTTCTTCCGGCTTCGTATTCCGCAAACATATAGTCTACAATTCGTTCTTTGTATTCTTTGCTTAGATCCAGTACCTGGAATGGAATTCCGAGATGTTCTGCAACTAAAAGAGCGTCATTGCTATCGTCGATCCATGGACAATCGTTTGAAAGTGTCACGGTTTCATCGTGCCAGTTGCGCATAAAAAGTCCAATTACTTCATATCCTTCCTGTTGCAGCAAATATGCGCTAACACTGGAATCTACTCCGCCTGATAAGCCTACGACCACTCTTTTCATGCTGCAAATTTACGAACTTTTGAAGTGTGTTTTTGGAAAAACGATTTCTTTCGAAAAATTAACAGTTACAAAAGTGAATTGAGTGATTTTACATTTGTGTCGTTTTCTTTCTTATCAATTCTTCGTAAAGTTTAGAAATGTTTATAAAGTGGAAAGTGTAAACAAAATTCAAAATTCAAAATTCAAAATTGAGAAGTTGTTTAATAAAATCAATTTGAACATTTGAACATTTGAACATTTGAACATTTGAACATTTGAACATTCTGAAACTCTAAATAATCGTTAACGGAAACAAAACCCTGAAAAAAAGTCATATTTTCGTTTCATGAAACTAATTGTTCCGGTATTATTCCTGTTGTCAGGTACGATGTATGCGCAAACTCCTTGTACTAAAGTTTGGTTAAAGGGAAAAGTGGAAGATACATTGGTTAAACATTCTTTCCTGAATCTAATGGTAGTAAACACATCTACCGGTGAAGGGGTTTTTGGTCAGCCGAACGGAACCTTCGGAGTGTATGTCGGGAATAATGATTCCATTGTTTTATCGGTAAAAGGTTACGAACGTTACGGTTTCCGCGTTGTGGGAGATTCAAGCTGTCAGTTTGAAGTATATGCTGCTGTGGAACGAAAAGCTCGCCAGATTGAGGAAGTAGTTATTAAGCCGTTAAAATCCATCCAGGAAATCAAGGAAGAACGGGCGGATCTTGCAATGCGTGAAACACGAACAATTACAGGGCTGGAAGCATTTCAAAGTCCGATAACGGCCTTGTATGAGCGTTTTTCGAAAAGAGAACAATCCAAAGCAATTGTTGCTAAGAAACAATATGAAGATAAGAAAGAGGAAGTCGTACAGGAATTATTGCGTTTGTATGTTTCGTATGATATCATCAAGTTGAATCCGGATGATTTTATCGACTTCATTCACTTTATGGCGATGGATGAGAATTTCCTGAAAACAGCTTCGGATGTTGAATTGGTGACGTATATCAAGGATAAATTGGAGCATTATATGCTGATTCACCCGGAGAAAGAATAGAGTTTTTTAATTATCAAGAAACTGTTCAGATTTCCTTGATAACTAATAATTACAACATTGATAATTACGAATTACTATTAGTCTTCCAGTATATTCAAATCACTTTCCTCAATCAATTGCTTGTCGTATAATTCGCGGTAATGACTGCTTTGAGCTAACAAATCGGCTGGCTTTCCTTCTTCCAGGATTTTTCCATCCTCCAGAACTAAGATGTAATCTGCGTTTCGAAGACTCGAAATCCGGTGACTCACAATGACAGAAGTTGTTTGATTTTCCTCGTTTAGCTTTTTCAGATTGCGCAAAATAATCTCTTCTGTTTCCGTATCGACAGCTGATAAACAATCGTCCAGCAACAAGATCTGAGGTTTACGAATCAATGCCCTGGCAATACTCACACGTTGTTTTTGTCCTCCGGAAAGGTTTACTCCGCGTTCACCTAAAATTGTTTCGAATTTCTCCGGGAATGCTTCAATGTTGTGAAGGACGTGTGCATTTTTAGCTGCTTCAACAATTTCTTCCTGCGTCACGGTATCAAAGTTCAAAGCTCCGAAAGCAATGTTGTTTTTGATCGTGTCGGAAAAAAGGAACACATCTTGCGGTACAACGGAAATCTGCTTGCGGTATTCGCTGAGATTGATGGTTGCTAAAGCTTCGTCATTATACTTGATACTTCCGGAGCTTGGATCCAGCTGACGCACAATTAACTGCAAAAGCGTAGATTTCCCCGACCCGGTTTTCCCGATAATTCCAAGGGTCTCACCACGTTTCAATGTAAAATTGATGTCGGACAAAACATCCGGGAGATCCGGTTTGTAACGGAAGGACATGTTTTCGAAACGGATTTCTTCGAACGGAGCCACTTCGGCTTCACTGGTATTTTTAATAGCCGGTTCTGTTTTCAGGAATTCATTGATGCGTTCCTGTGAAGCTGCTGCCCGTTGGTTGATACTTGTTACCCAGCCGATACTTGCAAAGGGCCAGGTTAAATTGTAAATCAACAAAATGATCGTAACGATCTGACCGGTTTGAATCGCCGGGTTGTCTCCAAGCGTCAGCATTCCACCGATGTAGATACTTAATAAGGTACTTGCTCCGATCAGTAAGGAAATAGTCGGCATGAATAATGCATTCGTACGAACAAGACGCATCGTCTTTTTCAAATAAGAACCGGAACTTGCTTCAAAATTCTGTTTTGCATGTTTTTCCTGGATATACGCCTTGATTACGCGGATTCCGGAGAAAGTTTCCTGTCCCAAAGTGCTTAAGCGGGATTGTTCCTGTTGCACTTCTTTGCTCAGTTTATTCATTCGTGTTGAAACCAGGTAGATCAAAACGGCCATGACCGGAAGCGGGGCAAGCGCATAAAATGCCAACTCCACGTTGATTTTCAGCATTTGATACAAGCTGAAAGGGAAGAGGGCAATCAGGTTAATCGTATACATGATTCCCGGTCCTAAATATTGGCGCACCTGGGAAACGTCTTCTGAAATGCGGTTCATCAAATCTCCGGTAGACTGACTTTTGTAAAAGCTGTAATCCAGTTGCTGATACTTTTCGAAGATCTCATTCTTCAGGTCAAATTCGATGTACCGGGACATAACGATCAGAGTTTGACGGGTGAGGAACAGGAAAAATCCCTTAATTATGTTAAAAAGAATCACCATTCCGGCCAGGGTAATCGCCGCCCAAAAGAGCGTTTGACCCGTATTAATCGGTTTGTTTCCTTTTAATACATCCATGGATTCACCGATAATTACGGGAATCAGAGCGCCGAAGTAGTTACCTACAATAATAAAGAGAATACCAAGCAGGAATCGCCAACGGTATTTGAAGAAATATTTGTTTAAATAGCTTAGAGACTTCATCCGATAAATTTCCTATTTTTGCGAGCGCTAATGCGATTTTGTTCGAATTACAAAATTAGCCATTCGCATTGAAATAAAAGATTAAAAGTCGCGTATGTTTGAAGTAAAAGAAGTCAAAGATTTAAATCTGGCTGAAAACCCCGTTATTTCTCAAATGAGTATGTATAACCATGAGCAATTGTTATTCTGTAACGATACTGCAACCGGTTTAAAAGCAATTATTGCAGTTCACAACACAGTTCTTGGGCCAGCTTTGGGTGGAACACGTATGTGGATGTACAATAATGAAATGGAGGCTCTGAATGACGTATTGCGTCTTTCACGAGGGATGACATATAAGAATTCAATTTCAGGATTGAATTTGGGTGGTGGAAAAGCGGTGATCATCGGAGATTCACGTTCGATGAAATCAGAAGCTTTGTTCCGTCGTTTCGGAAAGTTTGTAAACTCTTTGGCAGGAAAATATATTACTGCAGAAGATGTGGGTATCTCACCTGCGGATATGGTGTTGGTTTCTATGGAAACAAACCACGTGGTTGGTTTACCTGGAAAAAGCGGGGATCCGTCTCCTGTAACTGCTTACGGAGTTTACATGGGAATGAAAGCTTGTGCGGGCCAGCAATTCGGTTCTGATTCTTTGTCAGGAAAGAAAGTGGCGGTACAAGGTGTTGGTCACGTGGGGGAATATTTGGTAAAACATTTGGTTTCTGAGGGGGCTGAAGTAACTGTAACGGATATTCACGAAGAAACATTGAAGCGTGTTTCCAATGAATACGGAGTAAAAGTGGTTGGTTTGGACGAGATTTATGACGTTCCGATGGACATTTACGCTCCTTGTGCTTTGGGTGCAACGGTAAATGACGATACGATCAACCGTTTGAAGTGTTCGATTATTGCCGGAGCTGCAAACAACCAGTTGGCAAACGAAACCATTCACGGACAATTGGTGAAAGACAAAGGAATTATTTACGCTCCTGACTTTGCATTGAATGCAGGTGGTGTCATCAATTGTTATTCTGAAGTGGCAAACTTGCCGGCAGAATGGTCGATGAGAAAAGCGGAAGAAATTTACACGACGATCGGAAATATCGTTTCCCGCTCAAATGCTGAAGGTGTTCCGACTTACCAGATCGCGAATAAAATGGCAGAAGAACGTATTGAGTCAATCGGTAAAGTAAAATTACCACTATAAAAAGATAGGAGTAGCTACGAATGCTGAATAGAAGACATTTACGTATTAAAGTTTTACAGGCTCTTTATGCTTATTTTCAAGGAGACGAAGAAAGCATCAAGAAAACGGAAAACGAATTATTGCAGGCAGTAGATCGCATTTACGATTTGTATTTGTATTTACTGATGACTTTCGGTGAATTGAAAGACATTGCACAACACCGTATCGAAGAGAACAAAAAGAAAATCCGCCCGAAAGAGGAAGATTTGAACCCGAACACCAAATTTGTGGATTCGGTGATTATCCAGGCTTTACAGGACAGTTATTCCCTTCGTGAAGCATCGGAAGATCGTTCGGTGAACTGGATCGGAGACGACCACCAGGAAATGTTCCGCAAGATTTACCTTCAAATGAGAGAAAGTGAAACTTATTTCTCATTTATGAATAGCGGATTGACTGGTTTTGAGGAAGACAAAAGCTTCATGATTAACCTGTTCAAGACTGAGATTGCAAATTCTCCGCTGATCTATCATTTCTTCGAAGAGAAAAGCATTCACTGGCTGGACGATATCGATTTGGCTTGTCAGATGGTGATCAAATCCATCAAATTGATGGAGGAAGGTGAGAAGTTTGTGGTGATGCCTTTGTTTAAGGACAAAGAAGATGAGCAGGAATTTTTGCGTACGCTTCTTCGTAAAACCATTTCAATGGATTTTGAAAATCTTCAGTTGATTGATGAAATGACGGATAACTGGGAATTGGAACGAATTGCTAAAATGGATATTCTCCTTTTGAAAATGGCAATTACGGAACTCCAGGTATTCAAGAATATTCCTAAAAAGGTAACTTTGAACGAATATATTGAGATTTCAAAATTCTATTCAACTCCGAAAAGTCACGGATTCATCAACGGAATCCTCGACAAAGCCGTTGATAGATTAGTAAAGGATGGAAAAATTTCTAAACTCGGAAGAGGTTTAATGGATTAATGTTATGAAAAAAATCATGTTTTTAGCCCCGATAGCAATCGGGATGGCCTTATTGACAGCTTGTGGTTCTGATTCTCCTGCGGAAATCGTTGGTTACAAAACTACGATGAAAGTTGAAAGTGTATTTAATGCAGGAAAAATTGCCAGAGGAGAGATCATTCATGCAAAATTTACTGTTGAAAACACAGGTGATAACCCGTTGGTATTATCGGATGTATCAGGGTCTTGTTCTTGTACGGTAGCAGATTGGAGTAAAGAGCCAATTGCTCCGGGAGAAAAAGGTTATGTAAAAGCAGACGTTAAAACGGAATCATTCTCTGAAGGTCCGGTAACAAGAAGCGTGACCATTTTATCCAATACAACTCCTCCGAGCACGAAAGTTGTGATTGAAGCAAATATTATTAAATAAGTAGTTAAATAAAAAAGTAGAGTTATGCAAATTATAATGCTTGTATTGATGTTGGTGGTGTTTTATTTCTTTTTAATTCGCCCGCAACAGAAAAAGCAAAAAGAATTGAAGTCTTTTCGTGAGAATTTGAAGCAAGGAGACAAAGTGGTTACTATCGGTGGAATTCACGGTAAAATTTTAGAGATCACTGATACAACTGTATTGATTAGTTCGGAAGGTACTAAATTGCGTTTTGAAAAATCTGCAATTTCTACAGCAGTAGCTGAGAATCTTGGAACACCGGCTTAATCGTTTTTGAAAATAAAACAACGTTTGGGAGCATCGTCAAGTTTGGCGGTGCTTTTTTTGTTTTTCTCCCGCAGATTTACGCAGATAGTTGAATTTAATTCACATTGCTTAAATTTATTTCTAAAATAAATAACGAACTTTTATTTATCATCATGAATGCATTTGAAATAGTTGAATACACAAGGAAATATTTTCCTTTAATCCGAAAAGAAAGTATTGAGTTCGATACTTACATCAATAGTATTTTTACTGAATATAAAAACATTGTAAATGAATCAAAGGAACTTTTCGAATGCAAGGGAGCTGGTGATAGTGAGTATATGAAACGTGGAAGGAATGAATTTATAAATTCATTCAATTTGTTCATAGATTCGATTTCTATAGCTATTAAGCTCTATTTGGAAGGTTATCCCGGGAGGGCATATTTGAAATTAAGCGAAGCAATGGAAGGATTATTGTATGGAGATAAAAGTATTGAATATATGAACGGTTTTTCAATCGTCGGTAATGGTTCGTATTTATTTTATAGGATAAGAGAGAGTGATTCAAAACATTCATTAAAAAGAGAAGAGTTGTTTCATGTACCATTTTCGCAGAGAAGAAAAATTAATACTAATCGCTTTAGTATTCCTGGTTTACCATCTCTATATCTATCTGATTCGATATATGTTGCTTGGGAAGAATTAGGTAGGCCAAAGTTTGATAAGGTCCATGCTTCTAGATTTGAATTAAGTGAAAATTTTCGTGTATTAGATTTAACAACCCAAATATACTGTAGAACTGAATATTTAGATGCAATCATTGACTTTTCGGGTTATGATAGGGCTTTGGCTAGTGTATTTAAATTCCCATTAATTTTGGCATGTGCTGTGAAAGTTAATAATAGTAATGATGTTTTTCGTCCTGAATACATAGTTCCTCAAATGCTTCTTCAATGGATAAAAGCAAATAGCTACTTTGATGGTATATGTTATACGACATCTCATATTGATTATACCAACTCCAATTTTGAAGGAAGTTTTAGAAATTTCATAATTCCAGCCCTTTATCAAGAAGGGGATTACTGCCCTAAGATTAAGGGAATATTCAAAATGACAGAAGTTGTATCAGTGGAATTAGTGTCCTTAAGCGAAAGTACAATAGAGATGGGGGGCAATTATCAAAATATAAGAGTTCAAGCTGTCGAAATTATTAAAGGGCAAAAGATGAATTATTCAGATACTAAATTTGCTTCGTTAGAGAAGGTATTAAGTTATTTGCCAGCAACGAGCATAGATTTTCTTTAAAAGAATGAAGAAGAAAATGTGGTTCTGCGCTCCTCTGCGTATTCTGCGGGAACAAAAAAGGCCGCATTTATTGCGACCTTTATACTATTCGTAGTTTTATCTTAGATATTCTCGATAATCATCGCAGAAGCACCACCGCCTCCGTTACAGATTCCGGCACCACCGATTTTTCCACCGTTTTGCTTCAATACGTTGATCAAAGTAACAATGATACGTGATCCGGAGTTTCCAAGTGGGTGACCCAAAGCCACAGCTCCACCGTTTACATCTACTTTCGCAGGATCCAATCCTAAAATTTTTGTGTTTGCCAAACCAACAACGGAAAACGCCTGGTTCAATTCCCAGAAATCTACCTGGTCTGTACTCAAGCCAGCTTTCGCCAATGCTTTCGGAACTGCTTTTGAAGGTGCAGTTGTGAAGAACTCAGGTTCATGAGCTGCGTCTGCGTAGCTTACAATTTTTGCGATTGGTTTCAATCCGTGTTTTTCAACTGCTTCTTTGGAAGCCAAAATCAATGCAGAAGCTCCGTCGTTCAAAGTAGAAGCATTTGCTGCAGTAATTGTTCCTTCTTTATCAAATGCAGGTCTCAAAGAAGTAATTTTATCCAAAAATACATTTTTGTATTCTTCGTCTTCTACAACTAAGATCGGATCTCCTTTGCGTTGAGGAACAGAAACTCCAACGATTTCATCTTTGAATTTTCCAGCTTCCCATGCAGCAGCAGCACGTTTGTATGAAGTGATCGCGAATTCATCTTGCTGCTCACGTGTAATCTCGTATTTCTGTGCAGTTTTCTCAGCGCATGTTCCCATTGGAACCTGGCTGTAAACATCTAATAAACCGTCTTTTGTGATTCCGTCCAACATGGTGATGTTTCCGAATTTCACACCGTTTCTTCCGTCAGTATAATGCGGAGTCTGGCTCATGTTTTCCATTCCACCTGCAACAACGATCTCATTGTCACCGGAAAGAATTGTTTGAGCACCAAGCATAATTGCTTTCATTCCTGAAGCACATACTTTGTTCACAGTTGTACAAGGAACCGTGTTCGGTAAACCTGCTCCAAGTGCAGCCTGGCGAGCAGGAGCTTGTCCGACACCAGCCTGTAATACGTTACCCATGAAAACTTCATCAATGGATGCAGGATTAACTCCTGATTTATCAAGAGCACCTTTGATAGCAGTTGCCCCTAATTGAGTAGCAGAGATCGACGACAGACCGCCCATGAAAGCGCCCATTGGAGTACGAACCGCTGCTATAATGTAAACTTCTTTCGACATAGCAAATTATAATTTCGATGACGAATTTACTCATTTTTTTGGTGTTATTTATTGGAATAGTGCATTATAATCGCCCAAAATTGGAATGCCTCCGTTTTTAGTTATTCTTTTGTTCTTCCAGCTTACCATTTCGATCAAAATGAGCTTCATATTTAATCGTTGTACGTGTACTTTTAGTATACATCTTTTCGGTTTATTCTGTTTTTCGGAGGATAAACAGCTTGAGTGTTTCTTGATTGGGTTTGGTTTAATGGTTTGGTTAACAGTTTTTTATATTTCGTTAAGGAATTTATAGAAGATCTACTTCGGGTGAAAGCGTATTAATTCTAACAAAAGTCTCCTTATTTTTAGGTTTATTCACTAAATTCAGTGATTTAACTAAATTTGTAAAAATTAAAAACCAATCAGTCTATGAAAATCATTATTCTCTTTTTTGCTCTGGCAACAAGTTCCCTTGTTTTTTCCCAGACAGATCCGGAAAAGCTGCGCGACGATTTAAAAAAACTGGATGCACTCCATGATTCTTTAATGCCAAAATACTGGACCGTTACCAGTTTATTCGGGCTTTCAGGCTCTCAAACTGCTTTCGTCAACTGGGCAGCGGGTGGACGTAATAACATTGCTGTTTTAGGATTTATTGATTTCTCTGCAGTGTATCAAAAACGAAGAATTAAGTGGACGAATGACGTAAAATTGGCTTTAGGGGGTATGTATTATACTGATTCGGCAGGGAAGAAGCAAGGACTTCAAAAAACGGATGACCGGATTGACCTTGCAACTTCTTTCGGGTATGAATTCAAGAAACACTGGTTTCTAACAGCTATCGGCGGATTCAGAACGCAGTTCCTGGACGGTTTCAATTTCCCGAATGATTCTATTCCGATTTCGCGTTTTATGGCTCCTGGATATGCAAATTTCTCCCTGGGGATTGAATATGCGCCGGTGGATTATTTCAACGTGTATTTATCACCGATTGCTTCAAAAATGACCATTGTAAACGACCAGAGATTGGCGGATGCCGGCGCCTTTGGCGTAAAAGCTGCAGAGCTGGATGAGAGTGGAAATATCTTGAAGCAAGGATTGCGCTTCCGAAATGAAATAGGGGCGTACTTCCGGATTCGTTTCCAGAAGGAATTGGTTAAGAATATTGAAATGAAAACGCGTTTGGAGTTGTTTAGCAACTACGCTCATAATCCGCAGAATATCGACGTTAATTTTGAAAATATCTTCACTTTCAAGATTTATAAGTGGTTCCAGGCATCGCTGCAATGGAACCTGATTTACGATGATGATATCCATATCCGCGATTCAAAAGGAAGAACCGGGCCGAGAACACAATTTAAATCTGTATTAGGCTTAGGAATTTCATACACTTTAACGAATACGAAAAAGTAAAAAGCGTATTTTCGTTGCATGAATTACTTTTCCGATCATTCTTTATGGTGGTTGCTTCCTATCTCATTACTTGCCGTAGGATTCTCGTTTTATTATTATTTCAGGACTGATCAGCGGTCTGTATGGAATTTAAAGCAGCTGAGAGTTCTTTTTTCTCTCAGAACCCTGAGTATTTTTCTGATAGGCTTGCTATTGCTTGGCTTGGTTTGGGAAACAATCAAATACCGTCCTGAGAAGCCATTGATCATTACGTTGGTCGATTCTTCCAGTTCCATGTTGAATTACAAGGATAGCAACCAGGTTAAAAAGAATATCGAAGAATTCAGAGCAGCACTTCCGAAATCGTTGGGAGAAGATTACGAATATCTGGAATTGGCTGTCGGAACGAATGTGCGTGATTTGAATCAATTGTCACTGAAAGATAAATCCAGTGATTTGGCAGCAGGATTCAAACAAATCAAAGACCGATTCTTTAACCGGAATATCGGTGCGATTGTTTTGATTTCGGATGGAAATTACAACCAGGGCGTTCACCCGATGTATGAAGCGGAGCGCATTGAATTAACTCCGGTTTTTGCTTTGGCTGTCGGTGATACGACTTTGAAACGTGATGTTGTTGTCCGTTCGGTCGTTTCCAATGAGGTAGCTTTCTTAAACAATGAATTTCCGATCCAGGCATTGGTAGATTTTCAGCGGGTTCCGGCCGGATCTTACCAGGTTAATTTGCTTCAGAATGGAAAAGTGGTTCAATCACAGAAAGCAACGGTCAGTAATTCGAACCTGGATCAGAAAGAGTTTTTATTTACTGTTTTAGCGAAGAGTAAAGGTTACCAGCGCTTTACAATTTCCGTTCAGGCTGTTTCCGGTGAATTCACCAAAGAGAACAACCAGCAAACTTGTTTCGTGGAAGTCATCGATTCGAAAAGCAATGTCTTGTTGCTGGCAAGCGCTCCGCATCCGGACGTAGCTGCGTTGCGCTCCGTGTTTGAATTGGACCAGGAAGCGGTTGTTTCGTCGGAGTTAATGACCAATTATTCTTTGGGGAATAAAATCCCTGATTTTGTGGTTTGGTATGAAAACGGTTTGCGTCCGAATGCGAATTTGTTCAAACAGCTACAAGAAAGAGGAATTCCTGTTTTAATGATTTTGGGACCGAATGTAACAACCAGTTTGTTGCAGAATTACGGTTTGGCTGTGAAAGCTCCAAATGGAAATCAATACGAAGATGTGTATCCGACTTTGGCAAATGGCTTCAATTCGTTCGGATTGTCGGCAGATTTCACTTCGATTATCCCTGTTTTAACGCCGTTGAGAACCAAGTTTGGGAATTACAAACTTCCATCGAATAGTGTGGTGGTTCTGAATCAACGCGTTGGAGGTATTGCGAAAGATGCGCCTTTGATTGCAGTTGCTCAGACACAGAAAACGAAAATCGGTTTTGTTTTGGGAGAAGGCTTGTGGCGCTGGAAAATGAAGGAATTCATGCAGAAAAAAACAACGGTCGGATTTGAAGAGTTTGTCCAGAAGCTGACACAGTATATTTCTGTTAAACAAAACAGGGAGCCATTGCGTGTTACCTTGCCAAAGCGATTCAATACGATTGAAGATATCGTGTTTAAAGCGGAGTTTTACAACGAAGCAATGGAATTGATCACAACGCCTTCCGTGGAAATGACAATCACGAAGCGCGGTGGGAAAAGCTTCAAGCAATTGTTTTCTCCGACAGCGAATTTCTATCAGTTGAATGTCGGCCAATTACAACACGGAATGTATGACTGGAAGGTAGTTGCGGACAATAACGGAAAGAAATATGCGAAATCCGGCTCGTTTGCGGTAGACGAGATTTCATTGGAAGATCAGGATACGCGGGCAAATTTCTCCACTTTGAATCAATTGGCTGTTCAGTCGGATGGTTCATACAAACCGTTGAATGAGTACCAGGCTTTGATCCAGGAAATTAAAACACGCGGAGATATTACGACTGTTCAATACGAAGATACGGGCTACCAGGAATTGATCGATTGGAAATGGATTTTTGCATTGATCATTGCCTTACTGACAGCTGAGTGGTTCCTGAGACGTTGGTGGGGAAGCTATTAAGGGAATTCAAAATTGAAAATTCAAAATGCAAAATTGAAAAGGGATGAGAGTTAGTTTGTTTTGACTTTATCCTGGTATTTTTCAAGCAGGTTCCAGATTCCATAAAAAGCATTGTTTCCGGCCTGGTCTGAAAAACTGGTGTTAAAGAGCATGATTCGTCCGATATTGTTTTTCGGATCGAAGAATAGGATAGACAGAACGCCCGGATCTCCGCCCGTATGACCGATATAGCCTGTGTGGCCGAAACCGATGAAAATTCCAATGTTGTACGATTCGTTGTACGGGTTGCGTTCACTTCGCTCCATGAAGTTCGAAGCTGAAAGTTGTGCCCTGAAATACTCTTTGTAGCTTTCTTTACTTAGAATCGTACCTTTTTCGTTGTATCCTTTGATTAGTTCAGCCAGGAATTTGCTCATATCATTGATCGATGCCATCAATCCTCCATCCGGATAAGTGATGGATTCATAGTAGGGGATAACTGTTCCGGGATTTTCATACAAACGGGAAAGTGATTCCAATTTGATATCTTCGTATTTCCAACCGGAATTGGTCATTTTCAAAGGATCCAGAATGTATTGTTTGGTGAAATCGGAGAAAGAAACTCCGGTTGCCCGTTCGATGATGTAGCCCGCAAGTGCAGTTCCTACATTGGAATATTCATAGATTTCTCCGGGTTTATTGGTAAGGAAACCACTTGTTTGAAACCATTTTCCTTTTTCAGAGAGCACATTGTCGAGAAAAGCTTCCAACGACACACTAGAATCGGAAGGCATAAATACCTGGGTTTCATCAAAAGAAAGTTTCATGCCGTTTAAATCCTGTCCCGGACGAAGAATGTAGTTTTTTGTGAGATAATACTCGTTATCAACAATGGAAGAGGTGTGATTTGCTAACTGTCGGATGGTGATTTTAGCATCTGGAAAATTCGGATTTATGACCTTGAAAGGTAAATACTTTTCAATCGGATCATCCAACTGCAGTTTCCCGAGTTCCTGGGCTTTCAGCAATGCGATTCCCACAAAAGTCTTGGAAACGGAAGCGATATTTTGAATGGTATTTTCCGTATATGCCTTTTTTGTGGAAACATCTGAAAAGCCAAATCCTTTCTGATACAAGGTTCCATTCTCATTAACGATTGACACACCAAAACCATTGAAAATTCCTTTCTGATAGATTTGATTGATTTCTTCGGTCAGAGAATCTGAAACGGATGTATTTCCTTTCTTTTCATCATTGGATGTTTGCGTAACATTGGTCGTTGCACATGATGTGATCATTGTTGAAGTCAGCAGAAGCAGGAGGATTCCTTTCATGTGAGTGTTTTGATTGAACATCAAATAAACACACTAAATTTTGAATGTAGGATCTATTTCTTGAAAAACAATTCAGGAAATACACTTTGGGGTTCCTTGCCGGATAAACGGAGTTTAATGAATGATTTCAGGTAACCTGTCCCGTAGCCATAAAACTGGATGCAAACTGCAATAATCGAATAGAAACCAACCTTCACATTTTTATTCTCAATAGAGGAGAACACACCGATTAATACAAAGTATAAAAGATACAGGTAAACCGGGAAGTTTATTCCAAATAGCAATAGTGCGAGTGAAAGAACCGCTCCACAAAGAAATAATGATGGAAACCAAAAGGTAACTTTCTTATATTCCGGATGCCAGGCGTCTAAAATAGGACGGGCCTTTCCAAATTTATTGACCTGCTTATAGAACTTTTGCCAGTCGATTCTACGCTTGTGATACACGAACGAATCGGTGAAAAGCTTCGTGCTGTAGCCTTGTTTCCAGAGTCTGATCGACAAATCCGGATCTTCTCCCGGATGAATGTTTCCAAAACCACCTGTCGCTTCAAATGCTTTGCGGGATAAGCCCATGTTGAAACTTCGTGGTTGAAACTTCGTCAAGGTTTCGGATTTTCCTCTGACACCGCCTGTTGTGATGAAAGAAGTCATCACGAAATTGATTGCTTTCTGAATATCGCTGAATGAATCCAAAGCTGCATCCGGTCCTCCGAAACAATCGACGTAATTTTTCTGCAGATTTTCAGCCACGCTTTGCAAATACCCGGGAGGAATAATACAATCCGAATCCAGGATGATGAAATAATCGCCTTTTGCATTTCGCATTCCGAAATTCCGTGAATCTCCCGGACCGCTGTTGGCTTTAAAAAAGTAGGAAATCGCTAATTGGCCGGCATATTTTTCAACCACACTCTGACATGTAAGGGATGAACCATCTTCAATAATGACAATTTCATAGGGATCGGTATAGCTTTGTACAGCTAGACTTGCAAGCAATTCTTCAACCTCGTCAGGACGGTTATACACCGGAACTATCAGCGAAAAAAACATAATCTGATTTTACTTTTGGCAAAGTTACTCTTAATTTATCTGCCGGTTTGCTTTCCGACAAAGAGAAATAGGAGGGATTTTATTTTTTCAGCATGTTGGTTGCCATCATTTGTTTGACGGATTTTTCCATGCCTTCAACTGATCCGTCCAGGAAGATCACATTTCCTTGCCCTTTTTCTGCAAATTCTTTTACAGCTTCTGTCCACATGGAGAACAAGATCAAAGAAGTATCCAGATCCGCAGCTTTCATTTTCTCAGCTGCTTCTGTCATACCTTGTGCTACTTCTTCACGGAACAGGGCAATTCCCTGACCTTTCAGCTGAGCAGCTTCTTTTTCGGCTTGTGCAGCAATCTTGATTGCATTTCCTTCCGCTTCCGCAGCTTTTGTTTTCGTGATCAATAATGCCTGACCTTCATTCTCAGCGGCAGCTTTCAGATTGTTGGAGGCTACTACTTTCGCCATAGAGGTTGTAATCTCAGCATCGAAGGTGATATCGTTCAATTGTAAGTCGATCAAATGGAATCCCCAGGTTTCCAATGTGTGATCCAAACTTTCTTTGACATCGGATACGATTTCACCGCGCAATAATAAAATCTCCGCTTGTTTCTTTGTTGCAACGAATCCACGAACGGAACCTTCAATTGTACGGATCAAGGCCTGGATAAAGCTTCGCTGATCGACAAATTTAAACGCAACGTTTTTGATTGTTTCTTCTTCCGCATTCAATACGGAATAAACCAACATTGCTTTGAAGTATACATTTGCCTGATCCTGCGTAATTGCCTGGAATTCCATTTCAATGGCACGGTTCTGAATGGAAACACGGTTGTTCAGACGTTCAAAGAACGGAATCCGAATGTTTAATCCGGGCTTCATGATTCTTCTGTATTTTCCAAACATGGTAACGACAGCAATAGTTCCTTGTTGAACGGTTACAAAACTGAAAACAAGAAGGAGCACGGCAACTCCGATTAGGATGTATTTAACTTCGATCATAAAAAGTGATTTATAACAAACTTAGTGATAATTCAAAATGCAAAATTGAAAATTGAAAAATTAAAATGGAAAGGGTGAATTTACGGTTTAAATAAGGAAATCTGATCGAATTGTGAACAAGTTCGATTTGCTGTTTAGGATTATTCAAAAAAAGTTTTCGTGTGTTATAAAATAAACTTGAAAGAAAACCGTTAGAATAAAAAAACGCACTTTAATAAGCCTATGGTAAATAAATACTTGACAAACATGCAAACACAGGAAGTTACTGAGATTGCGAATCCATCCGCAGCCGTAATCAGCCAGATTCTGAATTACAGCAAGTCATTGGAGGTAAAGAAATTAAAGCGCAAAAAAGTGCTTTTAAATTTAAACTAGAAAAGAAAGCCCCTTAAACGGGGCTTTTTTGTTTTAATCGGCTACCTTTTCGTATTCGAGTGTTCCAAGGCTTTCCTGCGTAATAATGCGTTTTTTAGCATCGAAATAATCAATTGAAAATACAATGGGAAGAATTCCTGCAATAATCGTCAGGCTTTTTCCGTCAGAAGACAATTTCCATTTTCCTTTATGGACATCATCGCCGGTGAGGCTTTGAAATTGATGTTTCTTTTCCAGGAAAACCTGGAATATCTGGTCTGTGTGAAAATGATCCTGCAGATTTTTCTCTTTCCCGTTTTGTGTCCACTTGACCAATTTCCATTTCCCGATAAGCTCTGTTTCGGTTTGGGCGTTAATGGAAAAAGATAATAACGTGATAATGAAGAAGATTGCTTTTTTCATGATTCAGTCGTTTTTTTAAAGGTACTATTTTAGATTTATTTTTCGGAATGGACGTAATATTGCGGAATTACGTCCATTTTTTTAGCATCAAAAATTAATCGACTTAAAATCAGATGATTAATTTATGTTTGATTAAGTAATACTCTAAAATATTCCCAATATTGGGAAATTACTTTTTGATGATAAACCTTCAAGTCCTTGTCTCGATACTCCCGACTATTCGCTGCGCTTCTGTCTGAAACTCGACAGGACAGGAGAAAACAAAATGGAAGTCGGACCAACAAAAAAGCATCGCCCATTTCTGAACGATGCTTTCTCCAATTATTTCTTTTCGAACTACCAGATTTTAGCGACCTTCTCATCCGGATTTCTCATTTTGTCGCCTGGCTTCACATTGAATGCTGCGAAGAACTCAGGACAATTCATCAACGGACCATTTACACGGAACATTCCCGGAGAATGCGGATCCGTTGCGATGCGTTTTTTTAATTCTGCTTCCGTGTAGTTGATTTTCCACAATTGAGCATATGCAATAAAGAAACGCTGAGCCGGTGTGTAACCGTCAATAATCACGTTCTTTTTGAAATCGTCTGTCATCGCATAAGCGTAATAAGCCATCGTCAATCCGCCTAAGTCTGCAATGTTTTCTCCCATTGTCAATTCCGGATTCACGCAGTTGTCTGAAATAGGGCAGAATGAGCCGAACGTTTTACCCAAAATCTCCGTTTTGGAAACGAATTTCGCTTTATCGGTTTCTTTCCACCAGTCATTGAAGCTTCCGTCTGCAGCGAATTTAGATCCGTTATCATCGAAACCGTGTGTGAATTCATGTCCGATTACCATTCCGATTCTTCCGTAGTTCACCGCATCTTCTGCATTTTCATCGAAGAACGGAGGTTGCATAATTCCAGCAGGGAATGCAATTTCATTCAAAAGTGGGTGATAATAAGCATTTACCAAATGAGCCGGCATTTCCCATTCCTTGCGATTTACCGGTTTATGCAATTTCCCCAGGTTTTCTCTGAAGGAGAAAGAGCGGCAATTGTCGATGTTTGCAACGTAATCAACCGGGCTGATCGTTAAGCCTGTGTAGCTTTTCCATTCATCCGGGAAGCCCAGTTTTCTTCCGATTGCATTTAATTTGGTCAACGCTGCGCTTTTTGTGTCTTCTGACATCCAATCCAATCCCTGGATACGTGATCTGAAGCTGATCAACAAGTTATCGACCATTGCATTGACTTTCTTTTTTGCGTTTTCGGAGAATGTTTTGTCAACAAATGCTTTTCCAAGCAATTCGCTCAAAGCAGACTCTGTAATTTCGTCGATGCAACGATCTTCAATCGGTTTCATTGCGCTTGTTCCGCTTAAAACACCGCTGTAGAAATCAAAGTCATGTTTCACCCAAACTTCGTCCAGCTTTCCTGCATAAGAGTTAATCGTACACCAGGACAAGTAATTTTTCCAGGAATTCAATGAAACTTTATCAACCATTACATTCACTTGTTTCATGAAGTCAGGCTGACTAACAATCAGTGAATCAAAACTTTCACATCCGATTTTTGAAAGGTAAGATTCGAAATCGAACTTCGGCATCAATTTCACCAATTGATCCAATGGCATTTTGTTGTAAGTCTTTTCCGGTAAACGGGATTCCGCCGGAGTCATCATCGCATTCGCAAGTTCTTTCTCAAAATTGAAAATGTCGTTAGCTTTTGCTTTTGCAACGCTTTCAGATTCTCCCAATAATTGATACGATTTCTGGATATGAATGATGTAAGCATCGCGAATTGCCTGTTTGTTGTTCTGGAAATAGTAATCGCGGTTTGGTAAACCGATTCCTCCCTGGCCAATGTAAGCAACATTTTTGTTAACGTCTTTCAAATCTTGTCCAACTCCGAAACCAAATAGGGAACCAATAGCCAGTTGATGTTGTTTGGCAACGGCATCTACGAATTCATCCTTGGATTTCAACTCGTCAATCTTTACCAAACGCAATTTCAATGGTTGAATACCCGTTGCATTCCGGACTTTCATATCGGTGTACGAAGTGAAGTAATCTCCCAGCAACTGATTCTGATTTCCGGCAGTTCTGTTTGTTGAGCTTACTGCATGTTCCAAGATTTGCTTCAGAGTTGCTTTATTGCGCTTATCCAGTTCGTTAAAACTTCCCCAGCGGGATTCTGTGTTCGGAACAGGATTGTTTTTACACCAGGTTCCGTTTGCAAACTGGAAGAAATCTTCCTGTGGCTTCACCGACAAATCCATGTAAGAAACATCAATACTCGATGGCTTTTTAGCAACTTCAGGAGTGGAAGAAGCCGTTTTTTCCGGCGTTTCAACTACCGTTTTTGGCTGACAAGCTGTTAGAGAAGCCGCAACAACCGCTAGAGGTAAAAATTTATTAACCATTATTTTCAGGGTTTAAAAGCATTTCAACATGTGGAATCTCGTCTTCGTAGTATTCTTTTCCAGTGGAAACGAAGCCGGATTTATTGTAGAATTTCTCCAGGTGTTTCTGAGCGGAAATACGAATCGGAACTTTTCCGAATTCTTCGTAAACAAACTGAACACATTTTTCCATTAATTCGATTCCAACACCGGATCCGCGACATTCTGCCGTCAGAACAACACGCCCGATCGCAACTTCAGGAAATGAAATTCCCGGATGAAGAATACGTGCCGTAGCAATTACATCTCCTTTTCCGTCACGAAGCAGCAGGTGATAAGCCTTCTTGTCTTTTCCGTCCAGGTCCAGGTAAGAGCAATTTTGTTCAACAACAAATGCTTTCAATCTCAATGCAATGATGTCGTGAAACTCATTGATTGTTAGTTCTTTGTAAGGTTTGAATTGCCAGTCTAAATGCATCTATTTTAATTTAAAATTGAAAATGTAAAATTAAAAAGTCAAAAAATGAGAATTAAAATGCATGATCCTGCTTTTCAATTCTCAATTTACTAATTTTCAATTAGTCAGGTTTGAATAACTCCAACATTATAGGGTTTTTCAGCTTTCTTGTGATTTGCCATTTCAATTCCGATAGATAAGAATTCTCTCGTCTTCGCCGGATCGATAATTGCATCTAACCACAGGCGGGAAGCAGCGTAATAAGGTGAGATTTGCTCATCATAACGCGCTTTGATTGTATTGTAAAGCTCAGCTTCTCTTTCTGCAGTGATTTCTTCTCCGCGTGCTTTCAATGAAGCAACTTCGATTTGAAGCAGTGTTTTTGCTGCGGATGCACCACTCATTACAGCAACTTCAGCTGTCGGCCAGCCAACGATCAAACGCGGATCATAGGCTTTTCCACACATGGCATAGTTTCCGGCTCCGTATGAGTTTCCTACAATAACGGTGAATTTCGGAACCACCGAATTCGCCATGGCATTTACCATTTTCGCTCCGTCTTTGATGATTCCTGCGTGTTCTGATTTCGAACCAACCATGAATCCGGAAACGTCCTGGAAGAATATTAACGGAATGTTCTTTTGATTACAGTTCATAATGAAACGCGCGGCTTTGTCGGCAGAATCATTATAGATTACACCTCCGAACTGCATTTCACCTTTTGCATTTTTGGAAAGTTCGCGCTGATTCGCTACAATTCCGACACTCCAACCATCCAAACGTGCATATGCACATACGATGGTTTTCCCGTAATCACTTTTGTATTCAGTCAAGCTTCCTTCATCGAAAATACTGTCCAAAATATCGTGTACGTTGTACGGCTTCGATCTTTCTGAAGGTAAAATTCCGTAAACTTTCTTTGCGTCTTCTTTCGGAGCAATGGAGTCAATTCGGTCAAAACCTGCTGATTCCGGCGCACCGATCTGGCTCATCATTTTACGAATTGTCATTAAGCACTCTTCGTCGTTTGCTACTTTGTAGTCACAAACACCTGAAATCTCCGTATGTGTGGTTGCTCCACCCAAGGTTTCATTGTCGATATTTTCACCGATAGCTGCTTTCACCAAATAAGATCCTGCAAGGAAAATGGTTCCTGTTTTGTCCACAATCAATGATTCGTCAGACATAATCGGAAGGTAAGCACCACCGGCAACACAACTTCCCATTACAGCTGCAATCTGTGTAATTCCCATGGAACTCATCACGGCATTGTTTCTGAAAATACGTCCGAAATGTTCCTTATCCGGGAAAATTTCATCCTGCATCGGCAAGTAAACACCAGCTGAATCCACCAAATAAATGATCGGAAGTTTGTTTTCCATTGCAATTTCCTGTGCACGCAAGTTCTTTTTTCCTGTGATTGGAAACCAGGCTCCGGCTTTTACAGTTGCGTCATTGGCAACCACAATACATTGTTTTCCGGATACTTTTCCAATCACCATTACAACTCCGGCAGAGGGGCAGCCGCCGTGTTCTTTGTACATTCCCATTCCTGCAAATGCACCAACCTCAAAGCGTGGGGTATTCGGATCAAGAAGCAGATCAATGCGTTCCCGGGCGGTCATTTTTCCTTTTTCATGAAGGGCTGCGATTCGTTTGTCTCCGCCTCCTTTCATGACTTTGGCTAATTCAGCTTCCATCCGGGAGATTTTCAGCCTCATTTCATCGTCATTCTTATTGAATTCCAATTCTTTTGCGTCAATTGCCATGTTTTTTCGTTTATAAGCGTCCCAAATATACACAATTCACTGTAGAAACTTTCTCAGAGAGAAGTAAAGAATCCTTGATTTCTGAATTACTTTTGTTGTATGCAAGATACATACAAGCACAAAGGAATGAGAAAGCAGTTGATTGACCAATTGCGCCAAAAGGGAATTACTGATGAACGCGTTTTGACTGCCTTTGATGCCGTACCAAGACATTTCTTTTTGGACCTGGTATTCGAACAACAAGCTTATTCCAACGTTGCTTTCCAGATCGGAGCGGGACAAACAATCTCACATCCGTACACGGTTGCTTTCCAAACATCCATCCTGGAGTTGAAAAAAGGGGAGAAGGTGTTGGAAATCGGTACAGGTTCGGGATTTCAGACATGTATTTTGTGTTCCATGGGAATGAAAGTATTCTCGATCGAACGCCAGAAAGAATTGCATATCAAAGCGAAAAAGATCATTGATGATTTCCGTTTTACTCCCAAATTGTTTTTTGGCGACGGTTATGAAGGAAAAGAAACATTTGCTCCTTTTGACAAGATTCTTGTGACCTGTGGTGCTCCGTTCATCCCGGAAAAACTGGTTCAGCAGCTGAAAGTAGGAGGCATGATGGTGATTCCGGTCGGAGATTTGGATTCCCAGGAAATGCATCGTATCACCAAAATTTCAGACTCTGAATATAAGGAAGAAGTGTTCGGGAATTTCAGCTTTGTGCCGATGCTGGAGAAGACAGTGAGATAATTGAAAATGTAAAATGATGAATTCGAAAAACTTGTTGGGTTCTATTTTGAATTCATCATTTTGCATTTTTAATTTAAGAGGATTTCATACGCATTCTGAATCTCCACAAACTTCTCTGCAGCCATTTTTTGCTGTGATTCCGTTCCGGTGGCGAAATTGTCCGGATGATGAATTTTAACCAGTTTGCGGTACGCTTTCTTGATTTCTTCCATGCTTGCATTTTTCTGAACGCCTAAAATATCGTGCGCATAGATTTTAGTGTCTTTTTGAGGTTTTTTATCAGCAGCTTCTTTTCTGTGTTTGGCATAAGAAGCATAAATAGCGATGATCTTGGTCAGATTTTCAGGAGGCAGTTCCAAATCCAGGTTGATTTGCTTCAGAAAATTGAGCTCGTGTGAATTCATTTTTCCGTTGATCAAAGCCAACCCGGTCAGAAAATAAATGATTTGAGAACGTGAACCTTCGTCCTGCAAATGCAGTTTCATCCAATCCGTAATTGTTTTGGTGCGAATAGGATATCTCAGTGAAAACAGGAGTGAATCTCCGAAATTGTAATTGGCAGCAGGAAAGTAACGATTGAAATACTGGTTAATGAATTGAATTTTTTCCTTCGATTCCTGGTAATCCAACAGAATCAGTTTTGCCCCCAATGCCAGGTATGCTTCCAGGTAATTGTCTTCTGTGGGTTTCAATCCCTGCGGGAAAATTCCTTTTCGCCAGGAACGGGAATGCCTGGTTTTATAAGTATACAAAATGATTCCGCCAAAAAACGGGATTCCGAATAGCAGGATGACCAGCCAGTTGGGAAGTTCTGCCGCAGGTTCAAAAGTCAGAAGCTGAAATCGCATAGAAACGAATGTAGACAATTATTTAATTGAAAAATCTGTTGAAAGTAACAGTTGAAAGGATAATATCAGGATGTGCACGGAAATTTTACCTTTGTACCCACATGGAAAAAACCGGTAACCTAAACAATTTGAAAGTAGTCACTATCATTCTTTTAGTAGTGTATGTTTTGTTTATGCTCATGAATTTCCTGAAAGGAATTTGGGACTGGACATTTTATTTTGGCAACGGAGAATTGAATTCGTTTTTAAAGTTCAAAAATTACATGGGGAAATTTCACCTGTTGATTTATGTCTTAATCTATATCCTGGAAATCATTTTTATGCTTGTTTTGAATCAGTTAGTGAAAAAGCAAGGAATAGGAAAAGGATACCACCTTTTAATCGTTTTATTGTCATTCCTACCCGTGGCAAATATTTTTCTTTTCTATATGATCAGGAGGAAACTGAATAAACAACTGTTTGCGTATTCCGAAATGAATGTGAGGAAATCTGATCTGAAAATTGTTGCTACCTGGATTCTGATGATTCTTTTCATCATTTATACATTTTTAATACCACTGATCATGTTTTATGCAGCTGTACCCGAATTAGTTTCAATAGCTAATGATCAGTTGCGTTATTCAATATTCGTTACGGATTGTTATTTCTTAACGACCTCTCTTATTTGGGTGCTCTATTGCCTTGAATTTAAACAGGTGTTGAATAAAATAGATTTAAACAGAAGTGGAATGGCAAGTACTCAACTGCTGGATAATTGAATTTGACGCGAGGATTAAAACAATAAAGGATCAGATTTGTCCGTTTGAACGGCTATGAATAAACTGCTGATCATCCTTTTTCTCCTGTTTTCAAACTCCAGTTTCTCTCAACAACGCATCGGATTGGAACTTTTCAGTCATTTGGATCATTTATCGTTGGGAACGCATTACCAGAAGGTGATCTACTCGAAATTCCTTGTCGGAGCCGGTTTGGTGTGGATGAAAAACAGGAGGGGAGAAGCTTTCCAGGATAAATCGCCAAATGGAATTCACACCGCCATCACTGAAACACCGGAATCGTTTGACAGAAACAACGAAAAGTATGTTGTTCAGGGCTACCGAACGATTTCGAAAGCGTTGATGTTCACCTTAAACACCGGTTTTTTTCATGAATTCGGTTCTCTTCATGGAATCAGGGCGAATCTCAATGGTCGAATCGGAGTAGCTCAAAGCTCCGGCACCTATACTTACCTGGGCATGATCAATGATACCGTGATTCCGGTACATCATCAAAAGAATCACCTGGTTGCGGCAATCAGCCCGGAAATTTATCACACGCTACGTCAAAAAAGTAAGTTGACCTTTTATTATGGACTTCGCTTTCCGGTTTATTTTTCACTCGATAAGAAAAACTTCAATCCGGTGTTTCGGAAAGACGGATTTTATGGCTTGGAAATGGAAGTTGCAGTTGGAATAACCTATTTTCTTGGAAAAATTAAAAAAGACCAGTGACCGTGTTTTACGCTTGTTTACAGGCGTTTTCAATGAATTTCAACCATTATTTTACATTCATTTGAAAAAAGTTTCAATCCCGTGTCACCTTTTCGAATCTCGTTACACTAACTTTATCAAGAGACCAATTTAGCAACATGGCAGCCATGAAAAAGAAACGCTTCATGGAACTTTACGAACCGATACATGTGCGGTTTGAAAAGTTTTGTAAAGCGAGAGCGTACGGAAATTTTCACTTTAAGGATTTGATGCATGATGCATTGTTGGTCGCTTATGAACGTTTTGAATCCTTAAAGAGTGACGACGCTTTCCTGCACTTTCTGTTCGGAATAACTATTCGCTTGCTGGCTAATGAAAACCGTAAGAAATCTACGGAACGATTTACAGACAATCAGCAGGTTTATAACTATTCGGTTGAAAGTGATCGAACAGACAGACAACTGGAAATTAATTTATTATACGAAGCAATTTCGAAGTTGCCTGATATTCAGAAAGAGAGTATTATTCTCTTCGAGATCTCAGGGTTTTCAATCAGAGAAATTGCGGAATTACAACAATCTTCGGAAGATGCTGTGAAGCAGCGCCTGGTTCGAAGCCGAAAAAAACTCTTGGAATTAATGACCGAGAAACAAGAAGTGGAATTAAATAAGGTGAGTTATGACAGAAGATAAATTATCGGGTTTGTTCGATGAGATTCGGAATGAGTCAGCTCAGACTTCTGTTTCCGAAGTAAATCAATGGATTGAAACTGCTGTGGCAGGTGCTGCAACAATTGGACTCTTAGCAACATTGAAATTATTTCTCATTAAAAAACCTTTGATTATGTGGTCAGCATTTGTAACTGTTGCCGGAGGCGTATCGTTAAGTGCAGTTGTACTTTTCAGCCAGCCGGAAGCAAAAGAAAAGCAAAAACAAGCAGATAAACCCGTGGTAAGCCATTCCTTACCTGTGAAGAAGTTTAATCCCGTTGAAACGGAATTAAAAGAAGAAACAATAACTCCCATACCTGAGGAAGCTCCGATTGACAAAGGAAAAGAGGAAGCGCCAGTTCTACCTGAAGATATGGGAGTTTATATTCCTGTAAAAACACCTGAGTTAGAAACAAAAAAAGGCTTCATCCTGACCTTGAAAACACCTCAAACGACTGCGAATTTCAGTAAGTTGGATGTGGCTGGGGCTATTTCTGTGGAATTGACTCAGGGAAAAACTTGTACGGTGGAAGTTGTTCCGGAAACGGCGAAGGATTTGGTTCATGTTGAAATCACGAACGGAACGCTTCATTTGAGTAATGAACCAAACAAAAAGAATACCCGGAACGAGCGGATTCTTGTGAAAGTAAGCATGCCGACTCTCGAAAAAGTAGAGATGAGTGGAGCAACAAACCTGTTTTCTACCAATCAATTCGATGTGAAATCATTAGTGATCGGTATGACCGGGGCAAGCGATCTGAAATTGAAAGTAAGTGCATCCACACTTAAGGGAGACATTTCCGGAGCTTCAAACCTGAAACTGGACGGAACCTGTGAACTGATGAATTTGGATTTATCCGGTGCTTCACAAGCAAATTTGTTCGACCTGTCTGCTAAAAAAGCAAATGTCGATAACAGTGGTGCGGCACATGCAGAGATTTCCGTTTCGGAAGTGCTGGTACTGGACGGATCCGGAGCGAGCGTTACCTATTACCAGGTGAGTGGAAATTCGAAAAGTGTTTCTACCAGTTTGGAAACCAGCGGCAGTGCTGTAGTGAAAAAGCGTTAGTCGATTCCAAATTTAGGATCGCTATGAAATTGATCAAAAGAACTAAAGAAGCTGTAACAAAGCAATAGTTAGGTTACCATAAGTAGAGTTAAAGAAAACGAAACAAAACGTTGTTTCAGCAAAATGCCCCGAGGAGTCGGGGCATTTTGTGTTTTTAGTATTTTGGAGTCGTTCTCGATACATTCTGCCAATGTCAATTTGTTCCGATAGCTATCGGAAGCGAAGCATATCGAGAATAAGTTGGCAGAATTACTCGAACTGACTACCGATAGTTAGTGCTCTAAACTTGCTAAATAACGTTCAGCGTCCAAAGCTGCCATACAACCTGTTCCTGCAGCTGTAATCGCCTGGCGGTAGTTTCTGTCAGCAGCATCACCAGCAACAAATACTCCCGGTACGTTTGTCAATGAAGTTCCCGGTTTTTCGTATTTGATATATCCTGTTTCATCCAGGTTGATGTAATCTTTGAATACGTCTGTATTTGGTTTGTGACCGATTGCAACGAAGAAACCTGTAGCAGGAATATCGTGTTCTTCACCGGTAACGTTGTTTTTCACTCTCACCGCGTTAACCCCGTTTCCGTCACCCAATACTTCAACAGTTTCCGTATTGTGTAAAATTTCGATGTTCGGAGTGTTTCTAACACGGTCAGCCATAATTTTGGACGCACGGAACTTGTCTGTACGAACCAACATCGTTACTTTCTTACATAGTTTGGAAAGGTAATGCGCTTCTTCACAAGCAGAATCTCCTGCACCTACGATCACAGTTTCCTGTCCGCGGTAGAAGAATCCGTCACAAACTGCACAGGCAGAAACTCCACCACCGATTGAAAGGTAGTGTTGCTCGGAAGGTAATCCTAAGTATTTTGCAGAAGCTCCGGTAGAAATAATCACTGTTTCAGCATGAATTTCATGACCGTCTTCCGTCCAGCATTTGTGGATTGGTCCGGTGAAATCAACTTTCGTAATAAATCCTGAGCGAACGTCTGTTTCAAAACGTTTTGCCTGAGCTTCCAGTTGAACCATCATTTCCGGTCCTGAAATTCCGTCCGGATATCCAGGAAAGTTTTCAACTTCGTTGGTCGTTGTTAACTGTCCTCCGGGCTGCATTCCCTGGTACATAACCGGTTTCATTTCAGCTCTTGCAGCGTAGATTGCTGCTGTATATCCTGCGGGACCTGAACCAATGATCAGGCATTTTACTTTTTCAGCACTCATGTTTGTTTGTTCGTTTGTTTAGTTTGAATCAAATACAAAATTAGGGTTTTCCTGTTTCAGAAAGAACCCTTCGAAAGATCCTGTTTTCAGGTAGGAATCCAAGATTATTTTTTGCAGTAGTAGATAAAAGCAGGTGGAAAATTGGCCGGTGTAAATGCAATATCGACATGTTTGAAAAACTGCTTGATGTTCTTTTTAGCATTCAATGAATACTGGAACTGAACATACAGTGAATTGGCATGCATTGCACGGTGACTTTCTTTCAGAATTCCGTTCTTCAATTCAGCAGGGAAATTTGCTAGCGGAAGAGAGGAAACAACTGCATCTGCATGAGTTAAGCCATGTTTTTGAAGGTATTCCCCGATCTTTTCTGCCGAATCATGAATCAGGATCACGCGTGGATCTTTAAACTCTTTCCGGAGCATGTTCATGAAGCTGTCATTGAGTTCAAAAACCAAAAGAATCCCGTCAGGACTCAATTTTTGAAGCATTTTCCGTGTGAAAACCCCGGTTCCGGGACCTAATTCCACAATGACTTTAGCTGTTGAGAAATCAATTTTCTCTAACATTTTCTTTGCTAAATACTTTGAACTCGGAGCCATCGCTCCAACCATTTTACGTTCTTTCCAGAAATTACGTATAAACGAACGCTTATCAGACATTTTCTCTTGTTTCTTTGAGTGCGAATTTACCATTATTGATCACTCCGTAAACAAATCCGTTCAATTGTTTATTCAACGCTGGTGTGTTAGTACATGGGATTACCAAATCTTCATTGGTGAAAACCCACGGTTTTTCTGGGATAAATAAGGAAAGATCTGCTACTGACTGGTCTTCAATTGCATTCATATCCAGGGATAATAATTCACGACCTTTCCCTGTCAGAGCCTTCACAACCAATTCCAGGTCAAATTCCGGGCAAGTTCCCAGCTCTCCGAAGAGTGATTGCAGGGTACTGTTTCCGTAATTTGCGTGGTCGAATTCCAGATCCGTTTCTTCCGTATCATTTGGTCTGTGATCCGAAACAATACAGTCGATTGTTCCGTCTTTCAAACCTTCCCAAAGTGCAATTCTATCGGCTTCTCTGCGAAGCGGCGGCATCAGTTTGAAGTTTACATCGAAATCCAGTACGGCAGTTTCGTTGTAGATCAAATGCTGTGCATGAACATCTGCAGTAATGTTTAATCCTTTGGCTTTCGCTTTACGAATTAAATCTACCGATTCTGCATTTGCAATCCCGGTTGCATGTAAATTTCCGCCGGTGTATTCCAGTAAACGCAGGTTGCGCTCCAGTTCGATCACTTCACTGATGGAAGGATCAGCTTTCAATCCGGTTTTGGTTGAAGCTTCGCCTTCATTGACCATTCCGCCACCGGAAATCGACTTGTCGTGAGCAAAACCAACAACAATTCCGTCAAAATTCTTCGAGTAGAGGAGAGCTCTGTACATAATTCCTCCGTTTACAGGAACCAGGTCGTCTGAGAACAAACGAACCCCGGATTGGAACATATCGTACATTTCAGCCAAAGCTTCGCCTTGATTTTTTTTGGTGATACAACCCATCGGGTGAATGGTTGTAACGGCATTTTCCGCTCTTCGCAACACATATTCCACGCTGGTTTTATTGTCTAAAACCGGTTTGGTGGAAGGAAGAACAGCGACATGAGTGAAACCACCGAAAGCAGCTGCATCCAAACCACCCTGAATGGTTGATTTGTGTTCTTCTCCCGGATCTGCAAAATGCGCTTTTAAATCGACCCAGCCTTTTGAAATATGCAGGTTGTTTTCCTGGATTTCGAGCTCACAGGATTTGGTGATCTTTTCTGCAATTTCGTGAATCTTTCCATCTTCCAGGTAGATATCCACGGTTTTTCCATGCCACTTCGAGCTTGTATCGATCACTCTTACTTGTCGAATTAGTAATTTCATATCTTATTTCTTGTAGAAAATTAGCAATGCCATTTCGCACAGGACGAAAATCCCTGCAAAGAAAACAAACCAAATCCAGATGTCATAATTCTCCCCGATTTCTAAGAGAGAAGCACTGTTCCAATTTGATCCGTCCTGGATGGTATTGACTTGAATTCCGGCTTGTTCAAAGCCTGTTTTAATTTCTTCTTGCGTAGATTCTGCAGTCTGGGATTCCAGTCGGTTATAGTTCATGGAAACAATTCCCTTGTTCTTTCCGTCCTGTAGAATGCTGTAATTTCCGGCTTCAAGAATCCGGATTGCTTCCAGACCCTGAACAGAAATGCAAGAACGTTTGTTTTTAGTGAACAAAACAGGAATGTAATCAATGGCTCCCTCTTTCAAGTGTACAGGTTTGTCACCGTTCGCTACATTGGTTACAGGATAACTTCCGTCCGAACCGATAATCAGGTAATACGGATTTTGCCGCTGGCTCAGATTCCCCACATGTAATAAAAGCGTTGAAAACAGCTGATTACTTGTGAAAGTGCTGAATTCTTGTTTCAACGAAGTAGAGAAGAGGTAAGAAGCTCCTTTTCCGGTACTTTTCACGAAAAACGGGGTTCCGTTCTGGTAATTGATCAAACTGCTGGAAAGCGTTTTCGAATTGTTAATCAAGCGATAGGCTTTTGCAACAGCGGGAAGTGAAATATTGTCCGGTTTTCCTTCAAAAATACCGTGGAAGAAAGGATCTTTGATATTCAGTTTCTGAACGGATAAACCAACGGTCTGAATCCCGTTAATGGTCGGAAGTTCTAGTTTTTCCAGGCTTGCATTCCATCCGGTCGGAGAAACATTGGTTCCGGGAATCAGTAAAATAGAACCGGATTCCTGGTGAACCGATTCAAGAGAAGTACTCAAGCTGCTTGGAATCTGGTTTAATCCGTTTAAGACGATCAAATCATAATCTTCCAGGTTTTCCTGGGTAGCCTGGTTCGTAGGAACTTCTTTTACTTTGTAAAAATCGTCCAATCCATATACAATGCCAACATTGTTTACAGCATCTTCACCATTAACGATCAGAACAGAGCTGTTTTTCTTCACTTCGTAATTGAAATAGAAGGCATCGTCCTGTGTCATTTGCTTGTCGTTGATAGAAACTTCTCCTTTGACAATTCCAGCTTCCTGGTTGAAATAGTTCAGTTGAAGCGTGTCGGAACCAAAAGCAGGAAGTTCCGCAAACAAATCGCGTTTCATTTTCCCGATCTGAACATTGACAACCGCCGATTCGATCGCTTCTTTACCGCTGTTTACCACGCGAATTGAAAGTGTTTGGGAAGAACCCAGTTTTTGAATCGGTGTTTCGAACCAAAGGGTGTCGATGTATAAATTCCCGGTATTTTGAGGGTTTAAAATCAGCGGGGAAACAGATGGAATTGATTTAAACTTTTTAGTTGACTGTCCGGATTTATCTTTTTGAAAATCAGATAAAAACACTAATGATGGTTTCGTCTTGATATTTCCTTCTTTCTGAGCATCTTCGATCCATTGATTCCAGAAAGAAAGTACTTCTTCACGCGAACGGTAAATAGGAGAGTATTTGATTTTTCCAACCTGGTCAACGAATTTAACCTGTGTGAGTGTTTGTTTTTCGTTTCCGCTCAATTCATTGGTGAACAAAACATATTGCGTGTTTCGCGGAGCTTTCTCAACAATCGATTCTGCAAGCGTTTTGGCTTGAGCCAATAATTCTCCCTGACCACCGATGCGCGACATGGAAAAGGAATTATCCACATAAACTCCAATCAGCTGAATGTCTTTTTTATTGGCATCCGAACCCGGGAAATAGGGTTGGGCAAATGCAATTACCAAACAGGTAAAAGCCAACATTCGCGCCAATAAAATCAGTAAATGCTTGAGTTTTCTGGGATTCTTTTGTTGTTGCTCCACCGATTTAACGAAGGCAATACTCGAGAAATAAACCGTTTTGTACTTGCGGAAATGGAAAAGGTGAATGAGAATTGGAATGACCAAAACCAGTAGGGCGAACAAAAATTCAGGATAAACCCATTTCATAACGCTAAATTAATGATGAATTACGAATTACGAATTACGAATTGGGAGAGTTTTTCCTGATTTTTGAACAATTTGGCGGAGTTTAACAACCAAATTGCGAATTACCAGTTGCGAGTTGCGAATTCATGATCAGGGTAGATAAAGAGTTTTTCTATGATCAAATGTCAATTTGCAATTCGGCATTCGTAATTGGGAATCAAAAGTTGAAACCTCAAGTCGTTCTCGATACACCCCGCGTATGTCTATTCGAGTTTCCCGACGTTTTCAAGTCGGGAAGTATCGAGAACTGCATGCGGGGTTACTCGAACTGACTTTGAGAAAATGCGCAATTATTTAAATCCTTCAAAAGCTCCCAAACCGAATAAAGCAAAATCGTATTTGCACGGATCGCTGGAATCAAACTGGGTTAGTTGCTCCTGGATTTCGGCAACACTGCGCCAATCGTTTTGAGTTCTGGTGAGAATTCCGAGCTTTCGGGCAACGTTCCCGGTATGAACATCGAGTGGAAGATGCAATTCCGACATGGGAATGCTGTTCCAGATTCCGAAATCTACCCCGGATTCATCTTTGCGTACCATCCATCTCAAAAACATGTTGATGCGCTTGGCTGAAGACCCTTTTTGCGGATTGGCAACGTGTTTTTGGGTTCTGTGCGGAAACGGTTCCTGTGTGAATGTGTCGCGGAATGAAACAATTCTTCCCTGGATTCCGGGAATTTCAGTATGAACTTTGAATGCGGCTTCGAGGCCGTTATGCTGCTCGTAAATGCGTTTCAGGGAAACAAAAAATGCGTTCAGATCGTCGCTGTTGAATGTACGGTGAACAAAGTTATGCTTTTGCTCTTCGTAGTTCAAAACGTACTCGTAAGGCTTGAAATTCATGATTTCCAGCAAGCGTTCGCCGCTTTTAATGATTGCCGTACGATTTCCCCAGGCCAAAGTGGAAATGAGAAATGCACTGATTTCAATGTCTTCCTTCCGGGTGAATTGTTTTGGAATTTGAATCGGATCAGTTTGAATGAAGTCCGTTTGATTGTATAAACCTACTTTTTCATCCAGGAATACTTTCAGTTCTTCTTGTGTAAAAGATGTTTTCATTTCAGGGATCCGTCTGCCATTACAATGGTTCGGTCTGCCATTTCTGCCAACAGGTTGTTGTGCGTCACGATAACAAACGTTTGCTTGAATTCTTCCCGTAAATCGAAGAACAGCTGGTGTAATTCAGCTGCATTTTTGGAATCCAGGTTCCCGGAAGGTTCGTCTGCAAAAATGATATCCGGCTCGTTCATCAAAGCTCTTGCAACTGCTACGCGTTGTTGTTCACCTCCGGAAAGTGCCGTCGGTTGGTGGCTTTCACGATTTTCCAAACCTAATTTTTTCAAAAGGAGGGAAGCCCGTTCTTTGGATTCGGACATATTTTTTCCTCCGATCAATGCCGGCATAATGACATTTTCCAAAGCAGTGAATTCCGGAAGTAACTGGTGAAACTGGAAAATGAACCCGATCTTTTGATTTCGGAATGCAGCCAATCCTTTGGAACCTAAATAAAAAGGATTCACGCCATTTAGTGTCAACGTCCCGGAATCCGGTTTATCCAAAGTACCCAAAATCTGAAGCAGGGTTGTTTTTCCTGCCCCTGATGAACCTACAATCGACACAATCTCCCCGGATTGAATTTCCAGGTCGATTCCTTTCAGAACCTCAAGTTGACCATAATTTTTCTGGATTCCTTTTGCAATAAGCATTATTTATCCAGTTTTAAAGAATGTCCCATTTTCTGAACCTTGGTCTGCAAGTACTTCTCGTTGTGAGCGTTGCGACCAACTTCGATCGGAACATTTTCAACGATTTCCAGGCCATAACCGATCAAACCGGTACGTTTTTTCGGGTTGTTCGACATCAAGCGGATTTTTGAAACTCCCAGGTCATGTAAGATCTGAGCTCCGATTCCGTATTCGCGTTCATCCGACTTGAATCCAAGTTTTAGGTTCGCTTCAACAGTGTCGTATCCTTCTTCCTGTAATTTGTATGCTTTCAATTTGTTCAAAAGTCCGATTCCGCGGCCTTCCTGGTTCAAATAAACGATCACGCCTTTTCCTGCTTCTTCGATCATTTTCATGGAATGATGAAGCTGCGGACCACAATCACAACGGCAAGAACCGAAAATATCGCCGGTCAGACAAGATGAGTGCATGCGGACCAAAATCGGTTCGTTCGGTTCCCATGTTCCTTTGGTTAAAGCCAAATGTTCTTGCCCGTTTGATTTCACGGAATAAGCGACCAATTTAAAATCACCGTGTTCTGTTGGCATTTCAACCTCAATCTCACGTGAAATCAAGGATTCGTGCTTCATGCGGTAAGCTACCAAATCAGCAATCGAGATCAGTTTCAAATCGAATTTCTTCGCGATTTCAAACAATTGCGGTAAACGCGACATGGAACCGTCTTCGTTCAGAATTTCAACCAGGATTCCTGCCGGTTTGAAACCTGCCAAACGTGCTAAATCCACTGCTGCTTCCGTGTGACCTGTTCTTTGCAAAACACCACCTTTCTTCGCACGAAGCGGGAAAATGTGTCCTGGTCGACCTAAATCTTCCGGCTTTGTCTCTTCCGAAACCAAGGCCTTGATTGTCTTCGCACGGTCAAAAACAGAAATTCCTGTTGTACATCCATGACCGATTAAGTCTACGGAAACAGTAAATTGTGTTTCGTGAAGTACCGTGTTATTTGTAACCATGAGGTTTAATTCCAATTCGTTACATCTGGATTCGGTTAAAGGAGTACAGATGAGTCCTCTTCCGTGCGTTGCCATGAAATTGATCATTTCAGGAGTGACTGTTTCTGCTGCTGCGATGAAATCCCCTTCGTTTTCACGATCTTCGTCATCCACAACAATAATCACTTTTCCGGCTTTTATATCTTCAATCGCTTCTTCGATTGTATTTAACTTTCCTGACATACGATTTAATAAAGTACTACAAATTTACTCCGAATTCTCCAATCGAGATAAACTATTTAACTTTTTTAAAGGTAAAGGAAATGCCATTCGGGTCGTTTTTGGTATTTTCTACCCAAACCAGCATTTTATTGGCTTTTGGTCTGGCATAAACGATCCGTTTCGGAAAGGGATTTTGATTGTTCACAAATGTTAAAGTGTCTGCATTGATATACTTTTTACATTTGAACACCAAGGTGTCTTTTTTGATCACTATGCGGTAATGAAGCACTTTATCCTGTTCAAAAATGCAGAGTTTTTCCTTCTGGAATTTGTTTTCGTAAAACATGTAGTTTTCCCCTCTGATACAATGATGCTGGCTTTTCCAGTTTTCGTGAATAATTTCTTTGTCGAGGGTAGTGGTCCAATTTCCTTCCAGCCAATGGGGGAGGCTGCTTTTACCGGAACAGGAGTGGAGTGAAAGAATACTGAGGATTAAGATGATGGTAAGAGTTGTAATAGTTTTAAAGTTTGTTTTTCCCATGAATAGTGTAGTTCTATATAATTCTTTCCATTAAGCGCAATGGAACTAAAATTACCTTCATTAACTAAACCTTCGGTTATTTTTTCGACAAAGGTGGGGATATCTTCTGCCAACAGGATGTTTTCATAGTTTACACCTCCCAATGCATTGTTAGACAGAGAGGTAGTTATGCACGGGAGTCCGCTTGCCATGGCTTCCAGGAGTTTGTTCTGAAGCCCGGTTCCAATGAAAAGTGGCGCTACAAATAGTCGTGAACGCTGATAACTCGTGCGGATATCATCAACCCAGCCGGTTACGTGAACGAACTCAGATTGGAGATCGAGTACTTTTTTGACAGGATTTGCTCCGGAAAGCAATAAGCTGCATGAAATTCCTTTCTGATGGATCTTAGGCAGGATTTCTTCTGCCAGGCAAAGTGCGGCTTCGATATTGGGAGCGTAGGAGAAATTCCCTGTAAAAACGAGATCATAATCCTTCTGAATAGGCAAGGTTTCAAAGAAGGAATCATCAATTCCATTCGGAACCACGATAATTTTCTTGTTTTCCGGGTGAAAAATGAGTTTCCGGTCCTGTTCCGAGATGATCGTTTTGTTTTCGAAATAGTCGAAGATCCGGCGTTCGTATTGCTTCAAGCGCTTGCTTTCCAGGCGGTAGAACCACTTTTTGTAGCCGGCTTCAGTTTGAATCCGGCGTTCCATTCCTTTGGAAAGCGCATCCATGTAATCCAGTGTTTTCGGAATCAGGTGCTCGTTTTTAACGTATTCTGCAACACGAATTAACTGACAGTAAATGTGTTTCGGCTGCAATTCTGCAATGATCTTTTTGATCTTCCGGTGAATGGATTTCCGGTAGAAATACTGAACCTGGAAGGGTTTGGCACCGAAAAGTGAGAAACAGAGTTGGAACAACAAGCCGGCTTTACTTAAGTGAAAGATGTGAATGTGTGTACAAAACTGATTCACAATTTGCAAATGTTCCTCTGAAACCGGGATATCCGAAGTGCAAATAAGTGTGACGTTGTATTCTTTTGAAAGTTCTTTTAACTGGTAGAAAGCCCTCAATTTATCGCCTTTCTCCAAAGGGTAGGGGAAGCGGGAAACGATAAATAAAATGTCTTGTTTAGCCTTCAAAAGTCTTTTTCATTAGTGCGACACAAGTTTCAAAACTATGAACTTTTGAAATATAATCGCGGGATTTTTCACCAACTTCTTGTCGTAATGAAGCATTTTCGTGGAATTTCAGGATGGTTTGAATAAAGGATTCCTCAGAATCAGCAATTTGAATTCCGGCCTTTTCACAATCAATTCCTGCAGCTCCGAGTTTGGTCGTAATACAGGGAATTCCCAAAGCCATTGCTTCCAGTAGTTTGATCCGGATTCCGCTTCCTGAAAGGATAGGTGTGACCAATGTTCCGGATTGCGACATGAATTCATTGCTGTTTTTTACCCAGCCAAGTACTTCAATCGAATCCGTATTGTAAAATTTGAAATGTTCACTTTTGGAACCGGCAATAAACAATTTTAACGGGGCTACGCGTGCATCCGACCAGATTTTCCGGGCAAGAAACTGAACTGCTTCCTGGTTGGGCTTCCAATCCATTGATCCCAAATGGAAAAAAGAATCTTTGCTGTAATCTACCGGTATTTCCGGATGTAAATCTACGGAAACGGGAAGTAAACAAATGTTCTTCTGAAGTGTATGTTGTAACATCCAGTTTTTATCTTCTTCCGAAATAGCCCAAAGAGCAGATGCTTTGTTTAAAATCTCAATTTCTTCTTTTCGCAAAGATTTCTCCAGGGTGCGCAGGTAGAATCGCTTTAAAACCGAAGTTTCCAATGTTGCATGTAGTTTCCATATTTCGGATTCCACATTGTGGGAACGAATGATAACGGGCGGAAGTTCTTTCTGATCGAAATGACTTAATTGTGCTGCTGCAAACAAGCTATCGCACACAATGTAATCGTATTGACTGCTGATTTTTTCAGCAATGACATGGTATAATTTTTCCGATTTGAAACGGGAAAGATTGTAGTTTTTCTGCCGGATAAAATTGACCAAAGCACCGGAAGGGTTGATTTCCGTATTGATTTTGACAACGGTTTGACTTTTCAGGTATTGATTTAAAATCCGCTCGGATTCTTTGGTGTACGGGTGTTTGTATGTTTCAAAAATGATTCCGTCTACTTCTGCCAGTTTGCTCAAACCTTTCAGGCACTCCATCATTGCGAAGCAACCTCCGTCTACAACCGGAGCCGGTGATTTTGGGGCAATGTAGAGGATTTTCATCGTTTTCGGCCGAAACTTAGTATGTAAATCCACAATTTCTTATCGAAGACTTTCATGTCATTCGCAGCTGCAGTCATCAACAAACAGGCAACCGGAATTAAAACAATGGTCGGAAGCCACATTCCCATGAATGGTGACACCACTTCGCTGTTTGCAAGGCTTTCTCCGACACTGAAGAGTACGAAGTAAACCATGAAAAGCAAGGCTGCAATCACTACAGGAGCTCCGAAACCTCCTTTTCGAACAATGGCTCCAAGTGGTGCTCCGACAAAGAATAATACGATAATCGCTCCTGAGAGTGCGAATTTCCGGTGAAACTCGATCTGGAAAAGTGTGTAATTCTTATTGAGAATAAGGGTCGATGCTCCTTGCTCCAGGTTGGCGCTGCTCATGTTTCGTGCGCTCATAATGGCTGTGTTTACAGCAGCGACACGTTCCGCATGCGACAAATCGGAAAGTTTGATGATTTTGGAAGGAATGGCTTGCAATTGCTCAATTTCCTGTGCATTTCCGTTTTGTGTGTGTACCGGTTTTTTTATTTTTTCGAAGTTGACGGATTGATTAAACGGCCGGTTATTCAGGTTGTTTTTTGCATAATCCGACAACATCCGGTCTTGTTTCCGCTGCATGGAATCTTTCGCTTCGCTGATCTGAAAGACATTGAGCATTTCGAAATCATTTTTGAAGAGATCTTCATCCGATTTATTGAAGCTGAAACCGATCAATTCCATTTTGTATGTGGCCGCTTTAAACTGTGTTGTTCTGCTTGGCCGGAAATCTCCGTTATGAAAAGGTTTTCCCTGGTTGGTGAAAATGGGAGCTTGAGCTTGTAGTTCTTCGTGTACAATTCCATTGGAAAGGTGGAAGAGCAGGTATTTCCCATTATCGCCTTTGTAAACCGTTCCGGAATCCGCTTTTACCGTTTTTAAAATATTCGGATTCGTATAGTCGTGAATCGTGATTCCGTAAAAGGTGTTGTTTTTCCCGGATTTCACTTTGATCGCATAGCCGTCGATTTCCTTGGAGTAAGAACCTGGTGTAATCAACATACCGACTTTGGTTTCCTGGATATCAAAAATGATTGAATGCCATTTCAGGTTTGCAACGGGAATCACATAATTCGAAAAGAAAAACGTTCCTGTAGCAATGAGAATAACCGTTTTAGTAAGTGGATTTAAGATCCGGAAAAGAGATAGCCCCGAAGATTTTAGTGCTGTTAATTCGTTGTTTTCAGCAAGATTACCAAGCGTCATGATTGAACTCAGGAGAATCGCCAATGGCAAGGCCAACGGAATTAAACTTGCTGAAACATAGAACATTAATTCGATAATCACAGCGACACTCAATCCTTTTCCCATCAAATCATCGATGTAGACCCATGTAAATTGCATGATCAGCATAACCATGGAAATACAGAAGGTGACCACAAACGGACCCGCGAAGGATTTTATGCTAAAAACAGTGAGTCTTTTCAATGTAATTGATGCAGTTTGTTAGCGAATCTAGTCGTTGAAAACCTTGATTCAGAGTTTCTGAACGCGTTTCGTAATAATCTGTCCGGTAGTTGTTGTCATTCGAACCAGGTAAAGGCCCTGATTAAAAGATTCCAATGAGATTTTTGCCCCGTTTTCCTGGCTGTAAATCAAATTTCCTGCTGTATTGTAAACGGAAACGTGCTTCAAAGCTGTTTCTGCCGAAAATTGGATGAAATCAGTTGTTGGATTCGGGTAAATGCTGATATCCGTTTTGAAGTTGTTTTCATTTAACGAAAGCGGATCATCTTTTCGAACGTTGATGCTGTCGAGCAATAATTTGAATCCTCCGGTTGTTTCCAACACAAATGCCAGATGGATTGTTTGTCCGTTGGAATAACCTTGCTCGGCTAAGTTTACTTCGTGTTCTGTCCATTCTTCCCATTCGAAAACAACGCGGGAAATGGTGTCGTTAAAACTGGCAATTTGCGTATCGGTTGTGGAAACCAGGACCTGGTATGTATCCGGATAACTCGGATCGAAAGATCGCGCCTTCCATTTCAGGTAATTTCCATACGTTCCAATCGTAATCGGTGGAGAAATCAACCAACGGTTCGCTTTTCCATTTGTCGTGAAGTAAGAGGTAGCAGCTGCAGCCGAGTCGTTTGAATTCGCCGGATCTGCAATCGTGATCCAACCAGGAGCAAACTGAGGATCTTGTTCTACATAAGAATCAACCTTGTTGATGGTCCAGTTAGCAGGAATTCCTTGTTGGAAATCTTCTTCCAAAATGGTCGTTTGAGCATTCAACGAAAGCGCTGAAACCAAAACGCTTGAAAAAAAGGCTATTTGTTTTAACATAAAGCAAAAATACAAAGACTTTGGCTACATTGCCAGATTTATCAGAATATCCTTAAATTCTTGATAAAATGCATCGAAATGGATGAGACGATCCGCCAAAAAGTTCTGAATTTCAGCATGATCCTCCGTTTTGAAGAAATTCAGATCGGTTCGTTCCCAAATAATGCGATTAAATTGCGGAACGGAAGGTGAAGAAGTGTTCTCAATCCAGATTCCTCCGGATCCCATTTCAGACTCCATGACTACTTTTAATTCGTAAAGCTGTTCCCACAAAATTTGCCGCACTCCTTCGTCTTTTCCTTGAATATCAAAGGTTAAACGAGCTCCTTTTCCATCTGCATCCACGCGAATGTAAATATTCTTTACCTCGGAAGGATAAGCAAGCCAATTCATTCTGCGACCGTTGGAAGAACGCGTTTTTTGCATCTTCACTTTGAATTGGTTCCAGAAATCGGTTTTTAATTGCTTGTGTTCTTCTTTGGAGTACATTTTTCGGATACTTTGATGCAAAGATACATTTGTATTCGAGGTTTGAAAATGGGATGATTTTGATTTAACAACTTGTAACGAAATCGGTGCTTTTTTAGGTGCTGAATTCCCGTGTTTTTCAGGGTGAGCTTAGTCGAAAGTTAGCACGATAAAACAGCGAAGTTTATTGTTATCAAATTGGAATTTTGGACGTTGTGACAACAATCCGAAACCCTACGGCCGAATATCCTTTTGTTGCTGAAACGACCCGTTTGTAAAACATGGTATTTGCCTGAATCTTATTCGGATCCACAATTTCCAGGTAGTAATCTCCACCCAAAACAGTCATTTGATCGGACTCTGAAGCAGATTGAATAACTTCTGCCGGTCCGCCAAGTAAATCCAGGATGGGATAAGTCGTATTTGCTTTTGCCCACTGTTTAGCCCTTGAAACGGATGCAGTATCCGGATGCATGGATGTAGAATAATCCTGGTATGCCGGATGAATATGTGGAAAAGCATCATTGAATTTACGTGGATGAAGTATCGGGTTTTTCAAGTTCTCCGAACCAATCTGATCAGCTAAATCCACAGAAGCACACCGTTTTACAGCTTTTTCATAATCTTCAATAGTTGGAATAGATACATTATAATGAATCGATTGATTTTCAGAGTATTTGTTTAATTGGCGTTCGTACCAGGTACAATAAGCTTTCATTTGTTTGAAATTCAAGCCCACGACCGGATAATTGTCATGCGCCGGATGCCAGAAATACATCATCAAATAATGATTTGCCAGGGAGAAATGATCCGGAACCATGTCATTTTTGAATAATTCATCGTAATCAGCAACCCAACAAGTTGTGTCGGGATAAACCGGAACAAATTCACCTGATGGCATTTGATAAAGCAGTTTGCGCACATCAATTTCTCTTCGTTTGTAATATCTTTTGGGTTGTGGATAATACATGGATTCAACCAATGCGATTTTCACACTGTCCCAGATAAACGATTTGTATTTATTATAGTCCAAACCATATGTTTCTGCGTAGTATTGCCGGCGATCTTCAGTCAATGTTTTCAATTCTTTTTTTGAAATATTCAGAAGATTTTTGGCTTCGTGATATGGTAAACCGTTGTAGAGCAAGTGAGTCAGCATCGAATCCCTTACATAATATACAAATTGGCGATACATGATATTGGTGATTTCCGTCTGACCGAAAAAAGTATTGCTGTCAACCTGAATGCAATTATCAGGATGCAACCTGGATTCTTTTTGCGCTGATCCGATGAAAGAGAATAAGATGAAAAGGATGGTTGTTATTCGCATGGAATAAATATATGAAAGAAGAATTTGTCATGCAAAAACGGCTTGGTTTTTCTTCCGAATCCCAGCGTTTTCTGAGGCTGTTTACAGCAATGAAAAAACGAAGAAGCAAAGAACAAAATAATCTCTTTCTGTTCTCCACTTCTTCGCAGTTACAATTCAGGCGTGAGTTGTATTTTCCCGACTTATATAATCAGTTTCAGAAACTATTCAAATAACAATTTGCGTGTTCCGGTCTTTCCATCGTTTGTTTGTACTTTCAGGATCGCAACTCCTTTATATTCAGATTGAACGAAAACTTCTGAAATTCCCGGTAACACCTGAGTTTGATAAAGGATTTTCCCGTCAAGGGCAATCAGTTCGATCGCTGCAGCTTCTTCAATGTCAATCATGAAACGGTTGTTTGTAACCGGGTTCGGATAAGATGAAAAATCGGCTTCTGCAGAAAGTTCTTCGAAGCCAAGGTTACTGCTCGGTCCAAAAGTCAACTGTAAAATGTAAATACTTCCTTTCGTGCCTCCCGCAACCGGATTTCGATAACCGGTCAGCAAAATTTTGTTGCTTCCAATCACATCTACATCCATGAAATTTGCCAGTTTCCCGTTCCAACCAGAAGTTCCGACAATTCCGTGATCAAAAATCATGCGTCCGTTTCCGTTAAATGACTGGTTTAATTGTCCCTGAGCATTCATGCTGACAATCAGTCCTTTATTCTGAAAATTCCCACCTACAAAATCAGTTGTAAACCCGCAGATTAAGTACTCATTCGGACTTCTTTCAATGATTTTGTTGAAGAATGTAGCGCTGTCTTCCAGGAAATCAAAAGTCACAAAGCCATTTGGAATACTCGTGTCTAAAGTTCCGTTTGTATTTGCAAATGCAACAAACCCTTTGTTAATCTGACCGTATCCACCAAAAGATAAGGGAGAATAATAGGAATTATCGTATTGATTGTAACCCGCGATCAGCAATTTTCCGGTACTTGTTAAAGCGATGGAAGCAGGTTTATCCGTGTTATCCGTATTAATCGTCAGGATTCCGTTTGTTCCGAAAGACAGATCCTGGACTCCATTTGGATTCAGTTTAAAAACCTGGTTATCACAATAATTAGACGAATCATACACATGCGTTACGGGATCCCAGGAATAGTTAATCAGTAGTCCGTAAACCTCCCCGCTATTACTGATTGCCATGTCGACGAATTGAGTACTCGAAACTGCAGTTGTAGTTGTCAATGAAAAAACACCGTTTGTTCCGTAGGTATTGTCCGGGAAACCGTTTGTATTCAGGCGTACGATTGCAGGTTTTCCGCCGGGTCCGCGCCCGCCAACCAGGAACTTTCCATTGGGAAGGATGTATAAACTCTTTGGAATAGAATACATTCCGGATGTTCCGAACACGTCGCTGGTTAAGATATGACCATTGGTTCCGAAAGTAGAATCCAGGCTACCGTTCGTATTTAAGCGCATCATAATGAATTGCTTTGCACCGCAAATTCCGTTGATACAGTATTCGGACTCACCGATCAGGACAATTTTTCCATCGGACTGAAGTTCCACATCGAAGCCCGAACTTTTCGATCCGCAGAAATGTTTGGCTGCTCCGTTGATTCCAAAAGTCGGATCCGGCATTCCATTCGGCAAATACCGATAAGTATACATGTTTAAATCTGAAACATTCGGATCTCTTCCGAGTACGGTCACAATTTTTCCGTCCGGTTGAACGGCAGTTGCATAAGCAGATCCCAAATTTCCCTCGCTGTTGGAATTTGTACCTTGGTAGGGTAGGTAACCATTGACCGCAAATGACGAATCAATGTGTTGGGAAAAAGAGCTCACCGCCAATAACAGCGACGATGAAAGTAGTAAAGTTCTCATTCTCATAAATAGTAATTTAGTATCGGGTTTGTAGCAAGACGCTCTTTCTGAGATAAAAGTTTCATGAGATAATGGAAAATAATTTATTGTGTTTATTTTGAAACGAACGCGCCTGGTTGTGTTTAAAAGTGTGACATTCTATTTAACATAAGATTATGCTTTAGAATCGCTTATTTGATTTCAACTGAGTATCGGTGCGCAAATTCAGGAATTTTCAAATGACGGAGTTTTGTGCAAAGCGGAACAATAGTAATGATTTGGAATAGATGGAGTTGCATGAAATGGTCAGCGGCTGGCCGACTGATTACGTCAAATTTTAAAGCAGATTTGATTCGATGTGAATTCCTGGAATTGGTTGATTTTTGATTGTTGAGAATCGCACAGAATTTTTTTGTTGAGTATTTGTGCGAAATGATTTATTGTAGAAAGCTGATAAATAGCATTTTAAACTGTGTGAGGATTGAAAATTAATCCGGAGTTATCCGGATGGGAATCTCTGTGCAAATGTGAGAAGGAGCTTTGTTCTGATTGATGAGAAAAGAAGAAGTGGAAAAGTCTTTAAAGAAAGTCGGGCGGAACGCAATAAATGTCAAAGTTGATTCGTTTATCTATTTAACATAATAGTAATTATAGGACAAACCGGATAATGTTTTAAATCCCTTTGTTATTACTGAAATTTGATGATCTTCTTATACTGTTATGCGACATACAAAAATGATTGAGGTGGTTTTTTACCATATCTTTCCTCAATACTAAAGTTTTCGTCGTATTTCCTTGCTTCCTTAACTTTTATTGCAAATCCTTCTTCTTTTCCTTCGAAATAGGACAAGTAAAACTCCTTCGTTATTCCTGAAAATTCTTCTGTATCATCCCACAGTTCATGAATATTCTTCTTGATTACAATATCAATATCAAATTCTCCAATAACTCGACTTATTGGTGCTGAAGCATATACGATGATCTTCTTAACGTCCTTATTTTTAAAAACGCTTCTTCTGAATTCGAATTTTTTTGTACCATCAAAAATCTTATTAGCAAACTCAGGTTTTATTGACAAAAGTACTTTCATAATCAAAAAATTTATTCAAATATATGCTCGCAACTTCGTAAGATATTTACGGTTTCGAATTGAGTAAAAGTAGATTAATAGTTGTCTTCAAATAATTAGTTTCCAAATGGTTTCTAACACCTAATTTTTAATAAGCCTTTTTATTTCATTTACATATAATTCAATATCTTCATTTTCAATAATAAATAATTGAATTTTCAATTTGTCCGAAATCATTTTGGCATGTGTGATTTCTGTTTCTTGCATATCTGAAATAAGATTAACATCATAATCGAGTCCATCTCTTAAATAAAGTCGCTTGGCTATTATACGAGGCTCTTGGACTATTAATGCTAAATTGATTGGATTCATCGCATTGAATATTTCAAAAGGTACCCCAACAATTTTTTCATCAGAATCAAGTAAGCAAAAATGTCCGTCTACTAAATAGATTCCTTCGTTAAGTTGATTAATTCCATTCAAAAGTCGATTCTGAGTATCGGGAATGTCATTGACTTTCTTGTTATGGTCAACTGATTCAGGAACTTCTTTCCATTTTAACAAAGAACTTGCTGCAATAGAATTAATATTAATTCTATCTGATATTTTGCCGCAAATTGTTCCTTTACCAACCCCGTGGATTCCTCCGATGAAGAAAATTTTCTTATTATTCATTTAGTTCTTCTTAAGAAAGTTGGTAGCAGATCCAGATTCGTTAATGATTGATTGGAATTGGACGTCATTTAATCGTTCAAAACCTCTTGGTGCGCTATCTACATTAGCAATAACTCCCAATTGAATTAATCTCTTCATATTGATTCTACGAGGTAATGAATAGACATGAAGGAAATTTACAATAAAAGGGCGATTATTGGGATTGTAATTCCAATGCGCTCTCAATTCATCATCACTAAATACACTTCTTTTCCTGCAAAGCTCAATAAAATGCTCTTCATTTTCAATATTATGAATGGTATTTTCAACGACTGCTATTGTTGTTACTACAGCCTGGTGATAACCTCCTGTTCTGTAAAAAACAATTACATCACCTGGATTCAAATTTCTATTTATAGATCTTGAAACATAGACTTTCTGGATGGCATTTCTAAATGGTTCATTTTCCTCAAAATCTGCTGGTGATTCATTATTTAGTATAGAATCGGGTAACAAACTTGTATGATAGTCTGGATAAATTGGAACAATAAACTTATTTGTGTTGCTTGATGTTAAAGGAAAACTAAGTTTTGGACTTGTTGTGTTTACAGCTTGTCGGAAATCACGGACAAACACTTTCTCTATTCCGTTCTGTGTGTTTTTTTCTCCCCAAAAAGTAAATCCCCAATCTTCGAGTAAATGAATTAATCTTATTTGCTCTTCAGTGTTTCCAAATATTGTGACATAAATTTCTTCGACATTATTAACCAAAGCGTTATCGAAGATTATTTTTAGAAATCGTTCTCCTAACTTAAACCCTGTAGACTCAACTTTAAAAGTTCCGATTTTAAGTCTTTTTTTGGGAGAAAGTATTGGTGTTATATCGGAATAATTTTCGTCAGTTCCTTCTACTTTTAAAAACAAAAATGCACGCACCGCACCATCAGTTAAGCAAACATATGAAAGGTCTTCGGACTTTCGCGTAAACCAACGTTCAAATTCAGCATAGTCATTTTTGAAAGAGTCAAAAAATGAATCCTTGATATTGACTTCTCCAAATTTTACTTTTTTTACGGACAGAACTTTATAGCTTACTAATCCTGGATTCTCTGCATTTACTTTTTCGAGAAACGAGTCGATCGTAAATACCTTTTCGCCTATTGAAAGAAGATTGGCTTTTTTGTGAATATTTCTATCTTCTGTAATTAAGTAATCGAATCGATTAAAATAAAGTTCCTTTAAAATACTTGTATCATTTGCGTCGTTTTCAGAAATATCACTTTTACGAATTCTTTGAATTACTTCATTGTCAGGTGAATCAACAGTTTGAATGTGATAGTTTCTGATTTTTGCTTCCATTGTAGAAACAATTTCAGGATCTCTATGCTTTTTAATTTCCTCAACTGTAAGACGATGAACCCATTTTTCATCTTTTAGACGATCAAACCAATTGAATAAAATTCCAATATCTTTATTAATGATTTTATTTGCTTCTCTGTGAATAATAATATTCGTGTCGAGTAGAATTTTAGCCATGAACGTGATCTTAAAAAATTAGCGACCAAACCTACACTTATGTTTGCTGAAAATCAAGCGTATAAATACGGTAAATTCAAAAAGTTATGAACTATTTTACCCTTCATCAACTGTAGTAATATTCTAAAAAGGGTAAAGCTTTTTTCACTCTTTATTAAAATGAAATCTATCCTGTAAGACTCTTCACTCTGATTCCACAAAATAACTTGTTTCGATCCATTTCAATCACAATATTTCCCCTCCCAACAACAAAGCTCCGACATGTTACCATCGGAGCTTTCATCTTTAACTTACTGATGTCTAAACTGTACTAAAGACATGCTTTAATGCGTATCAATGTTGTATAAGATGCGCATGCCTGGTTTGATGTGTTTTTTAACTTTTTGGAAGAGCGCTTCGGATTGGGTTTTTCCATTAATCATTAAGGCTTTCTCGTTTAGTTCGAAGGAATCAATCTTTCCATTGTAACCTGCTTTTTTCAGATCATCTATAATCCTTTGAGTCATGGCCATTTGAGGAATGTTTTTGTCAACTGACTCCATGCTGCTTAATTCTTTTTCATGCAATTTCACTTTTGCGTCAATCTTGCGCGACTGTTCGTCGATTTTACGTGTCTGCTCGTCAATCTTGCGTGCTTCGCGATCAATTTTGTCTGATTCGATCTGGATCTTGCTCTGCTCCTCTTCGATACGGCGCTGTGCTGCATCATGTTTTTTCCAGTTAATCTGGTCGCCTTTTTTGTTGGCTTCGGCTTCTATAATCTTTACCTGCTTGTCGATAACTGCTACGTGTTTATCAATGACTTTTGAATGCTCGTCAATGATTGCCGAATGTCCGTCTATGATCCGGGATGCTTCGTCAATGATGCGTTGTTCTTCAGAAACATCCACTCCAAGTTCCGTATCGTTTCCGGCTGTATACTCATCGATTTTTGAAGAAGCAAGGGCTTTTTCATACCCGGCAATCAACAGCTTGATTTGAGGAAGGTATTTTTCCTGGTCTTTTCCGGTAATCAATTTACCATCGACCTTGAAGTTTTCCAGATTTTCCGGGATCTGGTAAAGTACTCCGCCACGCTTGAAAATGTATACATGAGACTCCTTCCCTTTCACGTCATCCACGTATCGGATGGAAGTTCCTTCCGGAATCTCCTTCGGATTGTATTTTTCTTTGCTCAAAGTATCCGATACAGGTGGTTTAATTTCCTGGGCGGTAGATGAATTTACGTTCAAAATCACCAGGAAAAGAACGACACTCATCGCTACACAAGCAGACAAAAAGTATTTTTCGCGGGTGCTGAGCATTTTGTTCGTGTTGAAAAGAATTCGTTTTGCACGGTCAGCCAGCTTCATTTTCTGATCACTGAATTGCAGGGCGAAACGCTGCGTATTCATATTGTATTCCTGGAAAGAGATCAGGGCATTGACAAATTCTTTTTTATTGTTTGTAACACTGATTGCCATGTCATCGCAGCAATTTTCGCGTTCATCTTTCAACAAGGAAGAAACCCATAAAACTCCCGGATTAAAGAAAAATAAGATCTCAATGAACGTTTGCATCAGATTGACAGCATAATCACTGCGGCGAATGTGTGCAAGTTCGTGGAGCAAAATCGCTTCTACCTGGTCCTGGGGAATATTGTTCAACAATCCGACCGGAACAAGAATAACCGGTTTGAAAATGCCTGTTACCGATGGAATCGTTACTAAACGGGATTCCAGTAATTGTACCTTACGTTTGATCCGAAGTGAAACCTGGAGTTCCGCAACCCGTTTCCGCCACATTTCCGGTGGAGAAAGCGTTTGATAGTTTCGTACACGGTAAACCTGTCGTAAATCGCCCGTCATCCGGATGCATTTGAAAAGGAAGACAACAAACCAAATGAAAACAATCCAGGAGCCGTAATTACTGATGAATGTAGAAATCATTGAAAGCGGGGTACTCGCCTCTTCTTTCATTCCTGTATGAGAAAATGAAACCAGATGTTCTGTTTGCATGTCGCTTTTCCCCGGTTTATCCACTTGTAAAACGGATTCCTGCGTTTCGAATTCGTTATAGAAGATGAAACCGATTGCCACTAAAAACAAAACACTCAGTCCGGCGAGTAAATTATACCGGGTTGCCGAAGCTGCTTTTTTTGTAAGCAAAAGAGTAAGTCCTGCCAGTAAGGCTGCAACAAGTCCGATCCAAAGCGAATGAATCAATGTCCAGCTGAGCGCTTTGATAATAGAGTCGTTTACTAAAAAGTTCATAGTCTTGGGTTTTAAAAGGTTTTATTTTTTGTCCAGTTGATCCAGCATGGCACGAATTGCATCCAATTCTTCCTGTGAGGTTTTCTTGTTCCCCAATAATTGCATCATCAGGTTGGTACTTGAACCGTTGAACATCGTATCGATGAATTTGTCAAGTAACACGGTCTTCGTTTGGTTTTCTTCGATCGCCGGACTGTAAATATGTTTCATACTGGTAGCATCACGCAGCAACATTTCCTTCTCAGTCATGATCTGCATCAATTTCAGCGTGGAAGTATATTGTACGGCGCGTTTCTGTTCATTCAGGTAATCATTTACGAAACGAACAGTTGAAGGACCGTTTTTCCAAAGAACCTGCAAAATCTCCAATTCTGATTTTGTCGGTTCCGATTGCGGATTATTTTCAGCGTTTTTTGTTTTCATTTTTCAAAGGTAGGAAATTTTTCGTACGAAACAAATGGTAGGTGAAATTTAACAAAAAAAGGAAACCGTTGAATCGAAACAAAACCGGGTATTCTGCTTCAGAAACGCCATTTATACAGCATAATCGGGGAAAATAAAACTTTTGAACCTTTTTGAGATGAAACAGATCTTTTTACTTACTTTGCTTAAAATCAATTCATGAAAAACTTCATCATCTTATCAGTTCTGATATTCTCCTTTACCGCATGTAAAAAGGAAAAATATAACGGATACCAGGCTTTTTGGTATGATTACATGACATCACATGATTTGGATGAGTTGGCCAATGTGTCCGATTTGACACTGTATGTGGACGACGAGTTTATTTCGACAATAGATGCTTCGGTGTATTATATGAAAGCCCCACACTGTAAAGAAGGACAGTTTTTATACACGGATAAAATGTACAAAAAGGAAAATGCGGAACACAACTTTAAAATTTTGGATCAAGACAACAATATTGTTTGGAAAGGAAAATTTAAGACCCGGGAAAGCGAGTGTCATTTGATTCTATTGGTGTTTTGATTTCACCACATTGCCTTTTTACTGACGGCATTTTCAGAAATTCCAACAAAATGAGGAAGCCAGCAATCCTCTACAATAACACCTATTTCCGCACTGCAATTGGGGCAAACCTGGTTCAGAACACTTAAATCACCCGGTCCGCAACAACCTGATAACCGTTTGGAATCCTTATGATTGTGAAGAGTCACACTTTCTTTATTTACAAGGAAATCAATTGGCTTTTCAAAAAGAATGTCTATTTCGCCGGCATTGATGTAGTATCCAGCACCAATAAGTGCTGCTTGATCTTCCAGATTTGCCTGATCGGAAAACGCTTGCTGTAAATCCGTTACAGTCAGTTTATAGTTGCATTTTTTGCAGTACAATTGCATGTTGGAACCAAAATTAAAACTTTTAACTGATACGAAAGCTGCTTAGATATTCCCGTCCTTTGTGAAAAATTTTACCACCTCTTTCCTTTTGATCAGTTGTTTCGTATATGTTTCGATCGTTTTACTTGACAACTTGGGAGATTGAATCTGCATACTTCGGAATGATTGATCTTTTTGCGGTGCAATCAGAATAGTTTTTCCTAATGTCAGGTCGAACAATCGCATATTAACAATTGCATAGGAGTTTCTGTTAGCTGCAAGAAATGCCATGTAGTCAATCCGGTTGTTTTTTGTAAGGTAGAACCCCTGTCCGATGTAATCCGGATGGTTTCTCGAAATGACTTCGCTGGAAGTATGTGTGTAATTGAGTGTGTCGATAAAATCCGTTAAAACCAATACTTGAAAGAAAACTTCATCTTTCATACCTTGAAGGTGCTTTTCATTCACCATACTTGATCTCACAAAAAAGGAATTGAACAGAACTGTTTTATCCTGGATTTTTAACTCAATGTCTTTTCCTCCCGGGTAAGCAAAATTTCCCAGTCCTTTGAAACTTCCTTTTCCAATCAGGTTATAATCAGGTGTCGGAAATACACCTGAAACAAAGGTCATTCTTTGAGGTTCGTTGATATAAGACAAATCATCCGAAAGCATTTTTGTATCCCATTTTGAAGGATTTTCCCTGTTTTTAACATGTCTTTCGGCCTTCTTTTCTGTCCAGAAATCAGCGTCAGTTCGAAAGCGTCCTTTTTCTGAACATCCGGTAAGTAAAGAAATTATTGGAAGAATGATCAGTCCTGTTTTTTTCATGGGTTATCTGGTAAGTTTGTGTAATAGATTTAGGCGCTGTTCTAGAATATAGGTGATAACTTACTTTTTCACGCAGTACCGATAGCTATCGGTATCGGCGTGAGCTCAGTCGAACGGATGCGGCTGATTTCGCAGAAGAAAATAGAATCTGAGGTACTGTAATTAAAATCTGCTCTCCGACTAGGTCAGAGTCTATATAATCTGCGTGCAATTAAAAAAATCACCTAAACTTTAGGACAATGCTTAGATTTAAAAGTAGAATAAAAACCGGAGTCTTGCAATACAAATTCATATCTGACAAATCCATTTTGAACCTTCGTTAAATTTCAGTTAAACACCGGTTCCGGGGTTGAATTCAGTTTGTATGAAAAACTCCCCTACCAGGTCAATTGGAACATGGCAAAGCATCTGATTCCCGGTTAACACACGAAAATTTACAGGGTTCGTGTATTCAATTGCATTAGTTGATTGATTCAATGATTATCAATAGGTATTGAGGTTTTATCCTTAATTTTGCATTGTAATAATCAGTCTTTATGAAATTGAACCTGAATCTTTGCCTTTTTTTTGGATTCTTCCTGGCATTTTGTCATTCAACCCGATCACAAACATTTAACCTTGCGGCATCACCGATTGCAAAACTGAATTATGCGGTGGTTAATGATCAATATGGTTTTGCAATGGTTGGTGGAACAAAGCAGTTTAAGTCACTGGATCAGGGGCAAACCTGGACGCAGTTGAATAGCAGTGCCGGATCTCCGTTATACCTGTTTGAAGGACAAAATATTGCAATTTCTTCTGCTTCTACGATGTGTATTGTCGGATACAGCGCAGCTACAGGAACATATATTGTTGCTCGGACTATTGATGGAGGAACCAGTTGGACGGAAGTACTTTCCATGCCGAATTCACAAGCCCTGAATGATATTGCTGCAAATGGCAATACATTGATCGTGACCGGAGTAAATGGTCTTTACCGTTCTGCGGATGCAGGTTTAAACTGGACTTTTATTCCATTGTCATCAGGAGGAGGATCTTCCCCATTTGTTCGATACAATATTGCTTCTGCATCCTGGGTAATTGGTGGATATTTATCCAATTATCAATATTCTTCCGATGATGGTCTTACCTGGCAAAATTTAATACTCGGTTTCAATCATGACGCAAATGTTGTAGCGGAATCGAAAACAGCGAATGGCGTGTTGTTCGCCAGAAAAACGGCTTCTGCAACTCAAATGCTCTTTTTGAATGCCGCAAATACGATCGATACTACAGCAATCATTGAATCAGGCTTGGTTATGAACGGAACTCCCTGCCTGACAGGTGCTTTTTTCAATGGTAATTTGCTTACACACAATCAAAATTTGTTTTACCAGGTTGATCCCGTTACGCATCATGTATATCATTTCAGTTTTCCGACTTCGAGCGGAGGATATCTTGCTGAAGAAATTTCATTGGGCTCAAATTACGGAGTAGCAATCACTTCAACTTCTGGAGGAAGTGGAAGGATTTATCGAATTGATTTGACGCAAACACCTAATTTATATGTGCCTTCTTACTTTGAAATTCAAGGGCCAGGTCCTTGTGCCGGTGATCCAATTGTCGCTTCAGCAAATGCAGATTATGCAGATTCTGTCAAATGGTATGTAAACAATGTATTAATCTCTACAGCCAATACTTTAAATTATCCGACTCCGGCTGGAGTTTATATAACATACAATGTAAGACTGGCAACTTATTATCATGGAGTCTTGAATACAACCACCAAATCTATTGTAATGACTCCTCCGGCCGCTCCGCACGGATATACGTATTCAGTGGATACTACAGCTTGTTACGGTTTGCCTTTAAATGTATTGATAGATCCGAATCCGTCAACACCGTTCAATAATACCGTTATTAAAATGCTCTACAACGGACAATTGGTCTATGGTCCGCTTGTAATGAATGTCAACAATATCAATGCCAGCACTACCCCGCTCACAACCAGTGGAATATTGCAGATTATTACTTACAAAACTTCATACTGTGATCCAAGTGCCGATACAGCTACAGTGTCAATAACTGTAGGTCCTAATTTATACGATTTCACAATCTTGCCACATGATTCGGTGATCTGTAGCGGCGTGAATCCGGTGTTTGATCTATCAGGAACCAACTCACTTTACACCTATGATTTTTACACCACTTATTCCTATTTTCATCCGAGCTCGAATCACAACATTACTCCGGGAAATTCATCCGGTATTTTATCTGTTACCCAGGCAGGAGCGGGTAATGAGATAGACGGGAATACAAACACGGATACTTATGGCAATACCTTCATGTATGTGAATCTTAAAGTTCAGGATGCAGAAGGTTGTGCTCCGGACAAAGTCATTGATACTATTCGCATTCAGAGACGGACAGCTTTCTTTGAATTACATTCGCGTTCCTATTTAAGGGGAGATACTGTTGAAATGTCCAATGCCTATATCAGACCAAACCGTTTATGGTCATCCCCGGGATTGAATCCCGTATTTATTACAAATGAAACGCATACAATTCCTCAAATTATTGCTGATACTACCGGTCTTTTTGGAATAAAACTTCGAAACGAGCCTCTTGCAGGATGCGCTGATTCGATGATTAATTATGTACATTATGCGGATCCGGCGCCTGTATTTGACCCTGTATGTGAAGCAAAAAAAGTAAGGAAAAAGGAGGATCACAATCTACATCATGTACGCATCGATCAATTTGGAAATATTTACGAAGTATGGGTAAATCAGGGGATGTATCACTATCCTTATTACATCTTAAGAAAGAACGACCCTTCAGGAAACATGATTTGGGAGAATAGAATTCCTAATTCTACGATTATATTGACCTGGTACAAAGGAATCGTTATTGAAGACATCGATTTTGATTCGGAAGGAAACCCGGTAATCGGTATCTGGATCCAGGGTGATCATGACTTTCAAAACGAGTACATTGATTACCACTACAATCCCAATGAACAGGCACATATCGGGTGTTTTGTTGTAAAAGTAAACAAGACAGACGGATCTCTTATTTGGAGTGTTAATCTGGGAGATGCAGCGCCTTCCACAGATTTAGATTTGTATGATGGAGTGAGATTAACAGATGTGGTGGTCGACGGTAACTGGGTTCATGCTTCGACGTATTCGAATTATAATTTGAATTTTTTCACCTTGAATTCATCCGATGGCAGTTTTGTAAATACGAGTCCCTTTGAATTTGGAACATGGTCCAATATACCATTCATCGCTCCGGGGTTCTTTTTTCCGTATGGTTCTAATGGAAGTTGGGAGCAATCCTTTTGGTCACCTCAGATTGATGTACTATCTACCGGAGAAGTGGTTGCTGTAGGTCATTATCAGAATGTGCCCTTGAATGACTATCCTCAATTGACCATGACAAACTCAGCATCCGGAATATTTATTATGAAGTATCATCCGGATCAGGGTGTTTATGATGTAGCGAATATAGCTCAGACAGGAGCAAACGAATTTGCTGTTAGCAGCGATATCGGATCCTCGGGTGTACCTAAAATGGTGGTTGATAAGAACGATAACATCACCGTAGTTAGTGATTGGGAATATCCCGATGGCGCACTTTGGGGAGGATTTGAAGATCTTCAGATACAGATTCTCGACTCTATAATCCCGATAGAATCAGGAACATTCGTTCTGAACATGGATCGTGATTACAACATGAATTGGTTGTCCCTTGGAACACATAGTAAAATTCAGGATTTAGCTTATTCTCCTGCAAGCGATGAAACTTTTTTGGCAGTAAAGTCGAAAGACAATTTCAGTTTGGGAACAAATGGAGAACATTTAATGATCGGTGAATCCAGAGAATACAATCCGGAATACAACAGCATCCCATTCCATGATTTAAATTGGCTGGATTATCCTCAACAGGATTTATTCTTAACAAAATTGAATGTTGCAGGAGAACCGGTTCAAATGAAGAAGTTGGCATACGGGGTGTCGTTTGACAACTTAGAAAACAGAGCCTACATGCGGATAGCAGCTACTGCTTGTGGAGATTTGGCAATGTATACCTGGTGTATGACTAATTCTCAGAGTCTTTCTGTAGACGGGCAAACTTTCCCAACCGATTCGGTAATGCTGTTTTTACAGTATTCGAATTGTGTGTCTGATGATTGCAGTTACCTGGAAGCAAAAGATTCGATGGAACTTTGTTCTGTGAATGGTACTATTGATGGAGAATTCAGAGACTATTACAATTTGAATACCTTTACGTATGATATCCTGGTTGGAAACACAACGGTGGTTTCCGGACAAACGGCTTCAACTTCCAACGGGCATTTTTCAATTCCGTCACCGGTAGCAAACGGTACGTTTACTATTTTATTTACTTCTCCGAATGCTGACACAACAACAGTAGTTGTGAATAATCTGGATATTGATTTTGGTCTGTTGTCTGAAGATACAACCTGTGTTTACAGTCAGGCTATAACACTTGGAATCAATGCTGTTCCTGCTGGCGGAACTTACTCCGGTTCCGGGATTAGTGGTTCTCAATTTATTCCTTCTATCGCCGGACAGGGTTTACACGAGTTGACTTATACATATACGAACCAGGCTGGATGTACGGGAAGTGATATTGCTCAAATTTTTGTAGACGCTTGTGCCGGAATAAACAACCTAAGTACAGATCTTTTCCGCATGTATCCGAATCCTTTTTCGGATCAGTTAAACTTAATCTACATTGGAGCCGGAGTGCCGCAATCTTATGTGAGAATCTACGATCAAATCGGTAGAATTGTATTTGAACAGGCAATTGATGATACAAATACCGCAATCATGTGTGATTTTCTGTCGAAAGGAAACTATATGCTTGAATTGATGGATGGAAGCAAATGCGTTTACAGGGAACAGATCGTTAAAATGTAATTGTAATATGGATTATTTCATGCGTTGCTCCAGGTGCAGCTCGATCTTTTCAAAGGTGAAATCAGCATGATCGGGAAGTTCGGATTCCGGAACGAAGGTTATCGTGAAATACTCTTTCGACCAGTTTTCGAGACGGCTTGCAAAGTCAAAGAACTGGCTTACGTTACAGACTTCATTCATGCCTTCTCCCCCGTCTTGTGAGCTTCTTCGTAATCCGTAAAGCGCAAGTGAACCGATCAGCAGCTCTTCCTTGAAAGGAGCCTGTTCATTATTCAGGTACATATTGATCATTGGAACGGTTTGAAATCCTCTGATACGCAGAATGCGTAGCAACAGATTTGCTTCAGTGTCAGAATGAGCAGTCACTTTCTGTAAAACATCTGCTACAGAAATCGGATCAATAAACTTTAGGTGAAAGGTAATGGGAAATTCGTTCAATACGGTATTTCCGGTATTTTCCAGCGAAGCAATCAATTTTGAAGCGTATTCTGCCATTTTTCCTTGTTTTACCGGTCCTCAACTGATCAGTCCCAACATCAGTAAAATACTTCCGGGAAACATCCAGAGATATCCGGTTAATTTACTGTCATGAGCCACAAGATACCGTTCTGTGATCAATATAAAACTCGCAATCAGCATAATAAAAATGCTGTGATGAACGAGCATTAATCCGATCATCGCGATCCAGCACATCTGCATGCAGATGATTCCCATTCTCATACCGTAAGTTACGGAATCTTTTAGAAAATCCCAACCGCTAATACGTATTGGAACAGTCAATTCACATTTCATCAGCGTTATTCTCCGGCCTGGTAACCAACTGACCAGTGCAGCGATGAAGAAACAGAACCCGGCCAATAGGTAAACATTTACCGGAAGATGTAGTTTCTCCGAAGTATATGTGATAAGCACCGGAATGAAATGAAAGAGCATCCCGATAAAACTCCAGGTCAGGATATATCCGAACAGAAACAGTAAGATTCCGAAATCCCGGTTCTTTTTTTGAACGGAGAAAGCAACATGACGAATGGAGCGCTTCAACAACGGAAACATCATGGCACAAAGCATCAATATCCAGGGAATTGCCCCCGAAACAATACCTCGGGAGAATGCAGTCCAGATGGTTTCTTGCCTTAAAAGATTCCCCGATAAAGTCTCCCCGTTGGTTGAACCGCCAGGGAGACATAAAACAAGGTTTGCTCCTTCTCTCAAATCCGTGGAATGAGAGAAGGACGAAATATTAAAAATGATTAGAACACCCCAAATCGAAATACTGGCAAGAAGTACCCACCACTCCGGATTGGAAGCAAAAAAAGCACGACTTTGCCCGGAACTCAGTCGACGGGATATTCTATAGAAATCATTCACTATACAAACTGATTTTTCCGATTGAAACAGAAACGCTGTCTGTTACTTCCCTGTCGGGCTGGATTTGAACGTCCAGTTTTTTCTCGTCCCAACCCGGCAACGTTCTGAGATGGGAAATTAAATCAGTTACATCCAACTGCTCGCTCAGTCCGCTTCCCGAATGATGTTTATTGGCTACCGAAGCACGTTCCAGGCCGAATAAAGCAAGAGATCCTGCATAATTGGAATGGTTGATTCCATTTTTATCCAACGCATTCAGATACACGGAATAAACCGGCGCGGCTCCTTTTCCTTTGATGTTCTCAAACCGAAGGTATATCCGTTTTTGTTTTGCTGTACTTGCAAGTAGTTTCTTGTTCGACCCGGTAATTGCTTTCAGCCTGGATTCAGGTAGTGAGAGTGAGATTTTGGAAAGCCCTTTCTCCAAGGGAAGCAATTTTTTCGAAGCCGAAACGATATCCAACGGATGCACAAAAAGGTGACGATCTATTGGCAGTTTGATATCCGTCTTAAGGATAATTTTTACCGGAACACCTTCATATGTATAGCCGGAAAGAACCTTTCGGGTGTCGAGAACATCTTTACATTTCATCACGACCGGATTTTTGTCCTTATCGTGGAAATGGAAAGCAAAGTTCAGCCAATCGGCCTCTGTCGGGTTACTACGACCTTTTCCTAAATTTAACCAAACCTGCCATAAGCGGTCAATATTGGCATGGTGCAGCCAGAAAATCGGATCCAGACCTGCTGTGTCCGGATCTCCCATTGCCCCGTTGATATCCATGTGGATTTTGTTGTGAGGAAGACTCTCAAGTCCTCCACTGAAACCTCCTCCAGGGTGAAATTGGGTTACGGGACCTCCGAATCCGATGATCGTATTGGATAACGAAGTGTAAAAATCAGTGTCCAGTGCTGTAAGAACCGTATTTGCGGCCTTAACACTGTTGTTTCTGTTTGGCATCCACAACGGATTTGAATTACTTCCCGGAGTTGTGAAGCTTCCCGGAATATCCAATCTTTTTGGATTGCTTACATCGGAATAATCCCAAAAAGGAAGTGCCCAGTCTGCCGGACCACCCAATCCCTGGATAGTGCTTGCTACAATTTGCTCGAAATAAGCCAGGTACATCCGGTGCCAGGGTAAGAAATACCAGGATTGGTGTTGGCACCTTTCCCAATACATATCACGCTCGCTTTGAGGCGGTAAGGTTCCCACATTCGCCCAATAAGGACTGGAAGCAATAAAACCGTGGATGGCTGCCTGGTAAGACCAGCTTGTGGGATCAGTTGCCGGGCGTTTTTTCATTTCCGCAACGGCTTTCGAATACCATTCCAGCGTCTTGTCGCCGGAAGGAAGTTTGTAAACGTTCTTTCGTTCTTTCATAGTGTGAATAGTGAAGTGAGTTAATGTTCTCAGCAAATAAATAGGACAAGCCTGCTTACCCGTTGAGTGGGCTAATATATTAATTAGACAATTGATTGTCAACCGTATTAATACTGATTTTTATCAACAAGAACAAAAAAAGCTTAGGTGTCGAACAAAAAGGGAGAAGAGTCTCCCCTTCTCCCTTTTTAGAAAATTGTTTATTGAATTTTTTAGCTTTTGAACATTTGAACAAAAGCATCTTGATCAGTGTTTCATAAAATGTCCGCGTTGCTGATTGCTTTTTACATGATACAAGCCCGGAGCCAGGAATTGAATATTTAACTCTCCGTTTACTGGAATCCCATTGTAAATAATGGCACCTGCAGCATTCGTTATTGTTACCGGAGAACCATTGGTTTCAATGTGAATGACATCAGTTGCCGGATTCGGATAAAGTACATCCGGAGTAAATTCCTGTTCTGTAATACTCAAAGGTTCATTACAATTGTAAGCTTCAATACAATCGATTGTTTCTGTTGTTGATATCGTATTAAAGGCTCCTGAAAGAGTGATCAGGCTGAAAGTGTTTGCAGCATTACTTTGTGCAGTAGCAGTGAGTACATGCCTTGTCACCGGGTTGATCGGATAAACAAGGAATTGCTCTCCCGGAATTGCTCCACAATAAGTCAAATCCTTTGAAATATGTGCATACCGGTCGCCGGGCCAATTCGAAGGCAGTGCAACCAGGTAACCGCAATCGTGGCGCAAAACCATCGAAGGTGTAGATGTTGAATTTAAATGATCCGTTGCCCTGGATCCAATTAACGTACCCTGAGCATTCAATGACGCAATATCACCTTCTGGTGACGTACTTGTAAGTAACACACCACCGTCGTAAGAAGCGCAAATAGTACCCAGATCACCGGAAACATTCTGGCACCAGACTTTCTGTAACTGATTGTCCAATTTCAGGATTCCGTCAACTCCTGCTGATGCCCGAAACTTTAAATAGATTGCTGAGGGATCCTGGCTGTCAACTTCGAGGAATTTATATTGGTCCACATCAATGGTTTCTATCCGGTAGTAAAAACTGCGGCCAACATTTCCGTTCAAATCGGTTTTTAACACCGAAGGATAGGTGTCCGACGGAAATGACATTTGTGTTGTGTAGTTCCCAACGATCAGCAATGAATCTCCCAATAACTCAACATCATGGAACAGGAAACGGGGAATATTCGGTAATGTATACGATTTCACCCAAACAATATCTCCACTGTTGTTCATTTTCAACAATACCGGAACACTCGGAGTTCCTGTTGTATACTCGTTCTGTTTTCCTGTCAGATAAAATCCGTCCGTTGCAGGTGTAATCGTACTCATTTTGTAAGTACTTTGGTTAAATACTTTATTGAAAAGGATATTCCCGTTTCGGTCAATTCGTGTCAGACCATTGTTTCCGTTAGAGTAATAAATGAGTGTAACCGTGTTGTTTTCATCTGTATAGCCTTTAAAGTCGTACAAATGGCTTGCCCAGGTATTTGATTCTTTCGACCAGATAACTTGTCCGTGGCGCCCCAGGTAATGTATCGAAAAGCTGTTGATTCCGCATCCGGGGTGAATGGATATGGAATAATAGGTAGAATCCTGGCAGGGAATGAGCGTGTGAACATCGTCATTGTAATTCCGGAGATAGCGGTACTGACCCTGAGCCATAGAATAAAAGATCACCGATAGCAATATCGTCAAGCATGTTTTCATAAACTTATGTTTTAGTTTAGTAGTATTGAAATCACCGGTGATTCTTCTGAAAACAAAGACTTTATAAGTTAAAAAAAGGTTGCTTGACAAATCTAAATCCCTGATTTAAACGAGGAAAAAACTGTTCCGGACAGGTAGTTTGCTTATCGGACAAAGCCTTCTTATAAGCCGTGGAACCATTTGAACGGATTCCGGATAGTTACCAGAAAGAAAAGTCTAACTCAACAGAGTTTCCATAAAGAACGTATTTTTATCCAGATCTTGTAAAACTGATATATGGATGCTTCCGAACAACCTTCAATTGCTCATTTTCTTTCCGGGAAATCTGAATATACCTTGAGTTTGTATGAACATTTCATTGCCGAGTTTGAAGCTTTGGGAGAAATTACGCTCTATCCTACCAAAACAATGATTGCTGTTGATAACGGGCATAAACGTGTTGCCTGGGTCACGCAACTGGGAAAGAATTTCATCCATGTAGTATTTCCTTTGAAACAACCGTATAATGACAATTTGTACTTCCAAAAAGTAGGACAGGTTCCCGGAAGTACCCAGTTCAATCATCATTTCAGAATGCTTCATAAAGAAGATATCAATGACGAAGTGAAAGGATTTATGAAATTGGCATTAGAATTGTAAATTTTTGATAATTAATTATTTTTTATTGTTTTTCAATAAATATTTATCTATAATTGCTCTATTATTCAAACTAATTGAACGATTATGGAAATTAAAATCAGTACTCAGCAAATGCTGAACCTCTTGTACATCCTTTCCTGGATCATCTTTATCGGCGTATGTGTGGAAGCCGGAGCTTTCATTTTTAACGCTGTTTTAACCATGATTCTCAGTCCGGAAGATGCCGTACATCTATGGAAACAAGCCGATCTGTCTGCCCTTCACAAATATGATTCCGGTCACTTCCTGGTGGAAATGACATTTATGAGCATTGTGGCTGTTCTAAGAGCAATCCTGTTCTACGTTATCCTGAAGATGCTGCACAATAAAAAGCTCGATTTCTCACGTCCTTTCAGTGAAGAAATGCGGCGTTTTATTTCAAGTTTGTCGTACCTGGCATTAGGAATCGGATTGTTTTCTTTTTGGGGAGTCAAATACACGGAATGGCTGATAACAAAAGGAGTGAAAATGCCGGATATTGCTACTTTGCGCATCGGTGGAGCAGATGTATGGCTGTTTATGGGAATTATTCTTTTGGTGATCGCCCAGATTTTTAAACGGGGAACCGAAATGCAAACTGAAAACGAATTAACGATATAAGCTATGCCGATTGTTGTAAATTTGGATGTGATGATGGCTAAGCGCAAAATGTCGCTGAACGAATTGTCTGAAAAAGTAGATCTGACCTTGTCCAATCTTTCGATCTTGAAAACCGGGAAAGCAAAAGCAGTTCGTTTCAGTACGCTGGAAGCGATTTGTAAAGCACTGGATTGTCAACCGGGTGATATCCTGGAATATGTGGATGAAAACAAATGAAATGACTCTACAGTGGGTGATTTCCCACATGAAACAAAAAACGATGTATCCGAAGACGGATTTCCGTCTCATTCCCGGGCAAAAAAAAACAAAAAGACGGCCATAAGCCGTCTTTCGTTTCTTCATCTCTAAGGTGTATTATTTCTGCACCCGGAATTTAAAGGTATAGGTGGCGGTATTTCCTACTAAGTTTTGCGGAACATGAAACTTGATCTGCTGTACTTGTTTTTCCACTGAAGCTTTCATCTCTTCAGAATCGGAACTAATTTCGATAATCTCTATTTTGTTTTCAGATACAACGCGCACTTTTACTTTTACGGTTGTTTCGATTCCTTTTGCACGTAATGATTCCGGATAAGAAATTTTACGGTGCATAATGCGGTCCAACAGTGTTTCTCCGTTTCCTGCCAAAGCAATTGAACCTGTTGTTAAAAAGAAGCTGATTATTAGAATAATTGTTTTCATATTTCTGAATTGAATTGGTTTTCCGTAAGACCTTTTCACCAGGGATATGTTACAGCAATAATAGGTGTTAGTTGTTAAAAAACGTGAAATGAACTACTTACCGGAAGTTCACCCGGGAATGACAATGGAAGTGTACAAGCTGTAAAGCTGCCAGCCAAAAGATTCATACAAGGCTCTTCCCTCTTCTGTGGCAACGAGAAAATTTCTCGAAACACCCTTTGCGAGTGCAATTTTTTCAAGTTCTTTCATGAGAAAGGTGGCTAGTCCTTTTCGTTGATGCTGGTCTACCGTTGAAATTCGGTCGTAAACAGCCAGGTCATCCACCAAAACAACACGACCTATCGAAGCAATTTCATTGTTCTTTGTAAGGATTTTAACCACGAAAACGTTGTTACTCTCTTCCGGTGCAACTTTATACTCCGGGCTCAGCGGTTTGTCTGGAAAATGCATTTCCTGGAAGCAGTACATCATGTATCCGGTTGGTTGAATGTGCCATTTCCCGGAGATTTTGAGCTTCACTTCTTCCGGATCGGCACAGACTTTTAAGAAAATCCAGGGTTCATTGATTGTTTCGGATAATTGGATAAAATCATCCGTGAGATCCGAAAAAACATAACGCGTCTTTTGCGTTTCATAACCAACATTCACCCGGAAACCAGAAAGATATTGAACCGGTAACGGAAGTCCCCTGGACAAAGACCATCCTTTCAGCCATTTTTCAATGAGTTTTGGTGAAACACTGTTTGTCATGTGATCAATTTCCCTTGAAATTAAGGAATTTTACCCGGAAATCCTTTTGAAAATGAATAATCAATCTTTATTAACTTTAGGTTCTGAACGAAAATAGATGATAAAAAATCACGCTGTACCGATATCGCAGATTCGCCGAAGGTGAGTGCAGATTCTATTTTGCAAACTATCTGCATAATCCGCTGAATCTGCGTGCTTTTTTTGAAGATCATCAAAATTCTCGTACAACGCATAACTTTAAAGCATCAATCAGAAAGAAATGGAACATCCGTCCGATTATTTTCCAGTTTTAGGAATCCGGGAATTCAGCGAAGACCAATCGCAGGGATGCAACTTACTGTTCCATGAATTGCATGGCGCACGATCCATCGACGAACCTCACAAACACGATTTTTTCATTGTGATTCTCTTTGAGCATGGTGCAGGAATTCACACCATTGATTTTGAAGCATATCAGATCGAAGATTCCCAGGTTCACATGGTTTTTCCCGACCAGGTTCATCAATGGGAAATGAAACCCGAAACAGTCGGATATCAATTGATGATCAGCCGCGAATGGTTTGGGAGTTTTATGGACTCTTTGCGTTTTTCAGCTTCTTATTATCAGAAACACCCTGTTTTTGGCATTTCGGAGAAAATACAACAGGAATTATTGCAGGAATTTCGTTCAATTCAACAAGCTTTAACTGAAAAAGAAGTTTTTTGGGAAGTGATCCGGACACGCATTCAGTTGATTGCATTGATCCTGAGTAAAACGGTGGAAACAACTTTTAAGGATACGGAAGTTTATCACTCCAATCCGCTGATTTCAAAGTTCAGAACCTTGGTTGATGCCCATTTCAAGAACGAACGATCTGTTTCTTTTTACGCTGAAAAACTGAATGTTACGGCTAATTACCTGAATGTATTGTGTAAGAAGAATTTGAACTTAGCAGCTTCAGCATTTATCCAGGAACGAATTTTACTGGAATCAAAGCGCTTATTGAAAGGATCAGAAATGACAGTGAAAGACATTGTGTACGAATTGGGATTCTATGATCATGCCAGTTTCTCCAAATTCTTCAAAGCACAAACGGGCATCTCTCCTTCTCAATTCCGCGAAGAAAGATAATCGGTACAGCATCAGGCATAATTCATACACCGATTCTGAATTTGCAATCAGGTAGCTTTGTAAAATCAAAACACAAAGCAGATGCAATTCCCTTATAAAATAGTCTCTACAGGACATTACACCTTGAAAAATGTGCGTTTGGAAACCGGATTCGAATACGATGACCGGGAAGTAGTCCGGACGAAAACAGCCCTTTTTTGTATAGAAGTCGAAAACGGGAAAATAAAAACTGTCAAGCCGAATAACCCGAACAGTGATGCTATTGATATGCAGGGAAAACTGATGCTTCCGGCTTTCAAAGACATGCATTGTCATTTGGATAAAACCTTGTATGGATTGCCCTGGCAGGCCGTTTCTCCCAAACGGAAGACGGTGAAAGACATGATTGCTTACGAACAGGAAATCATTCCGGAATTATTAAAAACCTCCGTAGAACGCTCGGAAAAGCTGATCAATTTATTACAGAATTACGGAACAACTTATGCAAGATCGCATTTCAATGTCGATCCGACTTCAGGGTTGAAATCCCTGGAAAACCTGGAATTGGTTTTGAAAAACAAAAGCGCTTCTTTCGATGCGGAATTGGTGGCGTTTCCGCAGCATGGGTTGTATTATACAGATTCTGTTTCCCTGATGAAAGAAGCAGCTTCCCTGGAAAGTGTCGGTTTCATTGGTGGTCTGGATCCGTTCAGTATCGACGGAAGTATTGAAAAACCAATGGACTTCACCATTCAACTGGCTTTGGATCACCAAAAAGGAATCGACCTGCATTTGCATGAAATCGGTGATTCAGGAATGAAAACAATCCGTTATTTGATTGATCAGGTGAGCAAAAATCCGGAATTGAAAGACAAAGTTGTGGTTAGTCATGCATTTGCTTTGGGACATCTTTCAGCGAGAGAAACAGAAGAAATTGCGGCGGAATTAGCCCATGCAGGTGTTGGAATCGCATCATCCGTTCCTTTTTACGGAACCATCATGCCGATTCCGGTTTTTAAGAAGCACGGTGTCCGGGTTTTGATCGGGAATGACAACGTACAGGATCATTGGAGTACGTTCGGAGCCGGGAATATTTTACAAAAAGCCAATCTCATTGCAGAGTTATACGGATACGTAACCGAATTTGATCTTTCAAGAGCGTTGTCGTTTGCAACACAAAACAGTTTACCACTGGATGATCGGGGAAATCAGCAATGGCCGAAAGCAGGAGATCAGGCGGATATGCTGTTTTTCAAGGCAAGCTGTTCTGCTGAAGTAGTTTCCAGGATATCGCAGGTAGAAGCACTAGCTATCAAAGAAAACTTGTTTTGCAGGAGTTAAACGGATTCCATTCTCCCCCTTTTCCATTTATGACTTGTTCTGGAATTCAGATGATTTTTGAAATTTCCCACTGAAGAGCTCAGCCGAACGTGGATCGCTGATTTAAGTTGTGAAGAGTTTTTCATTTTCTGCGAACATCTGCGTCCTTCTGCGGGAGCAAGAAAATACTTTATTTGATGTTTAGTGTCTTTCTATTTCATTAAAACTCTTGCAAACAAAAAAAAACGGCTGGTATGGCCGTTTTTTTTGTTCAACTTTCAGTTACCCGAATATAATGGATTATTTCTGCACCTGAAATTTGAATGTATAATTGAAGATATTCCCGATTAAATTCTGAGGAACATTGAATTTGATCTGCTGGACTTGTTTTTCAACCGAAGCTTTCATTTCTTCGGAATCAGACAGGATTTCAACGATTTCTACTTTGTTTTCAGATACAACGCGCACTTTTACCTTTACCGTTGTCTCGATTCCTTTTGCACGCAATGATTCCGGGTAGGAAATTTTACGGTGCATCATGCGATCCAGTAACGTTTCTCCGTTTCCTGCCAAAGCGATTGAACCTGTTGTTAAAAAGAAGCTGATGAATAGAATGATTGTTTTCATATTTCTAAATTGAATTGGTTTTCCGTAAGACCACTTCACTTGAAATATGTTACAGCCGGAATCTGTTTAAGTTGTTAAAAAATGTAAATACGATTTAACAAAAAACCGGAGAACCCTTGTGAGAGCTCTCCGGCAGCGTATGTGATTTATTTTGTCAATGCCGTAATGATTTTTTTCCGATCAGGATATTCGCTGATCAATTTCTCCCGGTCACCGATAAAGTAATTATCCGGATTAAAAGCAGGTGCCATACTGACTCCCATCAAGGTCCATGCTCCTCTTCCTATGATTCGCGAACCCATCCAGGTTCCGGCTGGTATCACATGCATCGGGCGGCCGCCTTCTGCCAGGTCATTACTAAAAACAAATACTTCGGAATCAGGAACATACCCTTTCGGATATAAAAGCAATACTTCAACCGGCTCGCCATCGTAAAAATGATACAACATATCGCTTCCCACTTTGTGCATCAATGAACGCGGACTATTCCTGTCCAGGAAGTAATAAATTGCGCTGCATGGTGAATTCTCCGTGCCTTCCGGAGGATATGTATTGGCAAAATAACCGCCTTCCACATCATTGGGCTGAAGACCAAATAACTTGATGACTTCAGCTGCGGATAATTTCTTTTGCTGTTTCATAGTTGTTATTTTACAAGGTTTGTGCGATTCAACGGGCTGATATCCGTCAGCTTTTTAGGAGGATTGAATGGCGAGCCGACTCCCTGCTGGAAGCTGAAGTAGTTCTTCGGATCTACTTTTTTCTTGATTTTCAGCAAACGCTCATAATTCTTGCCGTAATACATTTTCGCCCAATCGTGTTGAAGCGGATCGATGTAATTGACATAAGCTCCTGTAGCATTTCCGGCTTCGGCAAAGCGCTCGAAGAATTCGTAAGCCCATTCCACGTTCTTAAGGGTATCTCCCGGTTTGTCGAAATCCCAAATTGCTTTGATTTCCGGGATAAATCGTGCTTCGCGATGCACATATGCTGTTCCGTCCGGAGCCACGTTTTCAATTGCTCCGCCTGCATGCGTCCAAACTGCAAAACTATCCGGTGAAGGAGCATTGCTCATGGAATCGATGATAACTTTCGCCACTTTGTTATTCATACCGCCTTTCGGCAAAACCGTTGAGCGGATGTATGAACTTCTTCCGTCAACCTTAGTCGTATTTCCATTGAAAAACTCCCAATCAGGCAAAGTCATGTTGTACAGATCAGCATTGACAGGTTTAAGTTTCAGAAGTCCTTGTATTAACTCAATACCTTCGGCACATTCTCCGTTGAAAACCGGTGTCAGTCCCAATACTTTGACATTGGTCTTTCCATCCACTTTGTCCTTCTGGTTCCCCATAAATCCGTAGACAGCCATGGCATCCGGAACGGTTTCTACCCAGTTGTTGTAATAACCGAGCACTTCTTCGGCAGCTTCAAGCGGATAACGGATTTGGCCGACGAGCATTTGTTTGCTGTATGGAGTCTGCATGCGCATTTCCATTTCTACAACGATTCCGAAGTTTCCACCGCCGCCGCCGCGACAGGCCCAAAACAAGTCAATATCATCGGTGGATTTACTATGTTCGCCAATGTGTCTCAATTCCCCGTCAGGAGTAACAATTTTCAGACTTACCAGGTTATCGATACTCATTCCGTAAGATCTGGAAACGAAGCTGTAACCTCCACCAAGCATAAATCCGGGAGGAGCTACCGTCGGGCATCCGCCACCAACAGGAATTAAGCCTGTGCCGGTATTTTGCATGAATTTATAAACGTCATACCAGATCACTCCCATTTCAGCAGTCAGAGTTTCTGTTTTCGGATTGAATGTAATGGAATTCAGATTTTTCATCGCGATGACTACTCCGCCTTCGTTGAGGCAATAACCGGCTGCACTATGCCCGCCTCCTTTTACTGCTAATGGAAGGTGATGAACCACGGCAAATTTCATCCCGATTTTCACATCTTCGATAACTGCCGGAAAAATAATAACGAGTGGTTTGAACTGAATACGGCCGTTATCAATATGAATAGCAGCTTCGTACTCGGGATCTCCAGCCTGAACGGCATAACCGCTGAGTTCGCGGGATAATTCATTGATTGCTGTTGAAAACATATGTATGTTTTTTAGTGAATAGCTTACTGTTTCAGCTTGTTAAAGAAGCTGTGTTTAACGAATGGTCGAATGAACATCCGATTGATACTTGAGGTAGGAATCGAAAATGTAGGTAGCTTTTATCATTCCTGCCGTTGCCGGAAAGAACTCATCGTGACCTTTGCTTTTCAAATAGTTGTCATAGGCTTTTTTGCTTTCATAGATGATTGAAACGGCCACATCAAAGTTTCGAACCGAAACATCCCGCTGAATATCAGTCAAACCTCCGGCTGTAAATTGCAGAATTCCCGGGTGCTTCGAAAGGTATTTGATACAGATATTCGTAAAGTTCTCAATCGAAGCGGGAGATTTGTCATTCAAGGAGAAATACAGGTTGTGAAACACATTTTGAGGAAAATTTCCGTCTGCTCCGATGTGTTGTGCTTCGGATGGATTTCCTCCGATGATCAGGTGACTGAGATTAACATCCATCACCCGACGTGTTGTGCCCGGAACCCAGCGATTCACATCAGCCACAAATTGATTGTGGTCCGTGTCGTTGGAATTGTAAACTTTGAAAGCTGCTTCATCCTTAAATAATTGATGCATGGCAATGTCAAAATTCAGGTCATTTTCCGGACGATCCATGTCTTTTGCCCTCACACCGATCCAAAACGAAACCATTCCAGGCGATATGGAAAGATATTGTCGCGCTTCGGCCATATAAGCCTCTACTATTTCCGGCGTATTGCTTGCTCCAAGGTTGAAATAAGTGCTGTGAAGCATCATCGGATCTTTGATTGGATTTTTCATATCTGATTTTCTTTATCGGTTCGAATTACTTCTGCAAACGCAGTGTTGCTACGGAAATATGAGGCCACATAATGCTTACAGGATTTCCGCTCGGATCAAAAACAGGGAAATCGAGAATCACTGTTTGTGTATACTGAAGCTGAAGGAAGGTACTTCCGTCGTCGTTTTGAACTGTTTCAATCCAAAAGATAGCAGACAAGCTGGTCGCGTTGGCATTCACATTGATAAACGGAATATTGGTAATACCTCCAACCGGCGCTACCGCGTTTGAATTAGCGACACCTTTAATCGGGTTGGCGTCCAGGAAAATGACAACTGTTTTGATGATTTTCTGCCCTTTAATCGCGTTTTCCAACATCAAATTCGGATTCATAATCACTTCTTTCGGAATTCCGGGAGGCGGAGTAGCGTTTGTCAATAATGAAAGGTAATTCGAGCTGGTATCGTTTTGGCGTTCGCCGTTTACAATGAAAAACGGTGTCGGATCCGCTACTTCGAATTGAGGCGGTCCGTCCACGGTCAGGAAACTTCCCTGTGCCAAAAGCGAATCTCCGTGCGGAATAGATCCAAGGCGGGCAATGGAAGGTTGTACCGCCGGATCCGTACCATCGGGCAGATTGAGAAATAATCCGGTTTCCAGGTGAATTCCGTTTGCTCCTACAGGAAGATTGACATCATTTACCTGCTGCAAATAATGGAGTCCCATATAGCCAATGTCTTGTTGTGCATTCCCCCGATTGATGATTTCCCCTCCGATGTTGGAAAAAACCAGGGTTTCCTGTGTGGAATTAAGAATGACGCGGAATTTATCCGGCGGTGGCGGCCCCGGTTTTGCCTGGTTCATATTCGGAACTTCAATCAGGTTAAAACCTTCCCCGACCCAGGTTCCGGCTAAACTGGACAAAACTCCCAGATCGACAGTTGTGATTTGTTCCTCAACCATTGCGCGCATGGCAACAATTGATTTTGCTTTTTGTTTCGACTGGAGATCCTGCTCCAGGTTACTCAAACCTGATAAGCTCAGGTTGTCTAACAGATTCTTTCCCATAAGTGATGTGTTTGTTTATGCAGTGAATTTACAGGTGTTACGAAGTTTTCCGGAGCCCATAAAATGGCTTGAAATGAAATCGGTTTCCGGAAAAGATTCATGCTTTTCATAAGCTGCAATGAGTGAATAGTGTTGTTTCACAAGGAGTTTATTGAAACTCCTGCGTTGTTTCAGATTGTAAACATCCATATTAACCGGATGATTGTCAATAGGTATAAATAACTGTTTTTAATCGGGTTAAGAGCTGTTTTTAATTGGAATCGGAAACTTTTTTGAAGAAAAATTTGCGTAGTTAAATAGCTACACATATATTTGTAGTCAAATAGCTACATAATGAATTTAAGACGAGATGTTTTCCAGGCAATAGCAGATCCTACCAGAAGAGCAATCCTCCTATTGGTTGCAGGACAAGCCATGACGGCCGGAGCGATAGCTTCCAATTTTGATACTGCCCGGCCAACCGTTTCCAAGCATTTGCAAATTTTGACCGAATGCGAATTGCTGAAACAGGAACAAAACGGTCGTGAAATGTATTATCACTTAAACGCAAAAGGAATGAAAGATATCGCAGATTTTATAGAGCCTTTCCGCCAGATGTGGGACGACCGCTTCAACAAACTGGAAGAGGTCATGAAGAAATACCAATCAGATAAATAACGAAAAGATGGAACGAAAAACAAAGATTCATGCCGAAGATGGCAGACAGGAACTGACAATTACCCGTGAATTCGACTTGCCGGTAGAATTGCTCTTCAAAGCATATACCGAACCGGAAATCGTGGAACAATGGATGGGGACGAAAGTGTTGAAACTCGAAAACAAAAAACACGGTGGCTGGCAATTTCAAACCAGCGATCCGCAGGGAAATGTAGTCTTCCAGGCAAACGGAACCATTCATGAATTTACTCCGGATCAGAAGATTACCCGCACGTTTGAAATGGAAAACTCCCCTTTCGAAACACAATTGGAGTTTTTGGAATTCGAACCATTGACAGACGGAACCAGCAAACTTACCATGCAGATTGTGTATCGTTCCATTGAATTACGCGACAAGCAATTGCAGCTGCCTTTCGCACAGGGAATCAACATGGCGCATAACCGCTTAGAGCAAATCGTAAACCAATTAAAATAAGATCACATGACAAAGAGAGCTAAAATCATCTATTGGATTTTCACCATTTGGATGTCACTTGGAATGGTTTCCACTGCAATTGTACAATTAATAGGAAGGAAAGAAGAAACGGAAATGATTCAAAACCTGGGCTATCCCTTGTATTTCATGACCTTATTGGGAGTTTGGAAAATATTAGGCGTAATCGTTGTTCTTGCACCGAAACTTCCTTTATTGAAAGAATGGGCATACGCAGGGTTCTTCTTTGCAATGACCGGGGCTGCTTATTCGCATATTGTTTCCGGGCATTCTTTTACCGAAATTTTCCCTTCTCTTCTATTGTTGGCCTTAACATTTCTATCCTGGTATTTAAGACCTCCGGGCAGAAAGATCGCTTCGATTTCATAATTTTACTTCAAACTACACGACATGAGTCAGATGAATCCGAAAGTTGATTTTTTCTTTGATAAAGCCGAAAAATGGCAGGAAGAATACGAGCAATTGAGAATGCTTGTTCTGGAATGTGGCCTTGCCGAAGAATTGAAATGGGGAGTTCCCACTTACACCTTTCAGCAAGGAAACGTGGTTTTGATTCACGGATTCAAGGAATATTGCGCGATTTTGTTTCCAAAAGGAGCTTTATTGAAAGATACAGACGGAATCCTGATTCAGCAAACCGACAATGTACAAGCCGCAAGACAAGTCCGGTTTACGAACGTTCAGGAAATCATCGAGCTGAAACCTGTTTTGAAAAGCTATATTTTCCAGGCTGTGGAAGTTGAAAGATCCGGCTTGAAAGTGGAAATGAAGAAAACATCGGAATTTGCAGTTCCGGAAGAATTCCAGGCGAAACTGGATGAAAACCCGGTATTGGAAAAAGCTTTTAAAGCGCTTACTCCCGGAAGACAACGGGCATATCTCCTACATTTTTCTCAGCCCAAACAGGCTAAAACCCGTGAAGCAAGAATTGAAAAAAGCATGGAAGCCATTCTGAATGGAAAGGGATTGAACGACTAAACAGGTTCAATAGTTCAAATGGAAGAGATTGAACTCTTTTAACTTTTTGAACCATTGAACAAATCATACTGAGCTTGTCGAAGTATGAACATTTGAACATATTATTTCTAAAAAAGAAAAAATGGATACTAAAAAGGTACTATCGACTGAAGAACGGGAAGGATTGCTGAATGCATTGAAAACCCGCTTTGAGAAAAACATGCAGCGCCACAAAGGAATGAACTGGACGGATGTTCAGGCAAAACTGGAAGCAAATCCCGGGAAATGCTGGTCGCTTAACGAAATGGAATTAACGGAAGGAGAACCGGATGTTGTGGGAATGGACCCGAAAACCGGGGAATTCATTTTTTACGATTGTTCGGCAGAAAGTCCGAAAGGCCGCAGAAGTTTGTGTTACGACCGCGAAGCATGGGAATCACGAAAAGAACACCGTCCGGAAAACAGCGCATTGGATCTGGCTGCTTCCATGGGAATTGACATTTTGACGGAAGACCAATACCGGGAACTACAGCTTTTAGGAAAATTCGATCTGAAAACTTCCAGTTGGGTAAAAACTCCTGCAAACATCCGCGAACTCGGAGGAGCTTTATTTTGTGACCGGCGTTACAATCATGTATTCACCTATCACAACGGCGCTTCGTCGTATTATGCTGCCCGTGCATTCCGCGGCTCGCTAAAGGTTTGATTTTGGAAAAAAGACCTGCTTGAGGATTTAAAGTGATGAATAAAATCTCACAGTACCCGATAACTATCTGCACCGAAGTGAGCTCAGCCGAACGATGTGCAGTTTTTTTGAGCGTCTATCGGTTGTCCTGCTAAAAGCGAGTCCAGCCTGTCCCGATTTTCGGGATTAGGCGAGCAGTCGATGAAATCGACAATTTGTGCATTCGTGGTAAAAAAAAAAACGATTTTTTATTCGAATCACTGTGAAAAACACGCATTTATACTGGGTTCTGTTTGAGATCATTGGGCTACTTTAGTCCCTTGATTTTAAACCAGAAAACCATTATTTATGAGTACTATTTCTATTCCATGCAAGCTATTGTGCGCTTCAGTCTCGGCGTATGCAATCGACCCGACATCACGAAGCGGCCGGTATAATCCCGTATCACCTACAAGTCCGTATGTCAAAGAATATACAGCATTAGGATTCATTGAAACACCTTATGTGGTAACCGATCTTCAGATCGAAGCAGCTCTTGTCGGAAGAACGAGCTTCGGGATTGTGGTTGCTTTTCGCGGAACGCTTCCTCCAGCATTAAACTGGGATTCCGTTCTGGACTGGATGCAGGATTTTCTTGCTTTCCCAACGACGAACTTCAACCTTCCGGGAGAAGTTCATGAAGGGTTTCTATTAGCATTACTTTCATTGGCCGACGGAATCAATGATGCCGTTAATGCGCTCCAGGGAACCAACCCGGTTCCGGTTTATGTTACCGGACACAGCAAAGGTGGTGGAATTGCACCGATTGCAGCAATGTACTTCAAGCAGGTATTTAAAATGAAAATCGGGCAAGTAGTGACTTTTGCCGGGCCGAATTGCGGAAATACTGATTTCAAGAATGCTTTTAACCGTGCTTATCCGGATACAAGACGCTATGAAAATTACCTGGACATTATCCCGCTGCTTCCACCCGATCCTGAGTTCATCGATATCCTCGAAGAGATTCCGGACCTTCCACAAGGATTGATTGCTGTTTTGAACGACTTCAAACAATTCGATTATGAGCCTGTTGGAAACCTGATTTATATTGATTCCTATGCTATTGCAGTTCCCTACTCTGATTTGAGTGCAAAAGCTTTATTGCCGATCAGGATGGGTGAAATTGCCCTGCAACTGGCTGAAAACTGGAAAGAAGTTGTGAGTGCGCACCATCCGGGTTGTGGTTATCGTTACATGGAAGGAACGTGTCAGGGAAGTGTATGCCAGACAAGCTAGAAAAACAGATCGCATTCAAATATCCAGCAAATCGGTATCCTGCCTTCTGTCTTTGGGAGGAGCATTCACGATTTTGGTAATTGATTGGGTAATCAGGACGACTTCGCAAATGAGCATCAGGTAAAAACCTTTCAACATGGAATCTTCGTATGGGCCCTTGGCGCTTACTTCATTTCCGTAAATCAGGAAAGCCATTGAGAGAACAAACAGGCAAGTGCTCAAAATAGCAGTTATGCGTGAAACCGGGAAAAAGAAGTGCGATAAAACCAATAGTCCGGAAACAGGCAAATTGATTAGAGCGAACAAAGAGCCGAAACCGTTGAATTCAAAAACTGAAAGCGTTGTGGAAAACCCAGTCGTTTTGACGACTATAAAGCTGTCTGCAGGAACCAGGTTGACAGGTCGGAGCGCTTCATAAAAAGGTAGAAACATCGAAATAACAATGATGCCGAAGCAAGAAAGCGTTAATATGGTCGATCCGTTTTTCACTGTAGAGGTACTGAAACACGAATGTACTATTTGTTTGTGATTTTAAGGAATGGAGCAGGAGATAATTGATTTCCTGCTTATTTTTAAAGCAAGATACGGAAGTATAAATGATGATGGATTTTATCCGGAATAGTTGAAGGTCGAATGGTTCAAAGAGTTTAAAAGTTAAAGTGGTTCAATTTTGAACTCTTTAAACTTTTTGAACATTTGAACAGGCTCGGCATATTTACAAAATAAAGACTCGAATCATGAACGCTTTCGTGTAGGACACGTTTTAACACACAGTAATTGTTCTCATGGATTTGTCATCTAACATCCTCTTTGTCCCCGACAATGGTCCTGTTTACCGGGAAACGACCAATTTGTCTTTACTAATTGTCGAACCCTGGAATGCCTGGTCTTCACTGACTTTTTTGATTCCGGTTCTGATTTTCCTGTGGCAATTACGCGGCCGTTACTCCGAATACGGGTTCATCGTTTGGTTTTGCTGTCCGCTTTTGGTACTCGGCGGACTTGGAAGCACCTTTTTTCACGCTTTCAGGGCTTCTTCCCTCCTATTGTTGATGGATGCCATTCCGATCATTGTTTTGGTTTTGGGAATCAGCATCTGGATGTGGTTGAAAGTACTTCCGAAAAAGATTCAGCTGGTTTGGGTATTGCTCCTGTTCTTTGGTTTGACGTTTTTATCCGGAATATTCCTGGATGGACAGGATCGCATTTCAGCCGGGTATTTCTTCCGTGGTTGGATGTTATTGCTTCCCTGCTATTTGTTCTTACGAAAAACACATTTCAAGAATGCTTCCGGTTTGTTTATTGCCATCGCGTTCTTTTGCCTGGCCTTATTATTCCGCTTCCTGGATGAAAAAATTGAACTGTCCTTTATGCCTTGGGGAACGCATTGGTTATGGCATGTTTCAACCGCTTTCGGCGCGTACTTCCTGGGGGAATACCTGATCCGGAATGCCTATGTGAAAACGGATTGACAAAACAAGACTGCTATCAACTAGTTTGATAGTGTAACCGGACAAGATATTAACTGAACGCCCATGAATGATAACTTAAGGGGAAACAAAACCGGTAAAAAGCTTCATTTTGAGAACTTTTTAGTTAATTTGCATAAAATTATTCTTCAGACATGAAAAAACTAATTATCCTATCTTTCTGCATGTTCTCCTTATTAGCATGTACAAAAAAGAAATTTACAGGAACTCATTCATTTTGGTACAATACCGATACAGCTGATGATTTAGCTGCTTATGGAATCAATAAGGTGAGTTTGTATGTAGATGACATATTAGTGAAAACAGTGAATGCAGATGTTCATTCCACTGCAGATCCAGGATGCGGAAACGGAAACTTTGTTTATACGGAATCCATGTTTAAGCGGGAAAACAGAACACATTTCTATAAAGTCTATGATCAAACTGATAGCTTGGTCTGGTCAGGAACTTTTCAGATGAGCCAAAAAGCATGCAGCTCCCTTCAGTTAAAATTCTAATTAGAAACTAATTTATACGAAAGGCTGCATCCATTGCAGCCTTTTTTGTTTGGTTTTGTACGAAAATAGAGGTCATAAAAAACGTTGTACCGATAGCTATCGGTATCGCAGATTCGCCAAAGGCGAACGCAGATTTTAATTTGTAAACTATCTGCGTAAATCCGTTTAATCGTTCGACTGAGCTCACGCCGAAGTCTGCGTGCTTTTTTATAAAAATCACCTAAATTCTCGGACAAGACATTTTGTTTTCAAAAATTGTCACACCTTAAATAATTTAATATCATGAAATTCGAACCAAAAAAAATAACCTTGAAAGACGGGCGCGAAATCTTATTGCGTCACGCAGCAGTTTCTGACGCCGCAAACATCATTGAATTCGTTCGGGGATTTGTTTACGAAGAAGAGTTTGTTCCATTGAGCGAAGGAGAATTCAATCCAACCATGGAAGAAGAAGAAGTGCTTTTGAAAAACTACGTGGAAAGAAGCAATTCATTGTTTTTGGTAGCCGAATTTGAAGGAAAAATCGTTGGAAACATCAATATTGACGGAAACCAGCGAAAAATCATGCGCCACACAGCCGTTTTCGGAATGGGAATGCACAAAAGCTGGCAAGGTTGCGGTTTGGGAACTGCTTTACTTCAAAATGCAATTGACTGGTGCAGGAATAGTCCTGAACTGGAATTGCTGTATTTACAGGTTTATGCGGAAAATGAGGCCGGTTTGACCCTGTATCGCAAAGTTGGTTTTATCGAACATGGAAGAATGCCGAAGGTTTTCAAACAAAACAACCGCTACCACGATGAAATCACAATGCACCTGTTTTTAAAATGATTTGAGGAAATGAGAGCGTAGAAAATTCATGTCTGCGCTCTCATTCAACCGAACAGTTACAGCACTTGATATCTGTCAATAATTCGTTCCTCAGTGAATGAAAAATTCTTTACAACATTAACTTCTGCGATCCTCTGCGTATTCTAAGGTTTCGATATATCCAAATTTTATCTCATTAAATTGACGTA
>VFQN01000292.1_pt1 | contig 100511 bp, 97 predicted proteins | sample 3512371 | NCBI WGS metagenome assembly VFQN01 (sample SAMN10412370, study PRJNA504923) | tailings metagenome | isolation source: Replicate 2 from Balatoc abandoned mine | place: Philippines: Itogon, Benguet | collected 2017-08-28 | reverse complement strand
AGCGGGCAAAAGCCTCCAGTTCGTCCAGCTTGCCGGCGAGATAACAGCCGCCGACGAGAGCGCCGATCGAGGTGCCGGCGATCATCGAGACCTCGATGCCTTCCTCGTCCAGCGCCCGGAGCACGCCGATATGGGCCCAGCCGCGGGCAGCACCGCCGCCCAGCGCCAGCGCGATCTTGGATTTGCGCGGCGTGGCCGGCGCGGGAATATGGGACATGTCGTTCATGGAAGGGCCGCCGGGGTCGGATGCATCCGCCGTTACGAGACTACGATTGAAACTCCAGTTCAACATTCCGGACCTCCATTACCAAGAGGAATTCGCAGCGAGGCAATCCGTTCCGGTGCCTCGGCACCCTCGGCAACACAATAGATGACAGGATAGAAGCACTCTGTGACGCGGGGAACTTTGCCGAAGATAATCTCCCGGCAGGTTGTCCCGTGTGCGTCCGGTCGCAGCTGGAGGAGGGCCTTCGCCCGCAGGATCGGCACCCCGGTGAGGGTGGCCTTGGAAACCGGTCGTGACGCACGAGAGCGATGGGGTTCCATGTCCTGATCCAATGGCGGGGGTAGAGGCCGCCATGGGGGGCATTAGGCGTCGCCACCGGTTGCCAATTGATGAATCCGTGCCGAAACCGGACGGATTTCGCCGGGATGCTTAATTTTTCCCGTAGACCGACGCCGGATCGAATTGTGGCGCGCCGCCGGTGATCGCCAGCACGGCGCCGTCCGGGCCGTTCGAGACGGTGCGGTAGAAGCAGGAGCGGCGGCCGGTGTGGCAGGTCGCGTCATGGCCGGCGACCGAGACCTTCAGCCACACGGCGTCCTGGTCGCAATCCGTCCGCAGCTCCACGACGGTCTGCAGGTTCCCCGAGGTTTCGCCCTTCTTCCACAGGGCCTTGCGCGAACGGCTCCAATAGTGCGCGATGCCCGTCTCGATGGTCAGGGCCAGGGATTCGGCATTCATGTGGGCGACCATCAGCAGTTCGCCGTCCTTCGCATCCGTCACCACGGCCGTCACCAGGCCGTGCTCGTCGAAACGCGGCGTGAAGGCCGGGCCCGTTTCGAGCTCGGCCTTGTCCTTGGAGGGGCTTTGGAAGGTGATCGGCATGGCGGTCGGCTCCGTCGAAAGGGAGCCGGCCTCGCCTAGCTCCGGATCATCGTCATGAACCGTACCTGCTCGGTCGGTTCGGTCTTGAAGGCACCGGTAAAGGTGGTGGTGAGCGTTGTCGAGCCCTGTTTCTGGATGCCGCGCATCGCCATGCACATATGCTCGGCCTCGATCATCACGGCGACGCCGCGCGGGTTCAGCGTCTCGTCGATCGACCTGGCGATCTGCGCCGTCATCGTCTCCTGCGTCTGCAGGCGACGACCGTAGATCTCGACCACGCGGGCGATCTTGGAGAGGCCCAGCACCCGGCCGTTCGGCAGGTAGGCGACATGCGCCTTGCCGATGATCGGCACCATGTGGTGCTCGCAATGCGAGAAGAACGGGATGTCCTTCACCAGCACCATGTCGTCATAGCCAGCGACCTCTTCGAAGGTGCGGCCGAGCACGTCTTCGGCGGCGAGGTCATAACCGGAGAACAGTTCGCGATAGGCTTTTGCGACACGCTTGGGCGTATCGAGCAGTCCTTCACGCTCCGGATCGTCGCCCGCCCAGCGAAGCAGGACGCGAACGGCATCCTCCGCCTCTTTTTGCGAAGGACGGCCCGACGGATCGTCGACACGCGGAAAATTGGTGACTATGGCGTCCATGGACCCATTGACCTTTCTGCAGGTTACCTGACGTGTTTATCGGACTCGCCACTGGCCATTCGCCTAACCCTGCAGGCTTGGGTTCCGTTGGCGGGCTCCGGGGCTTTCGGGTCTTCGCTTCTCAGTGCGTATGACCGTCCGGCACGGTTTCCCAAACAACAGGTGAACGATCTGCTTTTTGCTTCTTGCAATTCCAGACGGAAAACCGCTTCGCGCTTTTCCTGGAATTGCCCGCTTCTTGCAAAACGCTCACCCCAATACGAGTTATCATATAGTATCGAGCGAGGCCTGCGAAAGAGGCTTGAGACGACACGCGGTGCTTTTTTACCGACGAGGCCGGAATAATCTCCTCGGATCATTGAAGATTCCGCAAAAAATGCGGAAAACGGGGCCATGATGGACGATATCTACAACAGCCGTATCCTCGAATTCGCCGGCAACATTCCACGCATCGGCACGCTTGCCGATGCCGATGGCGAGGCGGGCGCCCATTCCAAGTTGTGCGGCTCGCGCGTCAAGGTCTACCTGAAGCTCGAGGGCGACCGCGTCATGGATTTTGCCCATGAGGTAAAGGCCTGTGCGCTCGGCCAGGCCTCCTCCTCGATCATGGCGCGCCACGTCATCGGCGCGACGGCGGCGGAAATCCGGGATGCGCGCGAAAAGATGCTCGCCATGCTGAAGGCCGACGGCGAGGGGCCGGACGGTCGCTTCGAGGACATGCGGTTCCTGAAACCCGTCAAGGACTACAAGGCCCGCCATGCCTCCACCATGCTGACATTCGACGCCGTGGTGGACGCCATCGGCCAGATCGAGGCGAAGCGGCTGGAAAAGGCCGGGTGACAGGCGATGTGCGATGCGCCCGACTGCCGGCACGCCGGCGCGCGGCCCGTCCAGAGGGGCCGCAACTGGCAGGGGCCGTTCCGCCGGACGCCGGGCCGCCTCGTCGGCATGGGCTTCATCCGCCTCTACCAGCTGACGCTTTCCGGCTTCATTGGCAATGCCTGCCGCCACCTGCCGACCTGCTCGGAATACGGCTATGAGGCCGTCGCCCGCCATGGCCTGTGGCGGGGTGGCTTCCTGGCGCTGTTCCGCGTTGCCCGCTGCGGCCCCGGCGGCACCCATGGTTTCGATCCCGTACCGGAAGTGCTGGAGCCGCGTTTGCGCTGGTGGGCGCCGTGGCGGCTGTGGCGCATATCGGCCGGGAGAGGGTGACGCCATGTCGGTGCGGATGGAATACCGCCAGGCCTCGCGTGATTTCGACGCCGTTTTCGTCGATCCCCATGTGATCGACTGCCCGCCACACGCCGTACGGGAGCTCTGGCACGCATGACGGTTTATGTCGCTCTCCTGCATTCCATCGTGCTCGGCCCGGACCGGCGGCTTGTCATGGCCGATCTCAGGGCCATGGCGGAAGGCCTCGGTTTTCGCAGCACGCGCACGCTGGTTGCTACCGGCAACCTGATCTTCGAGGGCGACGATGCGCCGCTTTCCGCCATCGGGGACCAGCTGGAAACGGCGTTCCATGCGCGCTTCGGAAAACATGTCGACATCATCCTGCGCAGCGCGGAGGCCTGGCGGCGCGTCGCAGCCGGCAATCCTTTTGCCGACGGCAACGGAGCGGATGTCGGCATCCGCGTCATGCGAAAGCCGCTGGGGCCGGATGTCTTGCCGAAACTCGAAGGCATCGCCGCGCCCGGCATCCGCCTCGCCATCGTCGACGGCGATCTCTGGATCGACTTTTCGCAAAAGCCGAGCGAGACGAGGCTCCTGTCGCATCTGACGACGAAGAAGCTCGGCATCGGCACCCTGCGCAATGCCAACACGGTCAACGGCCTTGCGGCCATGCTCGCCTGACCTCACAGCCACCGGGGGACACGCTGCCGGTAGGCGCGATAGGCCGCGCCGAGATCCTGGATCAGCACATCCTCCTCCACCCGCACCTGGAGCCGGACGGCGAGCACCAGCACGGCCGTGAGCGCGAGCTGGACCGCATCGGGCCGGGTGATGGCGAAGCCCGCAAGGAGCATCACCTGCCCGACGAAGACCGGATTGCGCGACAGGCGAAACGGCCCCGTATCGACGATGGCGCCGGAATGGCCCGCCGCTGAGCCGATGCGCCAGGACGTGCCCATATGGTGCTGGGCATGGACGGCGAAGACGCCGCCGCCGAGCGCCAGCAGCAGGCCGGCGAGGCGGACCGGCAAGGACGGATCGACAAGCGCCGGCGCCGGCGGCAGGCCTGCGGCCAGAAGCGCGGGATAGGCAAGAGCGCCGGCAAAACTCAGGCGGAAGAGCAAGGCGGGCAGGCCCTGGCGCCCGCCGAGGCCGAACAGCCAGGCCGGCCGTCCCGCTGCCCGCGCCGAACGCGCCGTCAGGGCGAGGAAGGCGGCGAGATAGACGCCCATGAGGGTCGCGGAAAGAAGGGGCAGGGACGGCATGTCGGATCTCCGGGCTTGGCCTCGACCAGTCTGCAACCTCCAGTGACTGGAGAGTCAAGGCCGGCGCCCCGCGCCCAGTATGCGGCCAACTGGCGGTGCGGGGAAAACAGCCGTCGCCGCGCTCAGCGCCGGACGAGCCGCCTGAGGCCCTTCACCTCCGCCTCCGTCAGCGCGCGCACGGCGCCCTTTTCCAGATCGCCGAGCGCCAGGTCACCGATGGCGACGCGCACGAGGCGCAGGCACGCGATGCCCTGCGCTTCCAGCATGCGGCGGATCTGGCGGTTGCGGCCCTCGTCGAGCACGATTTCCAGCCAGGCGTTCCGTTCGCCCTCCCGGAGCCTGCGCACGGCCTTCGCGCGCAAAAACTCGCCGTCGTGGTGGACGCCCGCGATGAGCGCGTCGAGCATCGGCTGGTCGGCGAGGCGGTCGATCTGGACGTGATAGGTCTTGGCGACATGCGTCTTCGGGTCGAGCAGGGCGTTGGCGAAGTCCGTGTCGTTGGAGAAGAGCAGAAGGCCCTCGCTCGCCTTGTCGAGCCGGCCGACGGGGGAGAGATGCGCGGGATCGAGATGTTTCAGGCAGTCGAACACCGTCGGCCGCCCCTCGGGATCGCTGCGCGTGGTGACGAGACCGCGCGGCTTGTTGAGCATGAGATAGACCGGCTTTTCCGCAAGGACCTCCGTCCCGTCCACCGTGATGCGCGCGTCGGCAAGGTCGATCCAGGTTTCGGGATCGGTGACGACATGGCCGGCGACGGCGACGCGGCCGGCTGAAATCAGCGCTTCCGCCTCCGTGCGCGAACAGAAGCCGAGCTTGGAAAGCGCGCGGGGCAGGGTGGCGCGCTTGCCGGCGGGCGGGGCGGCGGGCCGCGCGGGCGCGCGCGCCCTCGGAGTGGCCGCTGCCTTGCGGGCGGGCGCCGGTTTCTGCCCTTTGCCTCTGTCTTTCGCCATGCTGCGTGCAAAACCCCTGATCGTCGCGGTTGACCGGCCTGCCCATGCCATTCTAAAGCCGGGTTCGTCCAGAGCCTTTCCGCTCGCCCGCGGCTGGCGGAAAGGCCCTGTTCGTTTCCTGCGCAAGTCCAAAGACAAGACCGTTGCACGTTTTTGCCGGAATTGCGCCCGCCAACAGGATATCCGAAGCGAGGCCGCCGTTGACCCAGGACGACATCACATCCGAACTCGTCACGCTGCGCGACTACTGGCGCTACGCGATCTCCCGCTTCAACGCGGCCGAGCTCAGCTACGGCCACGGCACGACGACGGCCGGCGACGACGCGGCCTTCCTGCTGCTCGATACGCTCGACCTGCCGATCGACGCGCTCGATCCCTTCCTCGACGCCCGCCTGCTGCCGGCCGAGCGAAAGCTGCTCGCGTCCCGCATCGAGGCGCGCGTTGCGACGCGCAAGCCCTCGGCCTACCTCACCGGCCGGTCCTATATTCAGGGCGTGCGCTTTTTTGTCGACGAGCGGGTGATCGTGCCGCGCTCGCATATCGGCGAGATCCTGTTTTCCGAATATCTCGGCGAACACGGCTCGTCCTTCCTGCCCGATCCGATGCTGGTGGAAAGCGCCGTCGACATCTGCACGGGCTCGGGCTGCCTTGCGGTGCTGGCGGCAAAATTCTTCCCGCAGGCAAGCGTCGATGCGGTGGACCTTTCGGCCGACGCGCTGGAGGTCGCCAAACGCAACCTTGCCGAACACGGCGTCGAAGACCAGGTGACGCTCTTCAAGGGCGATCTCTTCGCCCCGCTTTCCGGCCGCACCTACGACCTCATCATCACCAATCCGCCCTATGTCGATCATGACGCGCTCGCCGGCTACCCGCCGGAATTCCGCGCCGAGCCCGTCATGGCGCATGACGGCGGGGAAGACGGCCTCGACCTCGTGCGCAAAATCCTCGCCGGGGCGGCCGATCACCTCAATCCCGGCGGCGGCATGATCTGCGAGATCGGCTCGGGCCGCGAGATTTTGGAAGAGGAATTCCCGCATCTGGACTTCGTCTGGCTGGAAACGGAGCAATCGCAGGACGCGGTCTTCTGGATTTCTGCCGAAGCGCTCGGCGTTTCCTGATCGGGCCTCACGCGACGGCATTGCGCGGCGGCGGGCAGAGGGGATCCTCCGGCCAGTCGTCGTCCTCCTCCAGGGCGCGGTTTCGCTCTTCGCCGAGCCGGTCCAGCGCCTCCGGCGTATGGCCGGCGGCGAGCATTGCCTGTTCGTAGCGCTCGCAGAGCACTTCCCAGCCGGCAAGCAGGCTCGCCTGCGTGGCGTCGTCGCGCACGCAGGGCGGAAAGGTCTTGAAGAAGGTCGTGGCGATCTCGTCGGCGGGATAGCAGCCGGTGCAGCGCTTGGCCCGCCGGCATTTCGGCAGGCGGCAGGTGCGGTGGTGGCCGGCTTCCGTCGCCGCTGCGCGAAGCTCCGGCTGGACGCGCCGGATGTGGCGGCGCTCCAGCGCGCTCATTGTGGTCGCTACGTCCTTCAGCTCGTCCATCGTTCCTGCCTTCCATGATGCGGCCGTTCCGGCCTTGCCTGCGGGCGTGCGAAAACGCCCCGCAGGCGCTCCATCGGGTTTGCTCATGTCCGGAGAACCGCGCGAAAGCGTTGCCTCAGGGATATGGGATGTGCGGCATCGCTTTCGCGCGGCCCAAGGCGTTCTTCGGAGACGGTCCGGTCTCCTTCAGGCGCAAAACGGCTTCGCTGCGCAGTGTGTTGGCGCTTTTCCGAAAACCGCGTTCCGCGCTTTTCGGGGACATGCGCCGCCATCCTGCTTGCATGGCGGACCCAAACCGACCCCGCAAGACCCGGGGAAGGGGGAAGCCTGTCACGACGGAAATTCGCATTCCCGCAGCGTTTCGCGCCTCTTCCGCCCCTGCCGTACGTTTCGGCCGAAAACGAAAGCGCCTCCTCCCGCCCGCATCGACACGTTACGCGATCCGTCCGGCGGCGGAAGGAGGTTTAGGATACGGGAGGTTTTGGAGGTGGGGAAAATGAAAACTTCGAGTCGGATTTATTCGGTTCCAACTCAGTTTGATCACTCAACGTTCTAACTTCTTTGCTTATACGGAATCATGCCTATAGAAAAATATAAAATATATATTATACTTCGTTTTTATCGCTGTTATTCATAGAATGAATGTGGCGAAATAGGTCTTAACTAAATATAGGTGAGCTGTGCCTAGCGTCGCAATTATTGTTGGCAATACCACTTACCGTTCGTTGCAAAATCTGTCTTGTTGCGCTGCTGATATATTGTCGATGAAAAATCTTTTGGATGCTACCGGTAAATATGAAAATATACATGTATTGGAAAATTTGGATTCAAATAATTTAAAATCTAAAATACGATTCTCAGTTGATAATTCAGAATCAATTTTTGAACTATTCTTCTATTATACTGGTCATGGATATGCTCATGAGGATGAATTTTATTATTGCGCGACCGATTTTGACGCAAGTCGCCCGAATGAAACTGGATTGTCAACATCAGAGTTGCATACTCTTCTTAAGCTTTCGAATGCAGATATCGTTGTAAAGGTCGTTGATGCTTGCAACTCCGGTGTGCGCCTTATTAAATCTGACGTAGGGCTTACGCAGCAGAATAAATACGGATTTAAAAATCTCGTTCAAATATCTTCTTGTTTAGATACTCAATTCTCTTTAACGGGCGATCCATTGAGTTTGTTTACAGATAAATTCATTAAGTCTGCCCTCAGTAAAAGTGAAGGGGTAGTTCATTATTTGGATATTATTTCCGCGTTGCGAGATAAATTTCTCGACAATGAGACACAAGTTCCTTTTTTTGTTCAGCAAGGCACTGGTCGCGAGGAATTTATAGATGACGCGCACAAGCTTGATAGATTGCGCGAGGAAGTAATTTTAGATACCGCTCCTTCTCTTAATCAAGTTTCTGTGGAAATCCTACCAGTTGCTAGGCCATTAAGTCTAACAGATTTTTTGCTTTCTGCCGAGGCAAAAGTTGTGACGCCTGAGCGTCTAAATAGCTTTGTTGGCTCATTATTTGACAGCTTGAAAGTGGATTTCTCTGAAGAAAGATTTTCCGACTTATATGAAATGGACATTGATGAACACGATGCTTTTGTGGAGCCAACGGCAGAGCGTTTTATAATAGAAGTAATGTCGCGTGAAAAGCGTTCGGATAATTTTGTTACGGCTGATGTCAGGCGCAAGAGGCGTCGAAATAATCCATTGTTGGGATCGTATATATCGACAATTTGGGCTGGAATGTATGACGACGAGCAATTCTCTGAGGTATACGAGCTTGAGTTGAATTGTAAAATGCCTCGCGTACAGATGCGTGTAAGGTTTACCCCAAAATTTAGTTCTCTTCAGAGAATAGTGCTGGTTGTAACTTGTGCTCCAAGTGTGGATAATTGTTACGTATTTGAGATTGCTACTGTGCATATGATGCGTGATTTTGGTAAGTATGATGAAGAAGGGGAGAAGATTGTTAAGCGTTGGTACAAGTTCGACTGGGATGAAAGTCCCAGTGGTGTCGTAAAGAAGATATCTGATACTCTAAGAGAGAAAATAGAGGCCCATATTGAAAGCGTAAAAAAACGCTTAATTGGTGAAAATTGAGCGTTACCTACCGTTAGAATCAATATGCGGCGGAGCTCGCTACAGTAGGCTTTCGTAACCCCTTCCAATCCCCCCATTTTCCCCTTATACCGCGCGACGCACGCGCCGGCATTCCGGCTTTACCCTCGCATACCACCCGCATTCGTTGGCGGGACTGGATAGGAGATTTTTTATGTCTGCACCCGTTTCCCTCACTTTCCCTGATGGTTCCGTCCGCGACTATCCCGCGGGCTCGACGGGCCGTGATGTGGCCGAGGCGATTTCCAAGTCGTTGGCCAAGAAGGCGATTGCCATTGCGCTCGATGGCGAGCTGCGCGATCTCTCCGAGACCGTTTCGAACGGCCGGATCGAGATCGTCACGCGCGAGGACGATCGCGCGCTGGAGCTGATCCGCCACGACGCCGCCCATGTGATGGCCGAGGCCGTGCAGGAGCTTTGGCCGGGCACGCAGGTGACGATCGGGCCGGTCATCGACAACGGCTTCTATTACGATTTCGCCAAGGACGAGCCCTTTACGCCCGACGATCTGCCGAAGATCGAAAAGCGCATGAAGGAGATCATCCAGCGCAACAAGCCCTTTACCCGGGAAGTGTGGTCGCGCGACAAGGCGAAGGAGGTTTTTGCTTCCAAGGGCGAAAAATACAAGGTCGAGTTGGTCGATGCGATCCCCGAGGGGCAGGACCTGAAGATCTATTACCAGGGCGACTGGTTCGACCTGTGTCGCGGGCCGCACATGGCCGCGACCGGCCAGATCGGCACGGCCTTCAAGCTGATGAAGGTCGCGGGCGCCTATTGGCGCGGCGACAGCAACAATCCGATGCTGACCCGCATCTACGGCACTGCCTGGCGCACGCAGGAGGAGCTCGACACCTATCTCAACATCCTCGCCGAGGCCGAAAAGCGCGACCATCGCCGGCTCGGCCGCGAAATGGACCTGTTCCATTTCCAGGAGGAAGGGCCGGGCGTCGTCTTCTGGCACGGCAAGGGCTGGCGCATGTTCCAGACGCTCGTCGCCTATATGCGCCGTCGTCTCGCCGGTACCTATGAAGAGGTGAACGCGCCGCAGGTGCTCGACAAGTCGCTCTGGGAAACGTCTGGCCACTGGGGCTGGTATCGCGACAACATGTTCAAGGTGACGGTTGCCGGCGACGAGACCGACGACGAGCGCGTCTTCGCGCTGAAGCCGATGAACTGCCCCGGCCATGTGCAGATCTTCAAGCATGGCTTGAAGTCCTATCGCGAACTGCCTGTGCGGCTCGCGGAATTTGGCAATGTGCACCGCTATGAGCCCTCGGGCGCGCTGCACGGGCTGATGCGCGTGCGCGGCTTCACGCAGGACGATGCGCATGTCTTCTGCACCGACGAGCAGATGGCGGCGGAGTGCCTGCGCATCAACGACCTCATCCTCTCGGTCTACAAGGATTTCGGGTTCGACGAGGTGGTCGTGAAGCTTTCGACCCGGCCGGAAAAGCGCGTCGGTTCCGATGCGCTGTGGGACCGGGCGGAAAGCGTCATGATGGACGTGTTGAAGACCATCGAGGCGCAGTCCGGCGGGCGCATCAAGACCGGCATCCTGCCGGGCGAGGGCGCGTTCTACGGGCCGAAATTCGAATATACGCTGAAGGACGCCATCGGCCGCGAATGGCAGTGCGGCACGACGCAGGTCGACTTCAACCTGCCGGAACGCTTTGGCGCCTTCTATATCGACCAGAACTCCGACAAGACGCAGCCGGTGATGATCCACCGCGCCATCTGCGGCTCGATGGAGCGTTTCCTCGGCATTCTCATCGAGAACTTTGCCGGGCACATGCCGCTGTGGATCGCGCCGATGCAGGTGGTGGTGGCGACCATCACCTCGGAGGCGGACGACTATGGCCGCGAGGTCGCCGAAAAGCTGAGGGATGCCGGGCTGGTCGTCGAGACCGACTTCCGCAACGAGAAGATCAACTACAAGGTCCGCGAGCATTCGGTGACCAAGGTTCCGGTCATCGTCGTCTGCGGCAAGCGCGAGGCGGAGGAGCGCTCCGTCAACATCCGCCGCCTCGGTTCGCAGAACCAGACGGCGATGTCGCTCGACGAGGCGATCGCGATGCTGTCACTGGAGGCGACCCCGCCGGACGTCAAGCGCAAGCTCGGCAAGGCGTGAGCCTTCCCGGCGATTGTCGGAAAACTGCAATAATCCCGTGCTATCAGGTGCGGGATTATCTTTTTGGGGACTGCCGTGCGGTTCAAGGAACTGTCCTACGCCAACGAAAACGATCCGCGCCTCAAACGATGGTTCATCCGCTCCATGGAAGGTCTTGCCGGTCGTAGCCGCTACGCCCGGCTCTACGACATCTGGCGCAGCTCCATTGTCGGGCAGAGCGCGCGGGTGTTCGGCGACATGCTCGACCTCATCAATGTCGGGCTGCGCGTCGAGGGCTCCTGGCCGCCGCCGGACCTGCCCGAGGGGCCGGTCGTCATCGTCGCCAACCATCCCTTCGGCATCGGCGACGGCATCGCCGTGCTGGCGCTTGCCGAACAGCTCGGCCGGCCGTTCAGGGTGATGATCCACAACGACCTCCTGAAAGTGCCGGAAATGCAGCCCTATGCGCTGCCGGTCTCCTTCGAGGAGACGAAGGAGGCGCTGGCACTCAACATGAAGACGCGTTCGGAGGCGGTGCGGCTCCTGAAGGAGGGCACGACGGTCATCGTGTTCCCGGCGGGGGGCGTTGCGACGGCGAAGAAGGTGTTCGGGCGGGCGGAGGACCTGCCGTGGAAGATGTTTCCGGCCAAGCTGATCCAGTCGGCCAAGGCGAATGTCATTCCCGTCTATTTCGAGGGGCAGAACGGGCGGCTCTTCCACCTCGTCAGCAAGGTCTCGCTGACGCTGCGCCTGTCGCTGCTGATCCGCGAGTTCCGCAAGCTGTCAGGCTCGACGATCGCCGCGCGCATCGGCGGCGTCATTGCCTGGGCGGAGCTGGATGCGGGCGACCGGAAGAACATTACCGCGCGGCTCTACGAGGCCGTGTTCGCGATGGCGCCGCGGCAGAAGCCGTTCTTGCGGCGCGCTGGTTAGTCCACGACGTCTTCCGCCGCCGCCTTCTGCTCGTTGGCGTTCTCGTCGAGCAGCACTTCCACATCCGTGTTGACGCCGGCCTTCACGGCGAAGTCGCGCTGGTAGATGCGGTTCTTGTTGCGGGCGACGGCGATGTAGCTGCCCTCGGCAAGCACCAGCGTCGGAAACGCGCCGACGCTTTCGCTGACCGTGTCGCCCGAGGAGGTCAGGATCGACCAGGCCGTATCGGCGATCGCCTCGCCGCCGGGCTCGGAGACGAGTTTCAGCGTAAGCTTTGCGGCGCGGTGCTGGATGGTGGCGCGCGTCAGCTTGCCGGCCTCGACCTGGATGTCGGCGCGGATGACGGCGTTGACCGTGCCGTAGTCGGAAACGACGTGATAGGTGCCGGCATTGAGGCGCACGACGGAATTCGGCTTCACCTCGGCAACGACGAGGTTGCGCTCGCCGTCCTCGCGCACCTCGGCGGCGAAGATCGAGAAGCTGAGCTCCTTCGGCGGAATGCGCACGTCCGAACCGGAAACGGCGTTCAGCATGATGCCGCCGGCATCGAGCACCATGACCTGCTTGTCGACATCGCCCGTATCGGGAACGACCAGCTTCTTGGTGGCGCCGGCGCGGCCGAAGGCGACGTTGACGAAATATTCGCCCGGCACCAGCTGGAAGGCGGCCGAGCCGCCCTCGGAGGTGGCGAGCAGCGGCAGTTTGCCGTCGGCGCCGGGGATCGGCGAGAAGACGCGCCAGGTCAGCCCGTGCTGCATGGGGCTGCCGTCCCGGGTCAGAAGCGCCTCGCAGGTTACGTCCCGAAGGTTCGCCGGCGTCGCCTCGCCCGTCACGATCGGGTTGAACGAGGTGAGCTTGCCGCCCTTCATGGGCGTGGTGACCTGCGAAAAGCTGTCCAGCGCCTCCTGCGCGCGGGCCGGGGCGAGCGACAGGACAAGGCCGGCCACGGCAAGGCTCGCGACAAGGGCGGGAGGGAGGGGCATGCGCATGGGGACGGTTGACTTCCTGACTGTAAGGCTCCACTTGGAGACCCGGCTAATGGCATTTTCAAGGCCGCGTCGCGCGCCAAGGTATTGGAACTCCCTCCCGATGAAAACCGAAATCAAGCTGATCGATTATCTTTCGACCCGCCGGTCTATCCCCGCCTTCCAGATGAGCGAACCGGGCCCCTCGAAGGGTGAGCTGGAGGCGATGCTGACGCTCGCCTCGCGCGTGCCGGATCACGGAAAGCTCGCCCCCTGGCGCTTCATCGTCTATCGCGGCGCGGAGCGCTGGCGCATCAGCGAGGCGCTTGCCAGGATCGCGATGGAGGACAAGCCGGACCTTTCCGAGGAGATGGTCAAGGTGGAAAACACACGGCTCAGCCGCGCGCCGGTGGTGGTCGCCGTCGTCAGCCGCGCCGCGCCGCATTTCAAGATCCCGGAATGGGAGCAGGTGATGTCGGCCGGCGCCGTGTGCCTCAACCTCGTCATGGCGGCGAATGCACATGGTTTCGCCTCGAACTGGCTGACCGAATGGTACGCCTTCGACGAACGCGCCTATCCGATCCTCGGCGTTGCCGAGGGTGAGAAGGTCGCCGGCTTCATCCATATCGGCACGCCCACCGTGCCGCCGACCGAGCGGCCGCGGCCGGAGCTCGCCGAGATCGTCACATGGGTTGGCGATGACACCTGACGCGCTGTTCTACGAGACGGCGGAAAACGCCCACGGCCTGAAGCACGATCCGTTCAAGGCGATCGCCGCGCCGCGCCCGATCGGCTGGATCGGCACCAAGGCGGCGGACGGACGGCGCAACCTGGCGCCCTATTCGTTCTTCAACGCGGTGAGCGACAGGCCGAAGCTGGTGATGTTCTCCTCGAGCGGCCACAAGGACAGCGTGCGCAACATCGAGGAAACCGGCGTCTTCACCTGCTCGCTGGCCGGCCGGCATCTCGCCGAGGCGATGAATGCCAGCTCTGCGGCCGTGCCGCGAGGCGTCGACGAATTCGCGCTCGCCGGCCTTACGCCCGTCACCGGCCGCCTTGTCGATGCGCCCTATGTCGGTGAGGCCCATGCCGCGCTGGAATGCCGGATGACGCAGTCCTTCCGCCCCGTCGATACCGATGGGCGGGAGACGGACAACTGGGTGGTGTTCGGCCAGGTGGTCGGCATCCATATCAGCCCGGAGATCCTGCGCGACGGCATGATCGACATGGCCGCCGCGCGCCCGCTCGCCCGCATGGGTTATATGGATTACTGCGACGGCGGAGCGGATGTCTTTGCCATGATGCGGCCCAAGGTGGGGTGAGGAGCGCCTCCTCGGCCAATACGTCCTTGGGCTGGAACTCTGGACACGATCTACTGTGAGAGCTCGAAATGGCTTTTCCCGAAGAGAAGGTATGGGACAAAATCAATGAAGGTTGGGCACGCATGTCCCCTAAGCAGCGTTTCTTATGGGACGTTATCAAGCGCATGCCCGAGGAATGGGAATTACGAGGCTTTGGCCCGTGCTGGGTGGTTGCACTCATCGGCCCGATTGTAATCTATTACAATCACTTTGAGGAGGGGTTTGATACGTCGCCCTGGTCTCACTTTGGATATATTGAGCGATACGCGGCCCTGTCTTATGGACTTGAAAAAGCCGTGCAGCGACAACTGGATGTTATTAGCACAGGGTATGATGTCGGCCCTTGGGGCAGTCCGCCAACTCCCGGCGAATTCCAGAAATCGTGAATACAGTTTTTTGCTAGACCCGCGCGCCGCAGGCATAGACCGCCTCTATCACGGGTGTCTGCACCGGGTCCACGGCAAGCCTACCGAAGAAACCGTCGGCCAGTGAGCCTTCGCAATCTGCCGTGAAAGCCTCTCCGGCGAGGTCTGAGGCCGAGTCGTAAGCCGGGATTCCGGCTGCTGCGGCGGCGAGCAGCACGGCGGCGCGGGCTGCGGCGAAGGCGTGGCGCCATTCGCCGTTTTCGGTTCGGGCGCGATTCGTACCGAGGGATTTCGACAGGGCTTGCTGATCCCAGATCAGGGCGGCCAGTCTGTTGGATTTTCCGGAAAAAGCTTGGGGGGAAACAGGGGCTGGTAGAATGCCGTCGGTAATCGCGAAAATCGGCGTGCTGCCTTCCGCGAAGCCTTCTTCCGCCTCCGCTACGGATAGCATGACGGCGAGCCGCTGGGTGTCGGCGCCGGTGCGGCAGTCCGCAAGGGCGATGCCGCGTGCGCCGCTGGCAAGGGCTTGGCGGAGGGTTTTTGCATCGACTTCTGTGTCCACGACGACAAAACGGCTCTTGACGCGTGAGTCGTCGGCGCAAACCAGCACGGCGGCCGTTGCGGGGTCGTCGCGGGTCTCAAGCAGAGCATAGGGCAGCGGTACCATATCTTTTCATAGGGCGTTGCGCCTGGGAATGGCAATGACGATCCGGTTAACGGGTATGGTGAACCAATCTTAAACACTTTGGCGCTAGCGTGTTTCCAGTAGCGTTTTGCAGGCGTTTGGGGCGTCCATTGATCGTTCATGCTTTTCTCCGTTGGGTCGAGACCGCACGGGCAGCCGACCGGGCCAAGGCGGCCAGCGTGTTGGCGCGGGCTTACGCACGGGCGCGCATTTCGGCGGATGACCGCCACGGCGCGGAGATGGCCATGATCTTCCTGCTTGACGATCCGGCGCCGAAAGTACGGCTGGCCCTCGCGGAAGCGCTTGCCGACTGTGAGGAGGCGCCGCGCGCCGTCATCCTGCCGCTGGCGGAAGACCAGCCGGAAATCGCCGCCCATATCATCCTGCGTTCGTCGGTTCTGACGGATGGCGACCTCGTCGATCTCGCTGCCAAGGGCAGCGCGACGACGCGTATGCTGATCGCCCATCGTGCTTTTGTCTCGCGCGCCGTTTCGGCGGCGCTGGCGGAAATCGGCGATGGGGCCGACGTGCTGGCGCTGCTGGAGAACGAGGGCGCCGTGCTCTCCCGGCGCAGCCTGACGCGCATCGTGGACCGCCTCGGCGACGATGCGGAAATCCGTGCCTTGCTGCTCGACCGCGACGACCTGCCGAGCGATGCGCGCCATGCGCTGGTGGAGAAGATCGGCACGGCGCTGGCCGGTTTCGGGCTCATCCAGGCGGCGGTCGGCACGAGCCGTGTCGAGCGCATCACGCGCGAGGCCTGCGATGTCGCGACGATCGGCATGGCCGGCGAGGTCCCGGCTGCCGAGATGCCGGCACTTGTCGAGCACCTGCGCCTGACCGGCCGGCTGACGCCGGTCTTCCTGATGCACGCGCTCTGCACGGGGCGAGTCGAGTTCTTTGCGGCCGCCATCACCGATCTCTCCGGCCAGGCGGAGCGGCGCGTCCGCTCCATCCTTTCCGACGGCCGTGAGGCGGCAGTGCGTGCCCTCTACGAGACCGCCGGCCTCGGCCGGGACGTCAGCGCACTCTTTGCAGAGGCGACGATGCTCTGGCGGCGCGAGGCGAAGGGCGAGGACGACGGGCCGTCGGTTTCCGAACGCCTGCTCTCCCGTGCCCGCGCGGCGGACGATGCCGCCTGCCAGTCCATGTTGGAACTCGTCGAGCGGCTGGCCATCGCCGAGCAGCGCCAGACGGCGCGCAGCTACGCCCTCATCGCCGCACGCGAAGCGGCTTAGGCCAGGGCGGTATTCGAAAAATCCCCGGCGTACTTCCGCAGTTCCCTGAACTGGAAATTGTTGTAACTAATTGTTTTTACACAGTTAATGACGGAGGTGCGCCTGGCATTTTTGCTGGAATCACTCTAATCGGCGAAGCGCTTGACCACCCAGGAGTAACCATCCTCGGCGTAACGCACCGGGGTGGTGACGGCGGTCTTCAGGGCGGCCTTGTCGGGAATGGCCTGCTTCACGAAGTTCAGGGCGCGGGTGGCAAGGCCCTGCTTGGCCTCGGCGGTCTGGGCGGGCAAGGGAACCTCGGCCGTGGTCGCGGCCGGCATCTCGTCGGGGGACGGTTCGGCGGCATCGGCGGCATCGGCGGTGATCCGGTCGCCGGAACTTTCGCAAACCGCCACGATGACCGGATAGTTCTTGTCCTGGTGGCGGTTGATAAAGGTTTCGGCCTGCGCATCGCACAGCGCCACGGTCTGCCAGCTCTTGCCGACCGTGTCGATATAGTGGCACTGGGTCGCGCTGTCGTCGCAGCCCATGATCGTCATGACGATGAGCGCAGCTTTCATGGCCGTCCTTTCCGGGTTTGTTCCTGACGGTTAGAGGAACGCATTGCCGCGAAAATATGGCGCCGCAACCTCAGATGTCGAGATTGTCGGCGAAGACGGCCCGTTCCTGGATGAAGCGGAAGCGGGCTTCCGGCTTGGTGCCCATCAGGTCGTCCACGGCGGTGCGGGTGCCCTCGAAATCGACGTCGTCGATCGCCACTTTCAAAAGCGTGCGCTTCGACGGATCCATCGTGGTTTCCTTGAGCTGCGCCGGCAGCATCTCGCCGAGGCCCTTGAAGCGGCCGATCTCCACCTTGCCGCGGCCGTTGAACACGGTGCGCATCAGTTCCTCGCGATGCGGGTCGTCGCGGGCATAGAGCGTCTTGCCGCCCTGGCTGAGGCGGTAAAGCGGCGGCACAGCGAGATAGAGATGGCCGCCACGGATGAGGTCGGGCATTTCCTGATAGAAGAAGGTGATCAGCAGCGAGGCGATGTGCGCACCGTCGACGTCGGCGTCGGTCATCACGATGACGCGCTCATAACGCAGGTCGTCCTCGCGGTATTTCGAACGCGTGCCGCAGCCGAGCGCCTGCACGAGGTCGGAGATCTGCTGGTTGGCGCCGAGTTTTTCGCGGCCGGCGCTGGCGACGTTGAGGATCTTGCCGCGGAGCGGGAGGATCGCCTGGTTGGCGCGGTTGCGCGCCTGCTTGGCCGAGCCGCCGGCCGAATCGCCTTCGACGATGAAGAGTTCGGCGCCTTCGGCGGAATTCTGCGAGCAGTCGGCCAGCTTTCCCGGCAGACGCAGCTTGCGCACGGCGGTCTTGCGGCTGACTTCCTTTTCCTTGCGGCGGCGCAGGCGCTCTTCGGCACGCTCGATCACCCAGTCGAGCAGCTTTGCCGCTTCGCCCGGATTGTCGGCGAGATAGTGGTCGAAGGGGTCGCGCAGCGCGTTCTCGACGATGCGCTGGGCTTCGACGCTGGCAAGCTTGTCCTTCGTCTGGCCGACGAATTCCGGCTCGCGGATGAAGACGGAGAGCATGCCGACGGCCGAGATCATCACGTCGTCGGTGGTGATGGCGGCGGCACGCTTGTTCTGCGTCAGCTCGGCATAATTCTTCAGGCCCTTGGTGAGCGCGATGCGCAGGCCTGCCTCGTGCGTGCCGCCGTCGGCCGTTGGAATCGTGTTGCAGTAGGAGTGGATCAGCGAATCGCCGCCGTACCAGGTGACGGCCCATTCCAGCGAGCCGTGGCCGCCCGATTTCTCGCTCTTGCCCGCAAAGATCTCGCGGGTGACGGTGTAGTCCTTGCCGAGCGTCGCCTGGAGATAGTCCTTGAGGCCTCCGGGGAAGTGGAAGACCGCCTTTTCCGGCGTTTCCGAACCCTCGGGCAGCAGCGACGGGTCGCAGCTCCAGCGGATCTCGACGCCGCCGAAGAGATAGGCCTTGGACCGGGCCATGCGGAAGACGCGGGCCGGATCGAAATGGGCGTGTGCGCCAAAAATTTCCGGGTCCGGATGGAAGCGCACCTTGGTGCCGCGGCGGTTGTGCACGTCACCGAGCTCCTCCAGGCCGCCGACCGGCTTGCCGCGCGAAAAGCGCTGGCGGTAGAGCTTCTTGTTGCGGGCGACCTCGACCTCGAGATGGTCGGAGAGGGCGTTGACGACCGAGACGCCGACGCCGTGCAGGCCACCCGAGGTCTCGTAGGCCTTGCCGTCGAACTTGCCGCCGGCATGCAGGACCGTGAGGATGACCTCCAGCGTGGACTTGCCCGGCATCTGGGGATGGTTCTCGACCGGGATGCCGCGGCCGTTGTCGGTGACGGACAGGTAGCCTTCGGCATCGAGATTGACCTCGATGAAATTGGCGTGGCCGGCGACGGCCTCGTCCATCGAGTTGTCGATGACTTCGGCGAAGAGGTGGTGCAGCGCCTTCTCGTCCGTGCCGCCGATATACATGCCGGGGCGCATGCGGACCGGTTCGAGACCTTCCAGCACGCGGATCGCCGAGGCGTCGTAGCCGCCGGTGCCTTCGCTCGGCGGGGCAGGGCGCGCCTCGCGGGCAGGGGCGGCCGCCGCAGCGGGCTTTTCGACCGGCGGCGTGGCTGGCTGGGAGGGCATGTTGGCGAAGAGGTCGTTGCTGTCGTCTTGCATGGGCCGTTCAGATTTTGTTCCGTTTGCCAGTTTCCCCGCCGGTCCGTGACGGACCGGGGTCTGGCGCAAAAAATGTCGTTTAGCGAATCACTTGCGACTCTGCCAGATTCCGTGGGCTTTCGCGATGCCGGGACGGCGTGCCGCCCCGTCCGCCTTCGGCCGCATTCGTGCGATGCCGGATGGTCTGACCGGCCTCAAGGATGCGCCAAGCCGCGCCAACCGCTGGCGGAGGATTGCGTTGCGGGCGGGCGGATGGCAAGTATCGCAGCCTCCAGGGAGCCACAGTTCATGCGTCAGTCCACAGTTCATTGCCTTTCCCGGCTGTTTTTGGCCGCGGCCCTTGCCTGCTCGATGGCCGGCGAGGCGGCGGCGCTGAGCCTGAAGCCCTGGAAAGACGACCTGTTCGGCTACGGCACCGTTGTGGAGACGAGCGACGACGGGGCGCTCACGGTCGTCGACTACCAGGAACTGCGCGACATCAACGGTCGTGACCAGGTGCCGGAGCGCCGGGTGAAGGCGGCCTATGTCTCGACCGCGGTGAAGAAGGGGCAGAAGAATGTGACGATCGACACGCCGGCCGGGCCGATCGACGTCGCGATGACCGGCAAGGGGGAGGGCGCGGCCTTCACGGTCATCTTCATCCACGGCCGCGGCGGCGACCGGCGGCTCGGCAACAACGACTGGAATTTCGGCGGCAATTTCAACCGGCTGAAGAACCTCGCCCTGCAGAATGGCGGGGTCTATTACGCCCCGAGCGTTCCCTCCTTCGACGACAAGGGCGCCGCGCGCATCTCCGGCCTCATCCTGACGGCCAAGGCGCTTTCGCCGGATGCCCCGGTCATCCTCGCCTGCGCCTCGATGGGCAGCTTCATCTGCGCCCGCGTGGCGCGCGATCCGGCGGCGGTGAAAAGCCTTGCCGGCATGGTGCTGATGGGCGGGGCGGCGGACGGCGACTACGGCAAGACGCCGGCCTTCAAGGCGAAGCTGCCGGTGTTCTTCACCCATGGCGACAGCGACAGCGTCTATGCCGCAAACGACCAGATCGCGGTGTTCCGCCGGCTGCGCAAGGCCGGTGTGCCGGCGCGCTTCGTGCTGTTCCAGACCGGCGGCCACGGCACGCCCGTGCGCATGACCGACTGGCGCGAGACGCTCAACTGGTTGTTTGCGCAATAGGCGCCGATTTGCTACGCCGCAAACCACGCGAATTTCAAGGACAGGGAGGTCTCATGACACCGGATGTAACCCCGCTCGTTGCCGGGAACTGGAAGATGAACGGCACGCGCGCATCGCTCGACCAGATCAAGGCGATGGCCGAAGGCGTGAAGGGGCCGCTTTCCGACAAGGTCGAGACGCTGATCTGCCCGCCGGCGACGCTGCTCTATGTCGCGACGGCGCTCTGCGACGACAGTCCGCTGATGATCGGCGCGCAGGACTGCCACGAAAAGGCCTCCGGCGCCCATACCGGCGACGTCTCGGCGGAAATGATCGCCGACTGCTTCGGCACCCATGTCATCGTCGGCCATTCCGAGCGCCGCACCGACCACAAGGAAAGCGACGTTTTGGTGCGTGCCAAGGCGGAGATCGCCTATGCGAACGACCTCGTCGCGATCATCTGCATCGGCGAGACCGGCGACGAGCGCAAGGCGGGCAAGACGCTCGACGTGCTGAAGACGCAGCTTGCAGCCTCCGTGCCGGATGGCGCAACGGCAGAAAACACCGTGATCGCCTATGAGCCCGTCTGGGCGATCGGCACCGGCCTGACGCCGACGGCCGGTGACGTCGAGGAAGCGCACGCCTTCATGCGCGCGGAGCTGGCCGGCCGTTTTGCCGGCGAGGGCACCAGGATGCGCATCCTCTATGGCGGCTCGGTGAAGCCGGGCAATGCACAGGAACTGATGGGCGTCGCCAATGTCGACGGCGCGCTGATCGGCGGGGCGAGCTTGAAATCCGACGATTTCCTCGCCATCTACCGCGCATACGAAGCGCTGACCGCCTGATCCCTTCCGTCGGCCCGAAAAGGGCAGACGGATCGACACCTAGGGCTTGGAATGGTGCGCGGCTTGGTATATTGAGCCGCAAACCTGACATTTGGGCCATCTGGCCGGGATACCGAAAACATGCAGACCATCTTGCTCGTCATCTATCTCATGGTCGTCGTCGCGCTGATCGGCGTCGTGCTGATCCAGCGGTCTGAAGGCGGCGGCCTCGGCATCGGTGGCGGCTCCGGCTTCATGTCGGCGCGCGGCACGGCCAATGCTCTGACGCGCACCACGGCGATCCTTGCCACGCTGTTCTTCGTCCTGGCGCTCGGCATGGGCATCCTCGCCCGCTACGAGACGCAGCCGACGGACATTCTCGACCGTATCCCCGGTACCACGGGCACGGGCGGCGTTCTCGACGCGCTCGGCGGCGCATCGCAGGGCGAGGGCACCCAGAACAACAACACGACCAACCAGACGCCCGCGACGACCGGCACCGATGCCGTTCCGACCGAAGGCGGCGCAGCAACCGGCACCGGCAACACGTCCACGACGGGCACCGGCACGGGCGCTGCAACGGGCACGGAGCAGAACTCCGGCGTCCCGAGCGGCCAGTAAGCCGCAAGGACTGAAAACAAACCGGCCGGTTGGCGAAATCCAACCGGCCTTCTTCTTGTGTAAAACGCCGATTGCGCCTTCCGAAATCACGCCCAAGGTGATTTTTCGGTGGCGGAATCGATTTTGAAAAGGTATCCGGTGACTCCCATGGCGCGATATGTATTCATCACAGGCGGCGTGGTTTCCTCCCTCGGAAAAGGCATTGCCGCCGCTGCACTCGGAGCTCTCCTGCAGGCCCGCGGTTACCGCGTTCGCCTGCGCAAGCTCGACCCCTATCTCAACGTTGACCCGGGCACGATGAGCCCGACCCAGCACGGCGAGGTGTTCGTCACCGACGACGGCGCGGAAACCGACCTCGACCTCGGCCACTACGAGCGCTTTACCGGTCGCTCGGCCACCAAGACCGACAACATCACCACCGGTCGCATCTACAAGAACATCATCGACAAGGAACGCCGCGGCGATTATCTCGGCGCGACCGTGCAGGTCATTCCGCACGTGACCAACGAGATCAAGAATTTCGTTACCGAAGGCAATGACGACTACGACTTCGTGATCTGCGAGATCGGCGGCACGGTGGGCGACATCGAGGCCATGCCCTTCATGGAGGCGATCCGCCAGCTCGGCAACGACCTGCCGCGCGGCACGGCCGTCTATGTCCACCTGACGCTGATGCCCTATATTCCGGCAGCCGGCGAGCTCAAGACCAAGCCGACGCAGCACTCCGTCAAGGAATTGCAGGCGATGGGCATCCATCCGGATATCCTGCTGGTGCGTGCCGACCGCGAAATCCCGGAAGCCGAGCGCAAGAAGCTCTCGCTGTTCTGCAACGTTCGTGCGACTGCCGTCATCCAGGCGCTCGACGTCGCGTCGATTTACGACGTGCCGCTTGCCTACCACAAGGAAGGCCTGGACGACGAAGTGCTTGCCGCCTTCGGCATCGAGCCGGCGCCCAAGCCGCGGCTCGAAGCCTGGCAGAACGTCTCCGATCGTATCAAGACGCCCGAGGGCGAGGTGACGATCGCCATCGTCGGCAAATATACCGGCCTCAAGGACGCCTACAAGTCGCTGATCGAGGCGCTGTATCACGGCGGCATCGCCAACCACGTCAAGGTGAAGCTCGAATGGATCGAGTCGGAGGTCTTCGAGAAGGAGGATCCGGCGCCGTATCTCGAGAAGGTGCACGGCATCCTCGTTCCCGGCGGTTTCGGCGAGCGCGGATCGGAAGGCAAGATCAATGCGGCGCGTTTTGCCCGCGAGCGCAAGGTGCCCTATTTCGGCATCTGCTTCGGCATGCAGATGGCGGTCGTGGAAGCGGCACGCAATCTTGCCGGTCTCGAAAAGGCCTCGTCCACGGAATTCGGCAAGACGGCTGAACCCGTGGTCGGCCTGATGACGGAATGGGTGAAGGGCAATGAGCTGGAGAAGCGGTCGGCTTCTGGCGATCTCGGCGGCACGATGCGCCTCGGCGCCTATCGCGCGGCGCTGAAGGGCGGCACGAAGATCGCCGATATCTACGGTTCTACGGAGATTTCCGAGCGCCACCGCCACCGCTACGAGGTGAATGTCGACTACAAGGACCGGCTCGAAGGCTGCGGCCTTGTCTTCTCCGGCATGTCGCCGGATGGCGTGCTGCCGGAGACGGTGGAGTATCCCGACCATCCGTGGTTCATCGGTGTGCAGTACCATCCGGAGCTGAAGAGCCGGCCGCTCGATCCGCACCCGCTCTTCGCAAGCTTCGTGGAAGCGGCCCTGGAGCAGAGCCGCCTCGTCTAGGCAGCATGCAAGCCTCTCCTTCCCGGTCGGCTCAAGTCCGAGGGTGACGACGGGAGAGGCAGGCTTCCAACACTATGAAAAAAGCCCGGCATTTCTGCCGGGCTTTTTGTCATTCGGCCGCCTGGACGAGGGCGTCGATCCCGTCGTCGGGATCCTCGCCGGCGAGGATCCGCTGGCCGATCCCGACGGTGATTGCCGCACTGATGCTGGCGGCGACGGAGACCCAGAAGCCGTTCTGGGCACCGAAATTGTCCACTGCCCAGCCGGCGACGAACGCGCCCAGCGCCATGCCGATGCCGATGCCGGTCGTGACCCAGGTGCTGCCCTCCGTCAGCATGGCGGCCGGCACGCGGCGCTCGATCAGGCCGAAGGCGGTGATGAAGGTGGGCGAGATGGCGACACCGCTGACGAAGACAGCCAAGGCGAGCAGCGGCACCGTATCGGCGAAGGGCAGCGGCAAGGCTGTGAGCGCCAGCACGGCGACGGCGATCATCAGCTGCTTCTGCAGTGCCATCTTCGGGTTCAGGGCACCAAGCACGAGGCCGACGACGAAGGAGCCGATGGCATAGACACCGATGACGAGGCTGGCGGCATTCGGCTGGCCGAGTTCCTTGGTGATGGCGACGGCGCTGACCTCGGCGGTCGCGAAGGTTGAGCCGACGAAGATGAGGGCGAGCGTGATGACCTGGACGGCGCGCAGGCGGATCGCCGATTTTTGCGGGGGGCTGCCGGCGACATGGCGTATGGCGGGCTCGGTGGCGCGCTGCAGGACGAAGGCGAGCGTGCCGACGGCGAGAAAGGCGGTGCTGATCAGCATGCCGGCCTCGGGGAAGAGGGCGACGGCAAGGCCGACGGAGAGCGACGCGCCGGCGATGTAGACCAGCTCGTCGGCCGCCGATTCGAAGGCGAAGGCGGTGTTGAGCTCGGGTCTGTCACGAAAGATCTCGGTCCAGCGGGCGCGCAGCATGGCCGGCATGCTGGGCATGGTGGCGGCGAGGAAGGCGGAGGCAAAGAGCGTCCAGACCGGCCAGCCCTGGTGCGTGGCGGCTATCAGCACGAGAAAGGCGAGGACGGAGACGATGGTCGCGGGCGTCAGCACCGCGGCCTGGCCGAAGCGGTCGACGAGGCGGGAGACCTGCGGCGCGATGAGCGCGTTGGTGAGCGCGAAGGTGGCGGAGACGGCGCCGGCAAGCCAGTATTCGCCATGGGTCTGCGAGAGCATGGCGACGATGCCGATCGGCGCCATGGCGATGGGAAGGCGGGCGAGGAAGCCGGCGGCGGAGAACGTCTTGGTTCCCGGCACGCTGAAAATTTCTTTGTAGGGGTTGGACATGGCCTGCTCCTGGGAATGGGCGGTTCCGATATTTACATACGCGGCGTATGTTGAAGAGATAGTTGCATACGACGCGTATGTCAAATAAAATACGCGGCGTATGTGAATGAGGAGACGCCATGCGCAAGCCGCGTGAGGAAATGATCGCCGAAACAAGGGCAAAGCTGATCGCCGCCGGCCGCCAGGCGTTCGGCACGGTGGGCTACGCCGCTGCGTCGATGGACGACTTCACCGCGGGGGCGGGTCTGACACGCGGCGCACTCTACCACCATTTCGGTGACAAGAAGGGACTTCTGCAGGCGGTGGTCCAGCAGGTCGATGCGGAAATGTCGGTCCGGCTCAACCGGATCTCGGCCGAGGCGCCGAACCGCTGGAAGGGTTTCGTCGAGGAATGCGTCGCCTATATCGAGATGGCGCTGGAGCCGGAAATCCAGCGCATCATGTTCCGCGACGGACCGGCGGTGCTCGGCGACATCTCGCAATGGCCGACCAACAACGGCTGCATCGCCGCCCTCAGCCGCAGCATCGAGCGACTGAAGGCCGACGGGGTGATGGCGGACATAGACACGGAGGCCGCCGCCCGGCTGATCAACGGGGCGAGCAGCCATGCCGCGCTGTGGATCGCCAAGTCGGACGATCCGGAGGAAACCTCGAAGCGCGCGGTCAAGGGGTTCCGGACGCTGCTCGAGGGGCTGCGGATCAAGGGCTGAGGGTCGCTCACGGCCCTGCCGGCGCTTCCTTCAGCTCGCAGGCCGTCGTGCCGATCGTCATCGTGTTGCCGCGCCAGTCGATGGCGCCGCCGATCCAGGCGCGCAGCCAGATGGCCGGCATCATGACGTCGCGCACCATCATCGCCGGCACGGACCAGCGTGACAGCCGCCAGCCCTTGGAACGCGCAAGGGCAGCCTCCGGCAGATAGAGACCGGCGAGCACGAGCGACATGGCGGGCAGCAGCGGCGCGCCGCCGACGAGCACCGCGGCAAGCGCGAGAAGCAGCGGCGGGACGGCGCCGAGCAGGATTTCCGGGCTGAAGAAGGCGGGGAAGGTGACCCGGCGCAGGCGCGACCAGCGGCACTGGCGCGACCAGACCTCCTGTCCGCTGCGCCGCCCCAGCGGCTGCTCGAAGGGCGAGGAGACGAGGTGCACCTTGAGGCCAAGCCGGCTGACGAGCTTGGTCGAGGCGGCGTCCTCGGCGATCTCGGCCTTCAGCGCCTGGATGCCGCCATTGGCATCGAGCATCGGCTTGTACCACAGCATGCTCTTGCCCTGCGCAAAGCCGAGGCCGAGCGCCTCGCCGGCATATTGCCAGCGCGCCTGCTGGGTGTTGAGGAACATGCATTCCACCTCGGCCCAGAACCCTTCCGGCCGCGAGCCGAGCGGCGTCGAGCAGACGAGGCCCGAATCGCTGCGCCAGCCGCCCATCAGGTGCTGGATGTAGTCGGGCGGCATCAGGACGTTCGAATCGGCGAGCACCACCCAGTCGTGCCGCGCCGCCTGCCAGCCCTTGACGCAGTTGTTGAGTTTTGGATTGGCGCTGACGCGATCGTCGCCGACGAGGACGCGCGCGGCGACATGCGGATGGGCCGCGGCGGCGGCCTCTATCAGCGGCACGACGGGATCGCTGCCATGGGCGACGCAGAACAGCAGCTCGTAGTCCGGCCAGGTGAGGCGGAAGGCGCGGTCCAGCGTCTCCGTGGAGAAGTTCTCGATCCCACGCACGGGAACGACGATGGAGACGGGCGGTTTTTCGTCGATCTCGGGCGGCAGTGCGCCTGTCGGTTTCAGCCGTTTGCCGGCGATGAGGATGCTGAAGAGGTTGGTGGCGACGAGGGCGCCCGAGGCAAGGGCCAGGGCCTGAGCCGTATCCATTCACGCGTACTCCGCTGGGCGCCGGATCAGGATGCGGCCGCCGGGGTGCATTCACGCGCGAAGAGACACCATCGTCACATGACAGGGGAATGACGGGCGGTGCGATGGCTCCAGTGGCGCCGTGCCCGCCGCTCCACAGACCGCCCCGGCCTGGGCCGGACCGTATGCGGCATTGTCATTCTTCCCTTCTCCCCCGTGGGGAGAAGGGAGATGTGGCAACGGCTTCCTTCCCTGTGCGACAACCTTCTTGCCCGGGACGAGGACGGCGGTTGCCGGGGGTTACGACAGGAAATCGGCGGTCGTGGTGACCTTGCCGTAGCCGAACTCCAGCGCCGACATGATGGTGGCATGCACCTGGGGAGCCGGGACGACCGAATCACCGAAGGCCTTGTCGCGCGTGGCGCAGGCGTCGTGCACGACGGTGAGGTTGTAGCCGAGATCGGCGGCGGCGCGCGCCGTCGCGTCGATGCAGACGTCGCTCATCGCGCCGACGACCACCACATCCTCGATGCCGCCGTCCCGCAGGGTCTGGTGCAGCGCCGTCTCCCGGAAGGAGTTCGGATAGTTCTTGACGATGACCGTATCGTCCTGCCGCGGCGCGACGGCCGGGATCGGCTGGATGCCGTCCGTGCCCGGGGCGAAGAGCGGCGAAGCGGCGTCCTTCGCGATGTGGTGGACATGGATGATCCGGTCACCCTTGCCGCGCCCCGCCTCGACGACGCGCGCGGCATTGGCGGCGGCGGCATCGATGCCCGTCAGCGCGAAGCTGCCGGAGGAAAGATAGTCCTTCTGGAGATCGACGATGATGATGGCGCGTTTGCTCATGGCGGTTCCTTTTTGCAGGCGATGGATGATGTGGACATTCTGCCCCCGGCCTGCCATCTCTCGCCATTGGCGGGACCGACATAATCCGGGGTGAAAGTGACATGGTGCGTGACGCCGAGATCGGACTGGTTCTCTATCCCGGCGTGCAGATGGCCGCCGTGCTCGGCATGACCGACCTCTTCCAGTCGGCGATGGAACTCGGCCGCAAGAAGGGGCGGGCAGGGCCTGCGCTCACCGTCAGCCATTGGCAGCTGGAAGACGGCAAACCGGTGCGGGTGGACGCGCAGGCAGGGAGCGGCGACGGGTCGCGCCCCTGTGTCCTCGTGCTTCCCCCGGCGCTCGGCGATCCCATCCGGCGCGAGGAGGCGGCGCCCTTTGCCGCCTGGCTGCGCGAATGCCATGCGGGCGGCATCCAGCTCGCCTCGATCTGCGCGGGCGCCTTCCTTCTGGGCGAGACGGGGCTTCTCGCCGGCAGGACGATCACCACCAACTGGGTGATCGCCGAGACGTTCGAACGGCGGTTTCCCGACGTCACCGTCGATACCGACCGGCTGCTTGCCGACGACGGCGACATCGTCACGGCCGGCGGCGTGATGGCCTGGGTCGATCTCGGGCTGAAACTCATCGACCGTTTCCTCGGGCCGACGGTCATGCTGGAGATCGCCCGGCAGTTCGTCATCGATCCGCCGGGCCGCGAGCAGCGCTACTACAGCACCTTCTCGCCGCGCCTGCTGCATGGTGACGGGGCGATCCTGAAGGTGCAGCATTTCCTGCAGGCAAGCGAGGCGCGCGAGATCGGCCTCGACCTGCTCGCCGCGCAGGCCGGGCTGGAGGAGCGCACCTTCCTGCGGCGCTTCCGAAGAGCGACAGGGCTGACGACGACGGATTATTGCCAGCGCCTGAGAGTGGCGAAGGCGCAGGAGCACCTGCAATTCACCACGCGCTCCGTCGACCGCGTGGCGCTCGACGTCGGCTACAACGATCCCGGCGCCTTCCGGAAAGTCTTCGCCCGCATCGTCGGGCTGACGCCGGGCGAGTACCGCAAGCGGTTCCGCTCCTGACCTATCGGGGACGGGCACGGTTGCGCACGACGGTGACGGTGCAGGGGGCGTGGGCGGCGACCTCGCCGGAGACGCTGCCGAGCATGGAGCGCATGGCCGATTCGGCGCGCGCGCCCATCACGATGTGATCGACGTGGTTTTCGCGGGCATAATCGAGGATGGCGTCGGCCGGCGAGACGGCCTCCAGCACGTGGAAGGTGATGCCGCCGCCGGGGACGGCAAGGCCCGTCGACCAGGTGCGCAACGCGACGAGACGCATCACATGCTTGTTGCGGCCCTCCTCGTCGAGGGACGTGTCGATGGCGATTCGGTTGATCTTCAGGACGTTGATGCAGGCGATGCGGGCGTCCGGCGTGTTCTCGATGATGCGGGCGACGGTCCTGTGCATGGCGTCGGCAAGATCAGGCGTGCCGGCGGCAAGGTCGATCGCCACCGCGACGATCGGCGCATTGGCGAGCTGCGCCTCGGCGGTCTGCGGCTTGGCGGTCTCTATGGGCACCGGATTGAAGCGGCGGCGCAGCACCACGCCGAACGGGTCGCGCGTCATCTTCTCCGCCCGGGCCGTCAGCTTGACGGCGGACAGGTCCTGCAGGTCGAGCGCGAGCTGGGCGGCGCTCGGATAGCGCCAGGCGGGGTTGACCTCCAGGCAACGCAGGATGACCTCCTGCAAGGCCGGCGGGATGGCGGGATTGCGGGCGCGCGGCGGCAGCGGGTCGCGCCAGAGGCGGCGCTTCAGGCCTTTCAGGCGCTGCGGATCGCCGAAGGGACGCTCGCCGGTCGCAAAGAAGTAGAGAAGGACGCCGAGCGCGAAGAGGTCGCTGCGAAAATCGCTGCGGGTGCCGAGTACCTGTTCGGGCGCCATATAGGGCGCGGTGCCGTAGGGCAGGCGGAACTGCTCGTCCATCAGGTCGGGCAGGTGGATGTGGCGGGCAAGGCCGTAGTCGATCAGCACCGCCTCGCCGGTTTCGCGGAACATGACGTTGGAAGGTTTCAGGTCGAGATGCACGACGTGCTGGCGGTGCAGCGAATCGAGCGCGACGGCGATCTTCGCGCCGAGCGCGGCAACCTCCTCCGGCGGCAGCGGCAGGCGCTCCAGCAGCGGATAGAGCGAGGCGCCGGGCAGGCGCTCCATGACGATGTAGGGCAGTGTCGAAAAATCGCCATTGGCGACGAAGCGTGGCACATGCGGGCCGGACAGGCGCGGCAGGATCATCTGCTCCATCTCGAAGCCGACAATGGCCGCCGGGTCGTCGCCTTCGCCGATGACCGGCACCTTCATGAGGATCGGGAAGTCGATATCGGGCCGCGACACCTGCCAGATGCGCGCCATGCCGCCATTGTGCGCGATGTCCTCGATCAGGAAACCGTCGATGACATCGCCGGGTTTCAACCGCGCCTTGACCATCAGCGCCCCCGCAAGAGCCGGTCGGCGAGCGAGGCCGGCAACCCGGCCGCCCGGATCTTCTCCGCCGCCTGTTCCACGTCATAGGCGGCGCGCTGGAAGCGAAGCTCGGCACGTTGCGTGTCGTAGAGCGCGTAGGCGGCCGCGGCATCGCCGTCGCGCGGCTGGCCGACGGAACCCATCACCGCGAGCCAGCGGCGTTGCATCAGCAACGGCACGGGCGTGGCGGCGACGGGGCGAAAATGCGTGACCTTGCCACCCGGCGCCGTGGAATAGAGCGCCGGCTTGTGCACATGGCCGCAGAAGCTGACACGCGCGGCACAGGCGGAAAGGTGCTGGCCGGCATCGCTGGCATCGAGCACATAGTTCCAGTCGGACGGCGCGCTGGCATCGGCATGTACGAAGAGACAGTCGCCCTCGCGCGCCTCGAAGGGCAGGGCGGCGAGGAAGGCGCGGGTCTCGCTACCGAGCTGGCGGCGCGTCCATTCGAGGGCGAGGGTGGCGGTCGGATTCATCGAGACGGCGGGATTGCCGACGGCCTCGTCATGGTTGCCGCGCAGCACGATGGCGCCGCCTGCGGCAAGCATCATCGCCTGTTCCGCGCACCATTCCGGATCCGCGCCGTAGCCGACGATGTCGCCGAGCAGCACGAGCTGGTCGGCCCCCGCGCCCTCGACGGCGGCGAGCACAGCTTCGAAGGCTTCGCGGTTGGCGTGGATATCGGAGAGGATGGCAAGCAGCATGGCAGTCCGGTTTCATCAATGTCCGGCGAGCATAACCCGCCTTTCCGTCTCCAGCCATTCAACGGAAGGGGAATATCGGCCGGCCGGACTGGCGCTTCGTCAAGTCCGGCGGCCTGGGAAGGCGAAGAGGTCGGCATCCGGATCGGCATGGCCGGCGATCGCGGACGAGACGATCTCGGCGGCGATCTGGCTGAACGTGATGCCGTTGCCGCCAAAGCCCATGACGGCGAAGACATTTTTCAAGCCCGGCACACGGCCGATCAGCGGCAGGCCGGTGCGGGTGGTGCCAAAGGGGGCCGCCCAGACGTGGTCGGGCTCCGGCAGGGCGAGGCCGAGCAGGCTTTCCGCCTTGCGGCGGATGGTTTTTGCCTTCTGTCGGAGCTTCTTTGTTGAAGCATAGGCCTCGGCGCTGCCCTCGTCCTCGCCGCCGACGATCAGCCGTCCGTCGCGCGTGCGGCGGAGGTAGAGATAGGGGTCGGAGCCCTCCCAGACGATGCAGGTCTTCAGCCAGTCCGGCAGCGTAGTGCCCGGCGGCGTGGCGAGCGCCCAGGTGGAGACGATGGCGTGGTTTTCGTCGGCGACGGCCTTCAGAAATTCGTAGCCGGAGCAGAAGACGGCATGGCGGGCAGAGACGATCCGCCCCTCGGCCGTCGCTAGAAAGGCTGCGTCCGCCGTGCTGCGCAGATCGGTGATTTCGAGCGGGCTGACGAGTTCGACGCCGCGCGTCATCGCTGCACGCAGGATGCCGGCGGCCAGCTGCGCCGGGTTCGCCGCTGCGGAGATGTTGCTGAGGATGGCGCCGGTGCGCGCAATCGAAAAGCGTTCGGCAAGGGTGGCTGCGTCGAGATAGTCGGCTGCAATGCCGGCGGCGCGGCGCGCCTCGGCCTCCTCCTGCAGGGCCCGGCGGCCATAAGCCTTGCCGGCGAGGAACAGGGTCTGCTTGCGCGCGAAGCCGCAGGAGAGGCCGAGATCGGCGACGATTTCAGACAGGCTTTCGACGGCACGGGCGGAGCGCTGCCAGGCACGCCGGGCCTTCGGTGCGCCGATCATGTCCGAGAGCCTGGAGAGCGGGAGGTCGATCTCGTGCTGGATCATCGCGGTGCTGGCGAGCGTGCTGCCCTGCACGGGGGAACGCCGGTCGATGACGAGGATGGCGCGCCGGCCATCCGCCAGTGCATGGGCCATCAGCGCCCCGGAAATCCCGGCGCCGACGATGACGACGTCGTAGTCGGCGCGTGACGGCCTTTGCCGCGTGTGCAGCGCAAGGCGCGGCGAACCGGCCCAGAGAGGGCGGGCTTCATGCAGGTCGCGCTGGCGGGTGATGTCGCGGGATCTCGGCATGGGCGGGCTCCTGTGCGAGGGGCGCATCCGCAATGGCCGGACGACGGAAAAGTTCCCGCAAGGCGCGGCGGGCCGTGCTGGCGCTTGCATTGCGCGCCGAAAGCGGGCAAAGCACGGGGCGCCTGAAACACGCCGGATTTTTCGCCATGACCGTGAGTTCGAGAACGCCCCGCCCGATCGACCATCTGGTGCTGCCGGTGTCCGACCTCGGGGTGGCCCGCGAGCGCCTGACCGCGCTCGGCTTCACCGTCGCCAGGGACGCCCGCCACCCTTTCGGCACGGAAAACTGTTGCGTCTTCCTTGCCGACGGCGCCTATCTGGAGCCGCTCGGCATCGCCAACCGCGAGGAATGCGAGGAAGCGGCGCGTGGTGGCAACGTCTTCGTCGCGCGCGACCAGGCCTTCCGCTTCCGCCGCGGCCTTGAGGGCTTTTCCGGCATTGCCATGGCGAGCGGCGATGCATGGGAGGACGACCAGCGCTACACCCAGGCCGGCCTTTCCGGCGGCGAGGTGTTGGAATTTTCCCGCGACATGCTGCTGCCCGACGGGACCAGCGCCACCGGCAGCTTCCGCCTTGCCTTCGCCGCCGACCTGCGCAGCCCCGATTTCTTCTTCTTCGCCTCGCAGCGCATCCTGCCGCTGCCGGCCGACCGCAAGGCGCTGGAGGCCCATGAGAACGGCGTCACCGCCCTGTTCGAGGTCGTCCTGTCGGAGCAGAATCCGACGGATTTTCAGTATCTGGTGCAGGAGGCGGCCGACGAGCGCGAGGTCGAGGCCCTGTCGTTCGGCATGTCCGTCGATACGCCGCGCGGGCGCATCACCGTGCTCAACGATGCCGGCCTTGCGGGATTTTACGGGATCGCGCCGGTTGCCGGCACGGATCGCGGCCTGAAAGGGCGCGCGGTCGTCTTCAAGGTTGAAAATACAGCGGAATGCGAGCGTCTCCTGACGGAGCGCGGCATCGCCTTCCAGAAACGGGACAACCGTCTCCTCGTGCCGCCGGCACCGGGGCAGGGCGTCCTCTTTGTCTTCGGAGAATGAGATGAACACCAATTCCACCGTCGTCGTCGGCGAAGGCGCCAAGAAGGTCACCTTCGCCCAGGACAAGCGCTTCTCGCTGATCGCCGGCCCCTGCCAGATGGAGAGCCGCGACCACGCCTACATGATGGCCGAGGTGCTGGTAAAGATGACCGACAAGCTCGGCATCGGCCTCGTCTACAAGTCCTCCTTCGACAAGGCGAACCGCACCTCGCTCTCCGGCAAGCGCGGTATCGGCCTTGAAAAGGCGCTGGAAATCTTCGGCGACCTCAAGAAGGATTTCGGCTTCCCCGTTCTTACCGACATCCATACGGAAGAGCAGTGCGCCATCGTCGCCGAGACGGTCGATATCCTGCAGATCCCGGCCTTCCTGTCGCGCCAGACGGACCTGCTCGTCGCTGCCGCCAAGACCGGCCGTACGATCAACGTCAAGAAGGGCCAGTTCCTCGCGCCCTGGGACATGAAGAACGTGCTGACGAAATTCACCGAGAGCGGCAATCCGAACGTCATGCTGTGCGAGCGCGGCGCCTCCTTCGGCTACAACACGCTCGTTTCCGACATGCGCTCGCTGCCGATCATGGCTTCGCTCGGCGCGCCGGTCGTCTTTGATGCCACGCATTCGGTGCAGCAGCCGGGCGGGCAGGGCGGTTCCTCCGGCGGCCAGCGTGAATTCGTCGAGACGCTGTCGCGCGCGGCGATTGCCGTCGGCGTTGCCGGCCTCTTCGTTGAGACCCACGAGGACCCCGACAACGCCCCCTCCGACGGCCCGAACATGGTGCATCTGAAGGACATGCCGCGCCTTCTGGAAAAGCTCGTCGCCTTCGACGACATCGCCAAGGCCTGACGTTTCAAACGGATGACATGGAGACATGGCATCCGTTTTCCCGACGGCGCCCGACACCATTGTAATTTCTGCATCGTCGATTAAAAGTGGATTTTAATCGATTTATAAACCCCGGAACAGGACGATATCCATGACTGCAATCATCGACATCATCGGCCGCGAGATTCTCGACAGCCGCGGCAATCCCACCGTTGAAGTGGACGTGCATCTCGAAGATGGCAGCTTCGGCCGTGCGGCCGTTCCGTCGGGCGCCTCCACGGGCGCGCATGAAGCCGTCGAGCTGCGCGACGGCGGCAAGCGTTACCTCGGCAAAGGCGTCGAAAACGCCGTCGCCGCCGTCAACGGCGAGATTTTCGAAGCGATCGGCGGCCTCGATGCCGAGGACCAGATCGAGATCGACCAGACGATGATCGAACTGGACGGCACGCCGAACAAGGCGCGCCTCGGCGCCAACGCCATCCTCGGCGTCTCGCTCGCCGTCGCCAAGGCCGCCGCGGAAGCCGCCAACCTGCCGCTCTACCGCTATGTCGGCGGCCCGAACGCCCGCATCCTGCCGGTGCCGATGATGAACATCATCAACGGCGGCGCCCATGCCGACAACCCGATCGACTTCCAGGAATTCATGATCGTTCCGGTCGGTGCCGACAACATCCGCGATGCCGTGCGCATGGGTTCGGAAGTGTTCCACACGCTGAAGAAGCAGCTCGCCGCCGACGGCCACAACACCAATGTCGGTGACGAAGGCGGCTTTGCGCCGGGCCTTGCCTCCGCGCCCGCCGCCCTCGACTTCATCATGAAGTCGATCGAGAAGGCCGGCTACCGCCCGGGCGAGGACATGTTCATCGCACTCGACTGCGCCTCGACGGAATTCTTCAAGGACGGCAAGTACGTGCTGGAAGGCGAAGGCCGCACGCTGGAGCCGGGCGCCATGGCCGACTACCTCGCCGAGCTTGCCGCAAAGTACCCGATCTTCTCGATCGAGGACGGCATGGCGGAAGACGACTGGGACGGCTGGAAGACCCTGACCGACAAGATCGGCAGACAAGTCCAGCTCGTCGGCGACGACCTGTTCGTGACCAATTCGGCACGCCTGCGCGATGGCATCAAGATGGGCGTCGGCAACTCGATCCTCGTCAAGGTCAACCAGATCGGTTCGCTCTCCGAAACGCTCGACGCCGTCGAGACCGCGCACAAGGCAAGCTACACCGCCGTCATGTCGCATCGCTCGGGCGAGACCGAGGATTCGACGATCGCCGACCTCGCCGTCGCGACCAACTGCGGCCAGATCAAGACCGGCTCGCTCGCCCGCTCCGACCGCACCGCCAAGTACAACCAGCTGATCCGCATCGAGGAGCAGCTCGGCGCCCAAGCGAAATACGCCGGCCGCGGCATCCTGCGGGGCTGATCAGCCACGACGCATCTTTCGGCGGCAGTGCGAGAAGACGCGCTGCCGCCGTTTTCGTTTCTATGAGGGGCGGGGCTGCCCGCACCTCTCCGACGGCAAGCAATCGCATCTGAAATTCGACATTGCCGCATTCCCCATTTCCATGCGGGGAGAAGGAGAATGCGGCGCCGGTTTCATTCCAGACGCGGGGGCCTTGTCGTTGGGGGAGGTGTCCGGCTGACCGGAAGGAGCAGGGCAGGCCTTGCGGCTGCCCCGCAGGGCGGCTTAGTCCGCCAGCGCCACGGCGATTTCCGCCGCGAGGCGCGCATTGTTCTCGACGAGCGCGATATTGGTCTTGAGGCTGCGGCCGTCCGTCAGGCGGAACAGGCTGTCGAGCAGATAGGGCGTCACGGCCTTGCCGGCGATCTCGTCGCGTTCGGCATTGTCGAGCGCGCGGGCGATGTAGATCTCCATCTCCTCGCGGGCGATCTCGTCGGCCTCCGGCACCGGATTGGCGATCAGCATGCCGCCGTCGACGCCGAGCTGGTCGCGCACCTTCTGGAAATTGGCGATGGCGGCCGGGCTGTTCAGCGTCAGCGGGCTTTTGAGCCCCGAATCGCGCGACCAGAAGGCCGGGAAGGTGGGGCTGTCGTAGGTGACGACGGGCACGCCGCGCGTCTCCAGCACTTCAAGGGTCTTCGGAATGTCGAGGATCGCCTTGGCGCCCGCGCAGACGACGATGACGCCGGTGCGCGACAGTTCGTCTAGGTCGGCGGAGATGTCGAAGGTCTCCTCCGCCTTGCGGTGCACGCCGCCGATGCCGCCGGTCGCAAAGACCTTGATGCCGGCGCGGGCGGCGCCGATCATCGTCGCCGCCACGGTGGTCGCGCCCGTGCGGCGCTCGGCGATCGCGAAGGCGAGATCGGCGCGCGACAGCTTCATCGCGCCCTCGGTCTGTGCCAGCGTTTCCAGCGTCGCATCGTCGAGGCCGATATGCAGGATGCCGTCGATGACGGCGATCGTCGCCGGAACGGCGCCTTCCTCGCGGATGATGCGCTCGACGCTGCGGGCCATGTTCAGGTTGCCCGGATAGGGCATGCCGTGGGTGATGATCGTCGATTCGAGCGCGACGATCGGCGCGCCGCGGCTCTTGGCGGCGGCGACTTCGTCCGAATACTGCATCGGCAGGAGGGTGGAAACGGGTCTGGTCATGCGAGGTCCTTGCAGGAATTTCGGCAAAAAAGTCTCATGCCATTCCTTCGGCCTCCGGCACAAGGGAAAGTGCGGCCTGAAGCGCCGCCTGCGACATTTCTTCGGCGACGGCGAGCGGCGAGCGCACGGTGATCGCCGCGGCGGCAACCCCGTGGCGCAGCGCCTCGCCGATCTCGTGGCCGCTGATCCAGGCGTCGAGGAAGCCGGAGGCGAGCGAATCGCCCGCGCCGGTGACGTCGCCGAGCGCGGGGGCTTCCGGCGGCGCAACGCATGCGGCGCGCTTTGCATCGAAGGCGACGACGCCGCGGCCGCCGCGCGTCACGACACCGGCGGAAAGGCCGGCTGCGCGCAGCGCCTTCGGCCAGTCGGCCGGATTGTCCGGCGCTGCGCCCGTCAGTGTGCGCGCCTCCGCCTCGTTCATGAACAGGAAGGCGAGGGCGGGAAGGCTAGCGGCGAACCGCGGGACCTTGGCCGGTGAAATGGCGATTCCGGCGATCGGCACACCTGCAGCGCGCGCCGCCGTCGTCATGGCCGCCAGCGTTTCGGCCGGCAGGTTGGCATCGGTGAGGATCAGCCCCGCCGCAGCGACCGCATCGCGCATCGCCCGCTGCTGCAGGCGGCGCGGCGAGAAGAGGCGGTAGAGTTCCATGTCCGCCAGGGCGATGACGAGGTTGCCGTCCCGCTCGATGATCGCCGTATAACTCGGCGTCGCCCGGTCGAGGAAGGTGAAGGGCGTGTCCTCCACCCCCGCCGCCTCCGCTGCCGCCGCGACGATGTCGCCGTCCGCATCGCCGCCGCGCGGCGAGACGAGCCGCACCGTCCGGCCGAGCCGGGCGAGGTTGCGCGCCGCATTGAACGCGCCGCCACCTGCTTCCACGAACCAGGCGCCGGGATTGCTCGCCCCCGGCGCCGTCTCGCCGGCAATGCGCCCGCGCCTGTCCACATGGGCGCCGCCCATCACCAGTATCGTCTTTCCCGTCATCGTCTTCCTTCATTCCCGCGGCACGATTCGCCTGCAACCGTGCAGGCCCTGCGCGGGTACATCCTTGTTCCGCCACGGCTTTCAACAGCCCTAAACGAAAAGAGAACACACGCTCGATTCACGAAATCATTCAAATGGATGAATGGATCTTGCAAAAAGAGAACAAAATGTGTACATAGCTTTCATCGACGGCTTCGTTGCCTGTCTTGCTTCAATAACCTAAAGGTGGACGAAATGGCACAGAACACTTTGCGGCTCGTAGAGGATAAAGCAGTGGATAAAAGCAAGGCACTCGAAGCGGCACTCTCCCAGATCGAGCGCTCCTTCGGCAAGGGCTCCATCATGAAGCTCGGTGGCAAGGACAGCGTCATCGAGATCGAGACGGTGTCGACGGGCTCGCTCAGCCTCGACGTCGCGCTCGGGATCGGCGGCCTGCCCAAGGGCCGTATCATCGAGATCTACGGCCCGGAAAGCTCGGGCAAGACGACGCTTGCGCTGCAGACCATCGCCGAATCCCAGAAGAAGGGCGGCATCTGCGCCTTCGTCGACGCCGAACACGCGCTCGACCCGGTCTATGCCCGCAAGCTCGGCGTCGACCTTGAAAACCTTCTCATCTCGCAGCCCGACACCGGCGAGCAGGCGCTCGAGATCACCGACACGCTGGTGCGTTCCGGCGCCGTCGACGTGCTGGTCGTCGATTCGGTCGCCGCGCTCACGCCGCGCGCCGAAATCGAGGGCGAGATGGGCGAGAGCCTGCCGGGTCTCCAGGCGCGCCTGATGAGCCAGGCGCTGCGCAAGCTCACCGCCTCGATCTCCAAGTCGAACACGATGGTGATCTTCATCAACCAGATCCGTATGAAGATCGGTGTCGTCTACGGTTCGCCGGAAGTGACGACGGGCGGCAACGCGCTGAAGTTCTACGCCTCCGTCCGCCTCGACATCCGCCGCATCGGCGCCGTCAAGGAGCGCGACGAGGTGATCGGCAACCAGACGCGCGTCAAGGTCGTCAAGAACAAGATGGCGCCGCCCTTCAAGCAGGTCGAGTTCGACATCATGTATGGCGAGGGCGTTTCCAAGACCGGCGAGCTCATCGACCTCGGCGTCAAGGCGGGCATCGTGGAAAAGTCCGGCGCCTGGTTCTCCTACAACAGCCAGCGTCTCGGCCAGGGCCGCGAGAACGCCAAGACGTTCCTGCGCGACAATCCGGATCTCGCCCGCGAGATCGAGACGGCGCTGCGCCAGAATGCCGGCCTGATCGCCGACCGCTTCCTGGAGAACGGCGGACCGGATCCGAACGACGCGGACGACGCGGCCGGCATGTAATCGCCGCGCAACGGTTTCGCAAAAACATCGAAGACCGGCCTCTTCTTCGCGAAAGGCCGGTTTTTTGGTGTCTGGACAGGGGCCGAGGCGGGCGATAAAAGCCTTCAGTTCTCGCGCGCGCCAAGGTTTTCGACCTTCCGCCTCCTCTAAGCGGCAGGCGCGGGCGGTTTCGACGGAATTCGCGGATGGGCGACCTTGACGGGTCTTCCGGGCGGGCACTCCGGCCGGCGAGGCGGTTTCGCCATCGTTGCAGTGAATTGGGTGGGTGATGCGCCGGTTTTCCGGCGCAAAAGGGCAGAGATGAAGGACGCGATATGAGCGGCGTGAATGAGATCCGGTCGACTTTCCTCGACTATTTCCGAAAGAACGGCCACGAGATCGTGTCGTCCAGCCCGCTCGTGCCGCGCAACGACCCGACGCTGATGTTCACCAATGCCGGCATGGTGCAGTTCAAGAACGTCTTCACCGGCCTGGAATCACGTCCCTATTCCACCGCGACGACAGCCCAGAAGGTTGTGCGTGCCGGCGGCAAGCACAACGACCTCGACAATGTCGGCTATACCGCGCGGCACCTGACCTTCTTCGAGATGCTCGGCAACTTCTCGTTCGGCGACTATTTCAAGGAGCGCGCCATCGAGCTTGCCTGGACGCTGGTGACGAAGGGGTTCGATCTGCCGAAGAACCGGCTGCTCGTGACCGTCTATTCCGAGGACGAGGAAGCGGCCATCCTCTGGAAGAAGATCGCCGGCCTTTCCGACGACCGGATCATCCGTATCCCGACCTCGGACAACTTCTGGCAGATGGGCGACACCGGTCCCTGCGGCCCCTGTTCGGAAATCTTCATCGACCAGGGCGAGCATGTCTGGGGCGGTCCGCCCGGCTCGCCGGAGGAGGATGGCGACCGGTTCCTCGAATTCTGGAACCTCGTCTTCATGCAGTTCGACCAGACGGCGCCCGGCGAGCGCAGTCTGCTGCCGCGCCCGTCGATCGACACCGGCATGGGCCTCGAGCGCATGGCCTGCATCCTGCAGGGTGTGCAGAGCGTTTTCGAAACCGATCTTTTCCGCACGCTGATCTCGGCTGTCGAGGAGGCCGTCGGCACGAAGGCCGAGGGCGAAGCGGCAGCGAGCTGCCGGGTCATCGCCGATCACCTGCGCTCCTCCGCCTTCCTGATCGCCGACGGCGTCCTGCCGTCGAACGAAGGCCGTGGCTACGTCCTGCGCCGCATCATGCGCCGCGCCATGCGCCATATGCAGCTGCTCGGCGCCCGCGAACCTTTGATGTGGTCGCTGCTCCCTGCGCTCGTCGGCGAGATGGGCCGCGCCTATCCCGAACTCGTGCGGGCCGAGGCGCTGATCTCCGAGACGCTGAAGCTCGAGGAAACCCGTTTCCGCAAGACGCTGGAGCGCGGCCTGTCGCTGCTCTCGGATGCCACCGTGACGCTCAAGACAGGCGACATGCTGGATGGCGAGACCGCGTTCAAGCTGTACGATACCTATGGCTTTCCGCTCGACCTGACCCAGGACGCGCTGCGCGCCCGGGACATCCATGTCGACCTTTCCGGCTTCAACGATGCGATGCAGCGCCAGAAGGCGGAAGCGCGCGCGAACTGGTCCGGCTCCGGCGACAAGGCGACGGAAGCCGTCTGGTTCGAGCTGAAGGAAAAGCACGGCGCGAGCGAATTCCTCGGATATGACACGGAGACGGCCGAGGGCGTCGTCCAGGCGATCGTCCGGGACGGCAAGACGATCGACGGCGCCACTGCCGGCGACAGTGTCCAGATCGTCGTCAACCAGACGCCGTTCTACGGCGAATCGGGCGGCCAGATGGGCGATACGGGCGTGATCGTCAGCGACCATGCGCGCCTTGCGGTGACCGATACGCAGAAGAAGGGCGAGGGCGTCTTCGTCCACAGTGCCGTCGTCGAGAGCGGCAAGCTTGCCGTCGGCGACGCTGTCGCCCTGACGGTGGATCATGCCCGCCGTTCGCGGCTGCGCGCCAACCACTCCGCCACCCACCTGCTGCACGAGGCACTGCGCGAGGTGCTCGGCACCCACGTCGCCCAGAAGGGCTCGCTGGTCGCGCCCGAGCGCCTGCGCTTCGACGTCTCCCATCCCAAGCCCATGTCGGCAGAGGAGCTGCGCGTCATCGAGGACATGGCGAACGAGATCATCGTGCAGAACGCCCCGGTCACCACCCGCCTGATGACGGTGGACGACGCGATCGCGGAGGGCGCCATGGCGCTCTTTGGCGAAAAATACGGCGACGAGGTGCGTGTGGTTTCCATGGGCACCGGCCTGCACGGCGCCAAGGCCAACCGGCCCTATTCCGTTGAGCTTTGCGGCGGCACGCACGTGTCGGCGACCGGCGAGATCGGTCTCGTGCGCATCCTTTCGGAAAGCGCGGTCGGCTCGGGCGTGCGCCGTCTCGAGGCGCTGACGGGCGAGGCGGCCCGGGCCTACCTTGCCGAACAGGACGAGCGCGTCAAATCGCTCGCCACCACGCTGAAGGCGCAGCCGGGCGAGGTGCTTTCCCGCGTCGAAGCGCTGGTCGAGGAGCGCCGCAAGCTGGAACGCGAACTGACCGAGGCGAAGAAGAAACTGGCGCTGTCGGGCGGCACTGCCGGCGGCGACGACGGCGTGCGCGAGGTCGCGGGCGTGAAATATCTCGGCAAGGTCGTCACAGGCGTCGAGCCGAAGGACCTGAAGAGCCTTGCCGACGACGGCAAGAAGAGCCTCGGCTCTGGTATCGTCACCTTCGTCGGCGTTTCGGCCGACGGCAAGGCGAGCGCCGTTGTCGCCGTCACCGAAGACCTTACCGGCCGGTTCAGCGCTGTCGACCTCGTGCGCCGCGCCTCCGAAGCGCTTGGCGGCAAGGGTGGCGGCGGGCGTGCGGACATGGCGCAGGCCGGCGGCCCGGATGGCGCCAAGGCGGGCGACGCGATCGAGGCGGTCGCCGGCGCGATCGCCGGCTGACCGGCAGGACCGGAATGCAAATGGATCATGGCGGCGGGCTTCGGCCCGCCGCTTTTGTTTGCGAAGTCTTCAAGGTTTATCCCTAGCATCCTGCGCGTGCGGAGTGGGTGTTTTGATTGAAGACGTCATCAGTATTTCAACCTTGATGATCTGTACGTTCCTGTCGACCACCATCGTCGGGATTTTCATGCTGCAGCTCTGGCTGACGGACCGGCGGCACAGGGCAGCCGGCTACTGGTGCCTGTCCATGTGGGTCGGCTCGCTTTGCACGCTGCTCTTCGCCCTTCGTGCCGTGGGCCCGCCGCTCCTCACCGTCGGCCTCGGCAATCTGCTCGCCGCCTTCGGCTACGCCTTCATGTGGGCCGGTTTTCGCGTCTTCGACCGCCGCCGCGCGCATCTTGCGGTCATCCTTTCCGGCCCGCTCTTCTGGGCTCTTGCCTATCTCTTCGTGCCGCAGGTGACGGCGGACGTGAACAACCGCATCATCGTCACCTCGGTCATCATCGCGGCCTATTCGCTGTGGATCGGCGCCGATATCTGGCGCGGGCGCCGCGCCGAGCCGCTGCCGACCCGCACGCTTGCTGCCGCCTTCTTCGTCAGCCACGGCGTCATCTACGGTCTGCGCATCCCCATGGCGATCATGCTGCCCGCGGCCTTCGGCCATGGCACCGCCTATTCCGCCTGGTTTGCACTCTTCTCGCTGGAACTCTTCGCCCACACGATCCTGGCCGCCGTCGCCATGCTGGTGCTGATCAAGGAGCGCGGCGAGGCGCTCTACCGCCAGGCCTCGCGCACCGATGCGCTGACCGGCATCGCCAATCGCGGCTCCTTCCTGGACGACATGCAGAAGCGGCTTGCCGACCGGCCGCAGGGCACGCTGATGATTTTCGACCTTGATCGGTTCAAGGCGATCAACGACACCTACGGCCATGTCGCGGGCGATCTCGTGCTGAAGCGGTTTTCCGCGCTGGTCGCCGCGCGTCTCGAAACGGGCATGCTGTTCTGCCGCTTCGGCGGCGAGGAGTTCGCGCTCTTTGCGCCCGGGCGCGACATGGCCTGTGCCGAACCCTTCGCCGAGGGGCTGCGGCACACGGTGGCCGCGTTGCCGATCCCCACGGAAGAGCATGAGATCGCCGTGTCGGTCAGCATCGGCCTTGCCGATGTCGCGACCTTCGGGGCGGATTTCGACCGCCTGCATTCGGCGGCCGACGGCGCGCTCTATGCGGCCAAGGAGGCGGGCCGCAACCAGGTGAAGCGTGCGGCGCCCTCGCTGGGCCTTCCCGGTCTCGCCGAGCGCATGAAGACGCCTGTCACGGCGGATGTTGCCCGCACCGGCTGAGGCCTTTCAGAGATCCTCTTTACGCGCCCGCCCGAATGGCTTCAGCGCAACGGTGTGAATGTCGCGATCTCCTCCAGCGCGCTTTCCACCGTCGCGGTGAAGGTGACGCGCGGGGCGTGCAGCTCGTGGGCTTCCAGCAGGCGGCGCATGTCGGGCTTCAGCCCGGTGATGAAGACGCGCACGCCGGCCCGTTCTGCCTTGCGCACCAGGCCTTCGATGACGCTGGCGGCGGTCGAATCGAGCAGCGGCACGTCGGCGCAGTCGAGCACGAAGTTGCGCCGCTGGTCGGCGATGCGGTCGAGCACCGAGCCGACGCTGGCGGCTGCGCCGAAGAAGAAGACGCCGCTGATGCGGTAGATCACGGTGTCCGGATCGTTGGCGACGACCGGCCGCTCTGGCAGGCCGCTATCCTCCCCGGCATTCTCGATGGCGCGCACGACGCGCGGCACGGTCTCCTCACGGATGGCGACGGCCTTGCCCATGCGATCGATGAACAGCACCGCGCCGATGAGGAAGCCGACGACGATGCCCTCCGTCAGGTCGCGGAAGACGACAAGCAGGAAGGTGACGACGAGCACTGCCGCATCGCCGCGCGAGGAGCGGAAGAGGGCGGCGATGGCCGGGCGCTCCACCATGTTGAACGCGACGACTGCGAGCACGCCGGCAAGCGCGGCGAGCGGGATATAGCTGGCGAGCGGCGCGGCGACGAGCATGAAGAGCAGCAGGAAGAGCGCGTGCAGCATGCCCGAGACCGGGCTGGTGGCGCCGGAGCGCACATTCGTTGCGGTGCGGGCGATGGTGCCCGTCACGCAGATGCCGCCGAACAGCGCCGAGCCGACATTGGCGAACCCCTGGGCGACCAGTTCCATGCTGGAGCGGTGCCTGCGCCCCGTCATGCCATCGGCGACGACGGCCGAGAGCAGCGATTCGATGGCGCCGAGCAGGGCGAAGGCGACGGCATCCGGCAGCACGGCGATGACGAGCTCCGGCGAGAAGGATGGTAGCGCCGGCAAGGGCAGGCTACGCGGAATGCCGTTGAACCGGCTGCCGATCGTATCTGCCGGCAGCGAGAGGAGCGCGGTGGCGAATGAGGCGACGGTGACGGCGATGAGGAGGTTCGGCCAGCTCGGGCGGAAGCGGCGCAGGAGGAGGATGACGGCGACGGTAAGCCCGGCGACGCCGAAGGCGGCCGGGTTGAAGCTCGGCCGGGCGATCCATAGTGCTTCGAGCTTGTCGAGGATCGGCCCCGGCTCGCGCCCGTCCAGCTTCAGGCCGAACAGCTCGCCGATCTGGCTGGCGAAGATGATGACGGCGATGCCGGCCGTGAAGCCGACCGTCACGGGATAGGGGATGAACTTGATGTATTTGCCGAGCCTGAGATAGCCGGCAAGCGCAAGCAGGATGCCTGAAAGCAGGGTGGCGAGCAGCAGGCCCTCGACGCCGTGGCGGGCGACCGTCGCGGAGACCAGCACGATGAAGGCGCCGGCCGGCCCGCCCACCTGAAACCGGCTGCCGCCGAGGGCGGAAACCAGGAAACCGCCGATGATGGCGGTGTAGAGACCGCGATCCGGCGTGACGCCCGAGGCGATGGCGATCGCCATGGACAGTGGCAGCGCGACGATCGCCACCGTGAGGCCGGACAGCGCATCGGCCTTGAAACGCGCGGGGCCGTAGCCCTCCGCGAAAACGCTGGCGAGCTTCGGCATCAGGGTATCGGTCATGGGTGCCTCGAAAGGCCGGAGGATGGAGAAAGGGGCCGGCGCGGGCATCTCACGCCGAGTCGCCCGTTTTTGCAATGACACAAGGCAAGGCTATGCGAAATTTGCAGAGCAAGAAGAAGCGCAGGATTTGTGAAATCGCGCCATGCTTGATTGAATGCGTTCCGGCGAGAGGAAAACGGCATGAGTGAAAACGAGATCTGGACAGCCTATGAAAAGCGCCTGCTCAGGGTTTCCGCCTATATCTACGAGCATCTGGAAGAGGATCTCGACCTCGACCGGCTGTCGGAGATCGCCTGCCTTTCCGCCTATCACTGGCACCGCGTCTACCGCGCCGTACACAACGAGACGCTGGCGGGTACCGTCCGCCGGCTGCGCCTGCACCGTGCGGCGGGCGATCTGGTGCGCAGCGACCGCTCCGTCCGGGACATCGCCGCGCGATGGGGGTACCCCAACCTCCAGTCCTTCAACCGTACCTTTGCGGCAGTCTACGGCCTGCCGCCGGCACGCTACCGCAAGGAGGGCTCCCATCGCGCCTATGAACCCGAAAACGACAAGGAGTCTTCCCGCATGTTCGACGTGACCATTCGCACCATGCCCGAGCAGACGCTGCTCGCGGTTCCCCATTCCGGCTCCTATATGGGCATCGGAAAGGCCTTCGAGGCGCTTTACGGCGCGCTCTTTTCCCGCAACATCTTCCGGCCGGACATGCGCATGATCGGCATCTTTCTTGATGATCCCGATCTCGTGCCGGAGGCGAAGCTGCGCTCCTTCGCCTGCGTGACGGCGGGCACGGAGGCTCCCGCTGAGGCGCCGCTCGTGCGCCGCACGCTCGCAGAAGGCGACTACGCTGTGCTGCGCCACCAGGGGCCTTATGCGAATATGGGCGCTGCCTATCGCTGGCTCTACGCCACATGGCTTCCCGCCTCGGGGCGCTCGATCCGCGACGAGGTGATGTTCGAGACCTATCTCAACAATCCGCGCGAGGTTCCGCCGAACGAGCTCCTGACGGAAATCTGCCTGCCGCTCCAGCGGGCGGCGGCGGTGGCCTGAGGCCGGCAGCACGGCGCGGAGCGTTGCAGCAGGTGATTGTTCCGACCTGTCGCTTTCAGGCTCGGCCCGAGGATCCCCATTACTGGGTGCTGGGCGTTCGGGTGGTCGGGCCGAACCCGACCACCACGAAAGAAAGAGAAGCGGCAAAGACAGCCAGCCCTAGCTCTTCTTCATCGCTTCGAGCTGCCGATGCATCTCCTCGTCATCGATCGCCTTGGCCTTCAGATAGGCCGGGCGATCCTTCAGACGGTCCCAGTAGGCCTGATATTCCTGCCGTGCTTCCAGCGAGCCGAACTGCAGGCCCCAGCTGATATGCGAGCCGACATAGACGTCGGCGGCGGTGAAGGCGTCGCCGGCAATATAGGGCGCGCGGGTGACGGCGAAGGAGAGGGCGTCCAGCACCGATTGATAGTTGCCGCAGCCGATGCTGCGTTCGCGTTCCTTTGGCACGCTGAGTCCGAAGGCCTTGAGCGAGACCGCCATTTCAACCGGACCCGCCGCGAAGAACATCCAGCGATAATAGTCCCCGCGCAGGTTTGCCGGCGGGGCTAGGCCGGCTTCGGGAAAGGCGTCGGCCATGTAGGCGCAGATGGCGGCGGCTTCCGTCACCACGGTCTTGCCATGGCGGATGGCGGGCACCTTGCCCATGGGATTGACCGCAAGGTATTCCGGCGCCTTCATCGAGCCTTCGAAGGTCAGCCATTCGGTGCGGTAGGGCGCGCCGACCTCCTCCAGCATCCAGCGGGCGATGCGCCCGCGCGACATCGGGTTGCTATAGAAAACAAGCTCTTCGGCCATGGTATCCTCCTCCTATGGCGAGGGGAGAATAGGGCGCGGGCCGGGGTGCGCAAGGGCATGCAAAAGAAAAGCCCGGCGCTGGGCCGGGCTTTCCGAAGTCTCGTTTCAGGCTCAGGCCGCCATGGCCTTCTTGAGGTTCTCGTCGATCTTGTCGAGGAAGCCGGTGGTGGAGAGCCACGGCTGGTCGGGACCGATGAGGAGCGCGAGGTCCTTGGTCATGAAGCCCGATTCGACGGTTTCGACGCAGACGCGTTCCAGCGTTTCGGAGAACTTGGCCAGCTCCGCATTGCCGTCCAGCTTGGCACGGTGGGCAAGGCCACGCGTCCAGGCGAAGATCGAGGCGATCGAGTTGGTCGAGGTTTCTTCGCCCTTCTGGTGCTGGCGGTAGTGGCGCGTCACCGTGCCGTGGGCGGCTTCGGCTTCGACGGTCTTGCCGTCCGGCGTCATCAGAACCGAAGTCATCAGGCCGAGCGAACCGAAACCCTGGGCGACGATGTCGGACTGCACGTCGCCATCATAGTTCTTGCAGGCCCAGACATAGCCGCCGGACCACTTGAGCGCCGAGGCGACCATGTCGTCGATCAGGCGGTGTTCGTACCAGATCTTGGCTTCCTTGAACTTGTCGGCGAATTCGGCGTCGAAGACCTGCTGGAAGATGTCCTTGAAGCGGCCGTCATAGACCTTGAGAATGGTGTTCTTGGTCGAGAGATAGACCGGCACCTTGCGCTGCAGGCCGTAGTTGAACGACGCGCGGGCGAATTCGGTGATCGAATCGTCGAGGTTGTACATGCCCATTGCGACGCCGGCGGACGGGGCGTCGAACACGTCGTATTCGATTTCCTTGCCGTCCTCGCCGACGAACTTCATCGTCAGCTTGCCCTTGCCGGGGAACTTGAAGTCGGTGGCGCGGTACTGGTCGCCGAAGGCGTGGCGGCCGACGATGATCGGCTTGGTCCAGCCCGGAACGAGACGCGGCACGTTCTTGCAGATGATCGGCTCGCGGAAGATGACGCCGCCGAGGATGTTGCGGATCGTGCCGTTCGGCGACTTCCACATCTTCTTCAGCTTGAATTCTTCGACGCGGGCTTCATCCGGCGTGATGGTGGCGCACTTGACGCCGACGCCATGCTTCTTGATGGCGTTCGCCGCGTCGATCGTCACCTGGTCGTCGGTGGCGTCGCGGTTTTCCATGCCGAGGTCGTAATAGTGGAGGTCGATATCCAGGTAAGGATGGATCAGCTTTTCCTTGATGAACTGCCAGATGATGCGCGTCATCTCATCGCCGTCGAGTTCGACGACGGGGTTGGCGACCTTGATCTTTGCCATGGAGAGCCTCGTGTTTTGTCGGGGCCTAGCGCCCCGGATCGTGGACTTGAAAGGAACGCTTGGCCCTATAGCACTCGCGGCCGGGAAGGCAAAGACAACCAATTACCGAGACGGTTTATTTTCGCCGGGGTTGAGAATAAGTTTCGCCAAAATTCCGTTTCAGGAAGGCTCTCGGGCGGCCGCTCCGGTCCGCCGTCATCCAATGGAGAATATGATGTCGCGTTTCGGTTTCGTGGCGCTCGCCCTTCTGCTTCCCGTTTCCGTCGAGGCTGCCGATTTCAAGGCGCCTGTCGCGGAGGTCATGGCGGCCGCCACGGCCAACTGGCAGGACATGGGCACGGATACCGATACGCCGCCGCCCTATACCGACTACTTCTCCGAGGATTTCCTGAAGCGTCTCTACAGCAAGGATTTCGTCGCGAAATACAAGGAGGCGGCGAAGTTCCCGGCCTATGACGACGGCGGCTCGCCCTTCGACTACGATCCGATCATCGGCGGACAGGACGGCTGCGCGCTGAAGGACGTGGCGACCGCCGAGGGGCAGCCGGCAAACGGCGCGGAAGACGTGACCGTAACCTTCGACAACAGCCATTGTTTCGGCGAGCGGGCCAGCGACTGGCAGCCGGAAAAGCTGGTCTTCAAGGTGATCGAGGAGGACGGAAGGGCGGTCATCGACGATATCGAGCGTCCCAGCTTCGAGGATGGCGCCTCCCTGAAGAAGGAAATGCTGGAGATCGCCGAGGCTGGCGCCAACGGTGGTAGCGGCAGCGCCGCCGAATCCCCGGAATAGGCGGCTGGCGCTTTTCATTTCCGGCGTATTGTGCCAGTGAGGCCCATCTTTCCAAAGCGCGCGCGCCGCGGTCCTTCGGATTCGCTTCCGGCGCCTTGGATTTTTGATTTTCGCATGTCGGTAGCGCAAAACCGCGGCACACTTTTGCGTGACATGCTTTAGGGACATATGGGCATGGCAGGCACGAACAGCGAACGCACGCTGATCGCCGAAGGACCGGCGATCATTCTCGTTCATCCGCAACTCGGCGAGAATATCGGCATGGTGGCGCGCGCCATGGCGAATTTCGGCCTTGCCGAGCTGCGCCTGGTCAACCCGCGCGACGGCTGGCCGAGCGAGAAGGCGATTTCCGCGGCCAGCAAGGCGGATCACGTCATCGAGGCGGCGAAGGTCTATCCATCCCTGGAAGCGGCCGTCGCCGATCTCGAATTCGTCTATGCGACGACGGCACGCGACCGCTATGGCTACAAGGAAGTTCGCTCGCCCGTGGTTGCCGCCGACGATCTGCGCACGCGCTTCCGCGCTGGCGAAAAGACCGGCATCCTCTTCGGCCGCGAGCGCACGGGCCTCACCAACGAGGAGATCGCGCTCGCCGACGAACTGGTGACCTTTCCGGTCAATCCCGCCTTCGCCTCGCTCAACCTCGCCCAGGCCGTGCTCCTCATGAGCTACGAATGGATGAAGAGCGGCCTTGCCTCCGTCGAGGATACGCCCTTCGACGCGCTGCCACAGCGCCCGGCCAAGAAGGAGGAGCTGCAGGGGCTCTTCGATCATGTGGAGGAGACGCTGGACGCGCGCGGCTACTTCCGGCCTGCCGAAAAAAAGCCAAAACTGGTGGAGAACCTGCGCGCCATCCTGACGCGCCCTTCCTTCACCGGCACGGAGATTCAGGTCATGCGCGGCATCATCTCCTGCCTCGATCGTTTCACCCGCGAATCGCCGCGCGGCGCGAGCAATCCGAACCGCACCCGCAATCGTCGGCCCAAGGTGCCCCGTGACGACGAATAGGCCCTTTCCCGAAAAGTCGGCGGCCGGTTCCTCACTCGGCAAGGCTCCGGAACAGACGGCAAAGCCCATCCTGATGTTCGACAGCGGCATCGGTGGCCTGACCGTTCTGCGTGAGGCGCGCGTGCTGATGCCCGAGCGGCATTTCACCTATGTGGCCGACGATGCCGGTTTTCCCTACGGCGGCTGGGAAGAGCCGGCGCTGAAGACGCATGTCATCGATCTCTTCGAAGGACTGCTTGCCGAGCACGATCCGGAAATCTGCGTCATCGCCTGCAACACGGCCTTCACGCTGGTGGGAGCGGACCTGCGCGCCGCATTCCCGCACATGCCCTTCGTCGGCACCGTGCCTGCCATCAAACCCGCCGCCGAGCGCACCCGTTCCGGCCTCGTCTCGGTGCTCGCGACGCCCGGCACGGTGAAGCGCGCCTACACGCGCGACCTCATCCAGTCCTTCGCCAGCCAGTGCGACGTGCGCCTCGTCGGCTCGGAAAACCTCGCCCGCATGGCGGAAGCCTATATCCGCGGCGAGACCTTTTCCGACGATGCCGTGCGCGCCGAGATCGCGCCCTGTTTCGTCGACGAGGACGGCCGCAAGACGGATATCGTCGTGCTCGCCTGCACGCATTACCCGTTCATGGCCAATCTCTTCCGCAAGCTCGCCCCCTGGCCGGTCGACTGGCTCGACCCGGCCGAGGCCATCGCCCGCCAGGCGCGCCGTCTCGTGCCGCCGCTGGAAACCCTCGCCCCCGGCGAGGACATCGCCGTCTTCACCTCGGGCAAACCGGATTTTTCGACACGCCGGCTAATGCAGGGGTTCGGGCTCCGGGTCGTCTGACGCGGCTTTGCCTGTGGATTCTTCCAAAAAGCCGGGCGTGACGGCTGCGTGTTTCGTGTTAGGGCATGCCTGATATCCGGTGGCGGCCGGCGAATCAGGAATTTTTAGACGAGGAACGGGATGAAGGTCGGCATCGACATGGGGACGGTGCAGGGCGGCGCACCGGCCAGGCTCGATATCGAGGAGCTGCTGGCGACGCGCCTCCTGGTGCAGGGAAATTCGGGCTCGGGAAAGTCGCATCTCCTGCGGCGCCTGCTCGAACAGTCCGCCCAATGGGTTCAGCAGGTCATCATCGATCCCGAGGGCGATTTCGTCACGCTGTCCGACCGGTTCGGCCATGTCGTGGTCGATGGCCAGCGCACGGAGGCCGAGCTTGTCGGCATCGCCAACCGTATCCGCCAGCATCGGGTCTCCTGCGTGCTTTCGCTGGAAGGGCTGGAGGCCGACGAACAGATGCGTGCGGCCGGAATCTTCCTCAATGCGATGTTCGATGCGGACCGGGATTTCTGGTATCCGGTGCTCGTCGTCGTCGACGAGGCGCAGCTTTTCGCGCCCGCCGTCAGCGGTGAAGTCTCCGAAGAGGCGCGCAAACTCTCGCTCGGCGCGATGACCAATCTGATGTGCCGCGGCCGCAAGCGCGGCCTTGCCGGCGTCATCGCCACGCAGCGCCTCGCAAAACTTGCCAAGAACGTCGCGGCCGAGGCCTCCAACTTCCTGATGGGCCGCACCTTCCTCGATATCGACATGGCGCGTGCCGCCGACCTGCTCGGCCTCGACCGTCGGCAGGCGGAAATGTTCCGCGACCTGCCGCGCGGCTCCTTCGTCGCGCTCGGCCCGGCGCTGTCACGCCGTCCTTTGCCGGTGACGATCGGTACGGTGGAGACCTCCGCACGCTCGACCAGCCCCAAGCTGATGCCGCTGCCGGATGCCCTGCCGGATGTCGAGGATCTGATCTTCACGCCCGATCCGGACGAGTTTTCCCGTCCGCTCGTCCGCCGTGCACCGCCTGCGCCGCGCCCGACGACGGACATTCTCGCTGAACTGTCCCGCGCGCGGCCGGAACCGTTGCAGGCGGAAACGAAGGCGCCGGCGCCGGAAATCTCCGCGGAGGAGCGCGAGGGCCTGCTCGACCAGGCGCTTGCCGAAATCCTCGGCAATCCCGAGGCGGCCTTCCGGGCCGATGCCGAACTTTTTCAGGATTTCCTCGTGCGTTGCCGTATCCGCCGCGTGCCGGGCGCGCCGCTTTCGCTGCCGGCCTTCCGCCGCAAGATGGCGGTCGCGCGCTCCGGGGTCGATGCCGAGACCGCGGCGACCGAAATCTGGGGCCGGGCGCTCGATCTTTCCCGCAGCGTCACCGAGGATCTGCAGGGTGTGTTCCTGCTGGTGGCGCAGGCTGCCGTGCGCGGGCTTGCCTGCCCCTCCGATGCGCGGATCGCGCGCGCCTACGGAACCCACTCCGCCCGCCGCGCGCGCCGCCTTCTCGGTTACTTCGAGGAGCAGGGGCTGGTGGTCGTGCACAGCGATCTTGCCGGCCACCGTATCGTCGCTTTCCCGGATCTTGGCTGCGAGACCCAGCCGGGCGACGCGAATGGGCCCGATCTGACGGACACCCATCCCGCCGCCGCGGAGTGAGGTTTACGCGTCTTCGGCGATCGCCTTCTCACCGTCCTTGCGGGTCGCCCAGAGCGAACCGAAGATGCCGGCTGCAAGGATGGTGACCGTCACGCCGAGCGAAACCATCGGCGGGATTTTCGCAAGGCCCAGCATGTCGGCGACGAAGATCTTCGAGCCGATGAAGATGAGCACCGTCGCCAGCGCATACTTCAGATAGGCGAAGCGGTGGATCAGGGCCGAAAGGGCGAAATACAGCGCGCGCAGGCCGAGGATCGCGAAGATGTTCGACGTGTAGACGATGAACGGATCCGTCGTGATGGCGAAGATTGCCGGGATCGAATCGACCGCGAAGACGAGGTCGGCGAATTCGACGAGCACCAGGGCGAGCAGCAGCGGCGTCACGTAGGTGCGCAGGCGCCCGGTCTTCGGATCGGGCTGGCGGACGAGGAAGCGGTCGCCGTGCAGCGTGTCGGTCACCGGCAGGCGGCGGCGCAGCAGTTTCAGGAGCGGGTTTGAAGCGACATCGTAGGCTTCCTCCGACGAGAACAGCATCTTGATGCCGGTGAAGACGAGGAAGGCGGCGAAGATGTAGAGCACCCAGCCGTAGTTCTCGATGACGGCGGCACCCGCGGCGATCATGATGCCGCGCAGGACGATAACGCCGAGGATACCCCAGAGCAGCACGCGGTGCTGATACTGCCGGGGGACGGCGAAATAGCCGAAGATCATCGCGATGACGAAGATGTTGTCCATCGCAAGGCTCTTTTCGACGACGAAACCCGTCAGGTATTCGACGCCGGCCTGCGCGCCGGACTGGAACCAGACGAAGCCGCCGAAGGCGAGGCCAAGACCGATATAGAAGGTGGAAAGAAGGAGGCTCTCCTTGATGCCGATTTCCTTGTTCTCCTTGTGGAGAACGCCGAGATCGAGCGCGAGCAGAGCGAGAACGATTGCGATGAACGACAGCCACATCCAGACGGCAGTGCCCTGGAAGTCAAGCCACAGAAAATCCATGACGGTTTCCCTTGCCGGATATGTTGGTGATACAGCCTCGACATCACGAGGTCCGGCAAGGCACAAGTCAGAGGGGCCCGGGGCTGTTACTGCCGGGGAAGATAGGCAAGGCGAATTCCTCCTGCAAGATGCGTTGACAAATTTTTGAAAACTGCCTAATGACCCCGTCAACGCCGGGCAGAAATGTCCGGTGTTTCATTTGACATGTCCCGTGGATTCTCCGGTCGCGATCGTGAGAAGCCTGTCGGAACCTCGGAAAAGGTTCAGAGGAGGGCGTGTTTCCTTCAGCCGGTCCGGCAACGGGCAGGCGATAACAAGACCAAGAGGAAATGCGATGAGCAAGCGCGCTGCATCCAAGTACAAAATCGACCGCCGCATGGGCGAAAACATCTGGGGCCGTCCGAAGTCCCCGGTCAACCGCCGCGAATACGGCCCGGGCCAGCACGGCCAGCGCCGCAAGTCCAAGCTTTCGGACTTCGGTGTTCAGCTCCGCGCCAAGCAGAAGCTGAAGGGCTACTACGGCGACATCCGCGAGAAGCAGTTCCGTGCGATCTTCGCCGAAGCTGAGCGCCGCAAGGGCGACACCCCGGAAAACCTGATCGGTCTGCTCGAATCGCGCCTCGACGCGATCGTCTACCGCGCCAAGTTCGTTCCGACGGTCTTTGCTGCCCGTCAGTTCGTCAACCACGGCCACGTCAAGGTCAACGGCGTCCGCGTCAACATCGGTTCCTACCGTTGCAAGCCGGGCGACGTCATCGAAGTCAAGGAAAAGTCCAAGCAGCTCGTCACGGTTCTCGAATCCGTTGGTCTGGCTGAACGCGACGTTCCGGACTACATCGAAGCCGACCACAACAAGATGACCGCGACCTTCGTTCGCATCCCGGTTCTCTCCGACGTGCCCTACGCCGTCGTCATGGAACCGCACCTGGTCGTCGAATTCTACTCGCGTTAATCGCTGAAGACACCTTGCGCAATCTGGAAAAGCCGCCAAGAGATTGGCGGCTTTTTCGTTTCGGGGGAACGGGATGACGGACTTGCAGGGTATCGTCGAGGAGATCCACGCGGCGCTGTCGCCACGGCGCGGCGAGGGCAGGGTGGCGGACTACATTCCGCAGCTTGCCCATGTGGATCCGGAAAAATTCGGCATCGCCGTGGTCACCACAGACGGTGCGGTGCACCTTGCCGGCGATGCGGAAGAAGCCTTCTCCATCCAGAGCATTTCCAAGGTCTTCACCCTTACGCTGGCCCTTGGCAAACACGGCGAGGCGATCTGGAAGCGTGTCGGGCGCGAGCCGTCCGGCTCGGCTTTCAATTCTATCGTCCAGCTCGAGCATGAGGGCGGCATCCCGCGCAATCCCTTCATCAATGCCGGGGCGATCGCCATCACCGACCTCGTGCTGGCCGGACATACACCGAAGGAAGCGATCGGCGAGGTCGTGCGGTTCCTGCGTTATCTCGCGGATGAGGACGATATCATCATCGACCAGGACGTCGCGCGCTCGGAGCAGGCGACGGGCTTCCGCAATTTCGCGCTCGCCAATTTCATGCGCTCCTTCGGCAAGCTCGACCATGCGGCCGAACTGGTGCTCGGCGTCTATTTCCATCAGTGCGCGCTGGCAATGAGCTGCCGGCAGCTCGCCAGGGCAGGGCTGTTCCTCGCCAACAGCGGCACCAATCCTTTGACCGGCCACCGGGTCGTCTCGCACCTTCGGGCGCGGCGTATCAACGCACTCATGCTGACCTGTGGCCACTACGACGGCTCGGGCGACTTCGCCTATCGCGTCGGCCTGCCGGGCAAGAGCGGTGTCGGCGGCGGAATCCTGGCCGTCGCGCCCGGAAAGGCGTCGGTCGCCGTCTGGTCGCCGGGGCTCAACGAGAACGGCAATTCGCTTCTCGGCTCGCTGGCGCTCGAAATGCTGGCGGCGCGCACGGGCTGGTCGGTGTTCGGGGCTTGATTGTGCGGCCGGTTCGGGGCATTGCAGGCCCATGACGGCATCTACGACCCTGGCCTTTGCTGACACCGACGACGACGCACCGGAGACCGGCCGCCATCCGCTCTTTGCGGATGCGCCCTCCAGTGTCTCCTTCAACAAGCTGCGCAAGCGCCTGCTCCGGCAGGTGCGGCAGGCGATGGATGATTTTTCCATGCTGAAGGGCCAGAAACGCTGGCTCGTCGGCCTATCCGGCGGCAAGGACAGTTATGGCCTGCTCGCCCTGCTGATGGACCTGCAATGGCGCGGCCTCCTGCCGGTCGAGCTGATCGCCTGCAATCTCGACCAGGGCCAGCCGAATTTTCCGAAGCATATCCTGCCGGACTATCTTGCCTCGATCGGCGTCAAACACAGGATCGAGTACCGCGACACCTATTCCATCGTGAAGGAGAAGGTGCCATCGGGGGCGACCTATTGTTCGCTCTGCTCGCGCCTCAGGCGCGGCAATCTCTATCGCGTCGCCCGGGAGGAGGGCTGCGATGCGCTGGTGCTCGGTCACCATCGCGAGGATATTCTCGAAACCTTTTTCATGAATTTCTTCCACGGCGGGCGGCTCGCCGCCATGCCGCCGAAGCTTTTGAACGATGAAGGCGACCTCATGGTGCTGCGTCCGCTCGCCTATGCGGCGGAGGACGATCTCGCCAAGTTCGCCGCCGCCATGCAGTTCCCGATCATTCCCTGCGATCTCTGCGGCTCGCAGGACGGGCTCCAGCGCAATGCGATGAAGGCGATGCTGGCGGACATCGAAACGCGCATGCCGGGTCGCAAGGACGCCATGTTGCGTGCGCTCGGCCACACCAATCCGTCCCATCTTCTCGACCCGAAACTTTTCGATTTCTCCTCCCTCGAAACGGTAAGGCCCCATGACGACGATTGATATCAATGCCCTCGCTCTCGTGCTTGCACAGGCGGCCGAGGCGGAAATCCGCCCGCGCTTCCGTGCGCTTGCCAAGGGTGATATCCGCACCAAGGCGGATGCCAATGACCTGGTGACGGAAGCCGACGAGGCGGCCGAGCGCTTCATCAAGCGCGAGGTGACGGCGCAGTTTCCGGGCGTGCTGTTCGTCGGCGAGGAATCGGTCGCGGCCGACCCGGCCCTTCTGCCAAAGCTCAAGGATGCGGATGTCGCGATCGTCGTCGACCCGATCGACGGCACTTTCAATTTCGCCTCGGGCGTGCCGCTCTTCGGCGTCATGGCAGCGATCGTCTCCGGCGGCGAGACGGTCGGCGGCATCATCTATGACCCGATGGGCGACGATTTCGTCATGGCGGAAAAGGGCGGCGGCGCCTGGCAGACCGGCGATCACCGGCCGGCCGTGCGGCTGAAGACGCGCGGCGGTGCGCCGCTGGAAGCGATGACCGGCATGGCCTCGACGAGTTTCCTCGACCGGGAGCGCCGGGCGCGTATCCTGTCGAACCTCGCGAAGGTCGCCTTCGTTTCCAACTATCGTTGCGCCGCGCACGAGTACCGCACCTTTGCCGGCGGCCACCTGCACTACCTCATGTACAACAAGCTGATGCCTTGGGATCACCTTGCCGGCACGCTCATCGCCCAGGAGGCGGGTGCCTATGCCGCCCGCTTCGACGGCTCGGCCTACAAGCCGCACCATGTCGAGGGCGGCCTGCTGGTCGCGCCCGACAAGGACAGCTGGGAGATGCTGCGCCGCGAAGTCTTCGTCGACTGAGGTATATTTCATTCCAGCAAAAAGGCCCGATTGCCTCCGCAGCCCGGCCTTTTCTTTATCTCCGTCCTTTCTCCCTTGTCATCCTTGGGGTGAGCCCGACGATGGCGGAAGGAAGCAGGGTGTTCCCTGTCAAACCGGCTTGTTGTGCGGCTGGAACAGCTTTCCGTGCTCGGCGATCAAGACGAAGATCAGGCCGATGATCGACAGCACGAAGAAGCCCATGACCAGCGGCAGGGCCGTGCCGTTGAAGGCCTGGCCGATGATGGCGCCCAAAATCGTGCCGCCGGCGGTGCCCATGAAGCCGAGCACCGAGGAGGCCGTGCCGGCGACGTGGCCGAGGGGTTCCATGGCGAGCGAGTTGAAGTTGGAGCCGATCCAGCCGAACTGGAACATCGACAGTGCGAAGAGCACGATGAAGATGGCGAACGGCAGGTGCGGTGTCCAGACGAGCGTCAGGAGCAGCCACAGCGTGTTGACGCCGAGGAAGCCCACCAGCGCACCATGCGACAGGCGCCGCATGCCGAACTTGCCGACGAGCCGCGCATTGACGAAGGACGACAGCGCCATGAAGGCGGCGACGCCGGCAAAGGCGACCGGGAACCAGACGCCGAGCCCGTAGATGCCGACATAGATCTGCTGCGCCGAGTTGATGAAGCCGAACAGGGCGCCGAAGATGAAGGTGCTGGCGAGCGTGTAGCAGAGTGCGACGCGGTTCGTCAGAACGATGCGGAAACCGTCGAGGACCGAACGCACCGTGAAGGGACGCACGTCCTCGGGATGCAGGGTTTCCGGCAGGCGGAAATACATCCATGCCCAGATGACGGCCGCCATGACCGCCATGAAGACGAAGATGAGGTGCCATTCGCCGAACAGCATGACGACCTGGCCGGTGCCCGGCGCCAGCACCGGAACGACCATGAACACCATCATGATCAGCGACATGACCTCCGCCATCGCGCGCCCGCCGAAAATGTCGCGGACGATCGAGATGGTGATGACGCGCATGGCGGCCGAACCGATGCCCTGGATGACGCGCAGCGCCAGAAGCGCGGCAAAGCTCGGTACGAGAATCGCGGCGAGCGACGAGACGATGTAGATGGCCAGACCGATGAACATGGGAATGCGCCGGCCGAACCGGTCGGAGATCGGCCCGTAGACCAGCTGCGCGAAGGCGAAGCCGATCAGGTAGGCGGAAATGACATATTGCCGATGGTTCTCATTCTCGACGCCGAGGCTGGCGCCGATCTCCTGCAGACCGGGCAGCATGATGTCGATGGCGAGCGCGTTGAGCGCCATGAGAAGCGCCATGAGCGCAATGAATTCTATCTTGCCCATGCCATTCAGGCGCTGGGAAGCTTCGGGGGAAAGTCCAGACATAATCACATTAATCCATGAAAGAGATAAGGCGCCGCTGGGGTGCGGCGCCTTTGAAAAGCTCGGGGTCTTCGGAAAGACCGTAAAGCGTCAGGCAGCGCCCTTGATCGAAATACCCTGTTCCTGAAGGTGAGACTGCAGCTCGCCCGACTGGAACATCTCGCGCACGATGTCGCAACCGCCGATGAACTCGCCCTTCACATAGAGCTGCGGGATGGTCGGCCAGTTGGAATAGTCCTTGATGCCCTGGCGGATGTCGGCGTCGGCAAGCACGTTGATGCCCTTGTAGCCCACGCCCACGTAGTCGAGGATCTGCACGACCTGACCGGAGAACCCACACTGCGGGAATTCCGGTGTGCCCTTCAGGAACAGGACGACGTCGTTCGTCTTCACTTCGTTTTCGATGAAATCGTGGATGCCACTCATAGCCGTATTCCCTAGCAAATCGGCTTCAAGGGCCGATGCGATGAACCATTCGCCCTAGATAACAATCTCGTGTGACAAATGCCAGAAGTTCCCCATAAAAAATGCGGGAGGTGCGCGCCTCAGCCTGGAGCGCTGCGCCGTCGGTATGCAATCAGCCTGTAAACCAAGCCACCAGCCATGCCGCCAGCAACAACCATGAGAGTAAAGTCATCCCTCGGTCTCGGGCGGTCGAAAATCCACAAAGCCACGATACCGTCTAGGCCACCAGCGATGATGAAGAAGAGCCATGCCCGCAAATGGAAGCAACGGGCAATCACGACAGTTACGATGAAACTTTGAAAAGCTTAGGCAAACGTATATGCACACCCCATAAAGAAAAATGAGTAAATTGCCGAATTAGTGCCTCCCGCCGTTGTGGCGAGCGCTGTAACCACAACCCCGGAGGCGATTAAGACCGCAGCGATGTAGCCACCGACAACGAAGAGAAAATCCGGGTGAGTGCCGGATGCAGACGCAGTTGCTACGGGCACTTCGCAATCCGCTCTATTCCTGACGTGGATGAATTTTTCCGGTCAGCGGCTGCGCTGGCGGCTGCGGCTTGCCGCCGTGCGGCGGCGGCTCACCTGTTTGCGCGGGCGCCTGGCCGGCTTCTTTTCCGGTTTCAGCGCGGCTTCGATGATGTCACCGAGGAGCCCGCCGGACGCCTTCTTGCGCGTCGTCGTCTTGCGGCGCGTGCGCCGGGTCGAGGCCTTGCGCACGCCGGTCTTCTTCAGCACCTCCTTGAGGGCTGCATCGACCACGCCGCTGACGAGTTCCTTGATGAGATCGGCCATGGGCGGATTTTACTCCGGGATCGAGGTCTGGAGGGCGAGGGCGTGCAGGATGCCGCCCATATTGCCCTTCAGCGCATCGTAGACCATCTGGTGCTGCTGCACGCGGGTCTTGCCGCGGAAGGCTTCCGCGACGACTTCGGCGGCGTAGTGATCGCCGTCGCCAGCAAGATCGCGGATGACCACCTTTGCTCCGGGAATGCCGGATTTGATCATGTCTTCGATATCGCCGGGTGACATAGGCATGTGCGCTTCCCCTTACTGTTATTCTGCGGCGGCAGCGGCGTTGCCGTTGCCATCCATGAAGTCAGGGAACCACGATTCATGGGTGTCGCGCAATTGCTCAATCGGCAGCGACAGGAGACCGTCCACCACGAGGGCATCACCACCGACCGTGCCGAGGCGGCGGAACGGTACGCCGGCACCTTCCGCATTGGCGCACAGGAAGCCCGCAAGATCGGCCGGGACGGCGAGCACGTAGCGTGCCTGGTCTTCGCCGAAGAGCAGGGCATGGGCCGGGCCGTTCGCCGCGGAAAGATCGACCGTTGCGCCCTTGCCGGAGGCCATCGCCATCTCTGCAAGCGCGACAGCGAGGCCGCCGGAGGAGATGTCGTGGCAGGCGGTGACCTGGCCGTTGCGGATGGCCGAGCGCACGAAATCGCCGTTGCGGCGTTCGGCGTGGAGATCGACTTCCGGTGCCGGGCCATCGACGAGGCCGGCTACGTCGCGCAGATAGACGGACTGGCCGAGATGGCTGCCGTCGACACCGATCAGAACGAGCTGGTCGCCGTCCTTCGCGCCGCCGATCTTGGCCATGACCGACCAGTCGGGCAGGAGGCCGACGCCGGCGATGGTCGGGGTCGGCAGGATCGCGACGCCGTTCGTCTCGTTGTAGAGCGAGACGTTACCGGAGACGATCGGGAAGTCCAGCGCCCGGCAGGCTTCGCCGATGCCCTGGATGGCCTTGACGAACTGGCCCATGATCTCGGGCTTTTCCGGATTGCCGAAGTTCAGGTTGTCGGTCGAGGCGAGCGGCTCGGCGCCGGTCGCCGTGATGTTGCGCCAGCATTCCGCGACGGCCTGCTTGCCACCCTCGAACGGGTCGGCCTCGACATAGCGCGGCGTGACGTCGGAGGAGAAGGCGAGGGCCTTGCTGGCATGGCCTTCCACGCGCACGACGCCGGCATCGCCGCCGGGGATCTGCAGCGAATTGCCCTGGATCAGCGTATCGTACTGCTCGTAGACCCAGCGGCGGCTCGACTGGTTCGGCGAACCGACGAGCTTCAATACCGCCTCGCCATAGTTGGCGGGTTCGGCGACAAGGTTCGCCGGCAGCGGCGCGGGCTTGCCCGGCTCGCGCCAGGGGCGGTCGTATTCCGGAGCCTGGTCGCCGAGATCCTTGATCGGCAGGTTGGCGACTTCCTCGCCCTGGTGCAGGATGCGGAAGCGCAGGTCGTCCGTCGTGTAGCCGACGATGGCGAAGTCGAGGCCCCACTTGACGAAGATCGCCTTGGCGACCTCCTCCTTGGCGGGCTCCAGAACCATGAGCATGCGCTCCTGGCTTTCCGACAGCATCATCTCGTAGGCGGTCATCTGTTCTTCGCGCACCGGCACGAGATCGAGGTTCAGTTCGATGCCGAGGTCGCCCTTTGCGCCCATTTCGACGGCCGAGCAGGTGAGGCCGGCCGCACCCATGTCCTGGATGGCGATGACGGCGCCGGTCTGCATCAGTTCGAGGCAGGCTTCCAGCAGGCACTTTTCGGTGAAGGGGTCGCCGACCTGCACGGTCGGGCGCTTCTCTTCGATCGACTCGTCGAACTCGGCCGAGGCCATGGTGGCGCCGCCGACGCCGTCACGGCCGGTTTTCGCGCCGAGATAGACGACGGGCAGGCCGACTCCCTTGGCTTCCGAAAGGAAGATCGCGTTCGACTTGGCAAGGCCGGCGGCAAAGGCATTGACGAGGATGTTGCCGTTGTAGCGCGGATCGAATTCCACTTCGCCGCCGACGGTCGGCACGCCGAAGGAATTGCCGTAGCCGCCGACGCCGGCGACGACGCCGGAAACGAGGTGGCGGGTCTTCGGATGATCAGGGGCGCCGAAGCGCAGCGCGTTCATCGCCGCGACCGGCCGCGCGCCCATGGTGAAGACGTCGCGCAAAATGCCGCCGACGCCCGTCGCCGCGCCCTGGTAGGGCTCGATATAGGAGGGGTGGTTGTGGCTCTCCATCTTGAAGACGACGCAGTCGCCGTCGTCGATATCGACCACGCCGGCATTTTCACCGGGGCCCTGGATGACGCGCGGACCCTTGGTCGGCAGCGTGCGCAGCCAGCGCTTGGAGGACTTGTACGAGCAGTGCTCGTTCCACATGGCCGAGAAGATGCCGAGTTCGGTGAAGGTCGGCTCGCGGCCGATCAGCGAGAGGATGCGGTCGTATTCATCCGGCTTCAGCCCGTGGGCGGCAATCAGCTCCGGGGTGATCGGGCGGGTGTTCGAAATGGTCATCGTCGCTCGTCTTGTCGTGGAGGGCAGGATTGCGGTCTCTTTAACCTATGCTGCCTTGCAGCGCGACAGGAAAATGACCCCGATCACAGCCGAAACGGCGCGTTTTCAGGCCGGACTGTCATAGCCCGTCGGGCCATGGGCGATGAGCCGGCGCAGCCGCTGGAGGCCGGCAACGACATCCGCGCGGCTGTCCGGCGAGGAGAGGCCGATGCGCACCCGGTAGAACGTCCTCTCCGAGCGGCCGGCCTTGAACTCGTCCTCGTCGTCGATGAGGATGTCCTCGGCGAATGCCGCCTGGCGGAACGTGCCCGACAGCCACGGGTCCGGCAGCTTCAGCCAGAGGAAGGGAACGCGCGGATGGGAATTGAAATCGAGGCCCGCGAAGATTTCTCGCGCATGCGCCTCTCGGGCCTCGACCTCAGCGGAAACCTTCGTGCGGATGGCATCCGCCATGCCTGAAAGCACCAGACGGGCGCCGAGTTCGGCAAGCAGGTAGGGCAGGCCGCCGCTGACCATCTTGTGGGCGATGCGCACGCGCTGGGCAAGGTGCGGCGGGCAGGCGATCCAGCCGCCGCGCACCCCGGCCGCAACGCTCTTCGACAGGCCGCCGACGAGGAAGGTCCGGTCGGGGGCAATTTCCGCCAGAAGCGGAATGCCGGCGTCGACCGTGCCGCCATAAAGATTGTCCTCGATGAGGAAGACATTGTGCCGACGGGCGATGGCGGCGATGGCGCGGCGGCGCTCCTCCGGCATGATGCTCAGCGTCGGGTTCTGGCCGGATGTCATGAGGAAGGCGAGTTTCGGGTGCTGCTGCACACAGACCCGCTCGAAATCCTCCGGGATCACGCCATGGGCATCCGATTCGACCAGCACCGTCTGGCGGCCGATGAGGGCCGTGCCGCGGCTCACCTGCGAATAGGTGACGTGCTCGAAGACGATGCGGTCGCCGGGGGCGGTGATGACCGAGACGGCGGCGATGACGGCGGCGTGGGCGCCGAGCGTCGGCACGATGCTTTCGATTGCCGGCTGCCAGTCGTCCCGCTTCAGCCAGCGCCTCCCGGCTTCCAGCCATTGCACCGGAAAATTGCGGGTGTAGCTGGCGATCTCGTTCGGCTGTTCCCGGCAGATGTCCGTGAGCATGTCGGTGACGACGCCCGACTGACCGACATCGGTGGCAGCCGTCGTGTCGAAGCGCAGCTTGCCGGGCGGTGCATTCGCCGCGCGGGTGCCCACCAGCTTCGCGCTGACCGGATCGACGGCGGCCGGGTCGTTGTCCTGCGCCGAGCCCAGCACATAGGTGCCGCGCCCGACCTCGCCACTGACGAGGCCGCGCTCGCGCACCATGGTATAGGCGCGGCTGACGGTGCCGATGGTGACGCCGATGTCATAGGCGAGGTTGCGCTGCGGCGGCAGCTTGCTGCCGGAGGCGAGCATGCCGGTGCTTATCGCCTGCTCGATCTGGTCGGCAATGCGCACATAGAGCGGGCCATCGGAGGCCTGCAGGTCGGGAAGCCAATTTGTCATGGTGCCAATTCTTAGATTGCACCGCGTGGAGAGTCAATTATTTCCTGAATGCACCGCTTGCTGTGAAGGCTTGTGAAGCCTCAGGAGAAATGATTATGGCAATTGATACAATCTTCGTCGAGGAGGCGTGCAATCGACCCGCCGGCCTGCGCGCATTGCTGCATCACGCCTGGTGCGCTTGCCATGCCTGGAGCATCACGCGGCGCACGCGCCACGCGCTGGTCGAGATGACGGACGAACAGCTTCGCGACATCGGCGTCAGCCGTGCCGAAGCAACGCGGGAAATCCGCAAGTCGATCTATTGGGATTGAAGGGAGGCTGCGGTCAGCAGCCCTTGCCGCCGCCGGCCCAGCGCTTGACGTCGGTGGCGATGCGCGCGCCGGCAGCCTCGCCCATCAGCGGGCCGAAAGCGTCGAGCTTCGCGGGGTTGCCTTCCGCCTGCACGACGAGCAGCGGGCGCGCTTCCGGCGAATTGCGATGGACGACGAGGATGCGCGGGCGGCCGGAAAAGGAGTTCAGCTCCGGCGCAAGGCGATAGGCCTTGAAGGCGGGGTCGCCCGACTTGAACCAGCAGCTGTTGGCGCCGAGCGCGACACGCTCCATGGTCGGCAAGGCCGCGCCGTTGACCTTCGGTGCGGGTGCCTTCGCCTGGCAGGCCACAAGACCTGCGGCGGCGAGAAGCGGCAGGAGGAACTTTGCGGCGAGGAGAGAGCGCATGGAAGGCCTTTCGGGGATGGACACGCGCCCTTGATAGCAACAGGGCGTTAAGAGAGCCTGACGAAACGGTCGGAAGCACCGGGAACGCGTCATCCGAGCCAATCCCTGGAATCGGCATGAACCCGCGGGCCGGCAGATCGCAATCACTCCCGGCCCAAAGGTTTTTCGAGGCGTCTCAAGCCGCGATGACGTCGAGCACCGAGGCGAAGAGGCCGCGGCCGTCGGAACCGCCATGGGCGGCTTCGATGAGGTTTTCCGGGTGCGGCATCAGGCCGAGCACGTTGCCCTTCGCGTTCATCACGCCGGCAATGTCGTTGATCGAGCCGTTCGGATTGGTGCCTTCCGCATAGCGGAACACGACCTGGCCATTGCCTTCGACGGCGGCCAGCGTCTCGGCGTCGGCGAAATAGTTGCCGTCGTGATGGGCGACCGGGCAGCGGATGACCTGACCCTTGTCGTAGGCGCGGGTGAAGTCGGTCTCGGCATTGACCACCTCCAGCTTCACTTCGCGGCAGACGAATTTCAGCGAGGCATTGCGCATCAGCGCGCCGGGCAGCAGGCCGGATTCGAGCAGGATCTGGAAGCCGTTGCAGACGCCCAGCACCTTCACGCCGGCCTCGGCCTTGGCCTTGATCGCCTGCATGACCGGCATGCGGGCGGCAATCGCGCCGCAACGCAGATAGTCGCCGTAGGAGAAGCCCCCCGGGATGACGATCAGGTCGACATCCGGCAGTTCCGTTTCCGTCTGCCAGACGGTGACCGGCGCCTGGCCGGAGATCTTGGTCAGCGCCGCGATCATGTCGCGGTCACGATTGAGGCCGGGAAGTTGGACGACGGCGGACTTCATGGGTGTGGTTCAAACCTTGCCTGGGCCTCGGCGAGTTCACGCAGTTCGAGGCGGTTTTCGATACGGTCGAGGCGTGTCAATACCTGTGCCATGCTGCCGTGCAGGTTGTTGATGTCCCCTTGCATGACATGCATGTGATTTCGCAGACTTACGATATCCTGCCGCATATCTCTCTGGCCGTCCTTGAGCGTGACAAGGTCGGACTGGATACGGTTCATAAGCTCGTACATCAGTCCCTGAGAGATATCCGTCACCATCGTCTCCTTCAACCGTCAGGCGAGGGCGATAGTATAGTTCTCGATTACCGTGTTGGCCAGCAGCTTGTCGCACATGGCCTTGAGGTCGGCCTCGGCCTTGGCGCGGTCGGCGGTCGCGAGCTCCAGGTCGAAGACCTTGCCCTGGCGGACCTGGCCGACGCCGTCGAAGCCGAGGCTGCCGAGGGCGCCTTCGATCGCCTTGCCCTGCGGGTCCAAAACACCATTCTTGAGCGTAACCGTTACGCGTGCCTTGATCATGTCTGTCTGTCCATCCTTGGGAGGCGTGTTACTTCACCAGAACCGGGCCGGTGCCGCGCACGGGCTCGTTCTCGTTGATGATGCCGAGGCGGCGGGCCACTTCCTGATAGGCTTCGACCAGGCCGCCCATGTCGCGGCGGAAGCGGTCCTTGTCCATCTTCTCCTGGGTGGCGATGTCCCAGAGGCGGCAGCTGTCGGGCGAGATCTCGTCGGCGATGATGATGCGCATCATGTCGCCTTCATAGAGACGGCCGCACTCGATCTTGAAATCGACGAGCTGAATGCCGACGCCGAGGAAGAGGCCGGAGAGGAAGTCGTTGACGCGGATGGCGAGCGCCATGATGTCGTCGAGTTCCTGGGGGCTTGCCCAGCCGAAAGCGGTGATGTGCTCCTCGGAGACCATCGGGTCTTCGAGCGCATCGGCCTTGAAATAGAACTCGATGATCGAGCGCGGCAGCACGGTGCCTTCCTCGATGCCGAGGCGCTTGGCCAGCGAGCCGGCGGCGACGTTGCGCACGACCACTTCGAGCGGGATGATCTCGACTTCCTTGATCAGCTGCTCGCGCATGTTGAGCCGGCGGATGAAGTGCGTCGGGATGCCCATCTTGTTGAGCTGGGTGAAGATGTACTCGGAAATCCGGTTGTTCAGCACACCCTTTCCGTCGATGATATCGTGCTTCTTCTTGTTGAAGGCGGTCGCATCATCCTTGAAGAACTGGATCAGCGTGCCCGGCTCGGGACCCTCGTACAGGATCTTGGCCTTGCCCTCGTAGATACGGCGGCGACGGTTCATGGATTTTGTCTCTGTTGTTGGCGCGTTTGGGCCCGCGCAGGTGTCGTTCGTTTGCGCTCCCATAAACGAAATGCCGCACTTTAACAATCGCTGTCGCTGTCGATCCCCCGTTTTCCGGCCTTTGCGGGAAGCCGGCGCGGTCACGAAAGTTCGCATTGCACTTTTGCCGTCGTTTTGATTTATGGGCGGGAGCCTAACGGGTTAAAGAATCTACGGGAGTCATCGATGACGAACATGCAGGATCGGGAAAAGGCCTTCGAGGCCAAGTTCGCGCTGGACGAGGAGCTGCGCTTCAGGGCCGAAGCGCGCCGCAACAAGCTGGTCGGCCTGTGGGCCGCGGGCCTGCTCGGCAAGACCGACGGCGAGGCGGACGCCTATGCCAAGGAAGTCGTTGCCGCCGATTTCGAGGAAGTCGGCCACGAGGACGTCGTGCGCAAGGTCAAGGCCGATTTCGATGCTGCCGGCATTGCCCGCAGCGAAGACGAAATCCGCGTCCAGATGATCGAGCTCCTGGCCGTCGCCATCGCGCAGCTCGAAGTGGGCTGATCGGCGCTCTGCCGCGATACCATGTTTCGAAAAGCCGTCCGGTACTGCCGGGCGGCTTTTTTCGATTCTAGCGGGTGACGGCCCTACGGACCTCGCTCTGGAGGTCGCGTACGGTGCCGCCCTGGTGGCGCCATTCCTGGCGGCGCACGAAATCGGGAATGGCCGCGGCCGGCATGGGTCTGGCGAGCGCATAGCCCTGCAGGATGTCGCAGCCGAGATCGCGCATAATGGCGACATGGGCCGGCGTCTCCACGCCTTCGGCGACGACTTCGATGTTCAGCGAGCGGCCGATCTCGACGATGGTGCCGACGAGCTTGCGCTGGCCGGGGGAGCGGCTGACCGGCTTGACGAGCTGCCGGTCGATCTTCAGCCGGCGCGGCGAGAGCTTCATCAGGCTGATGATCGAGGCGTGGCCGGTGCCGAAATCGTCGATCTCGATGTCGATGCCGAGTTTGCGCATCTCGGCGAGGTTTTCCAGCACGGTGCGGTCGCAATCGTCGAGGAAGATCGATTCCAGGAGTTCGAAGGAAAGGGACTTCGGGCGAATGGCGAGCGTATGCAGAGAGCGTGCGAGTTCCGGGTCGTGCAGGCGCTTGGAGGAGACGTTGACCGAGATCTTTTCGATGCCGAGGTCGAGCGCCTGCCAGTCGGCATAGTCGCCAAGCGACTTTTCCAGCACGATCCGGTCGATCATCGCCACGCAATCGAGATCCTCGGCGATCTTCAGGAAGGTGTCGGGTGCGAGGATGCCGCGGGTCGGGTGGTCCCAGCGCGCCAGCGTCTCGACACCGACGACGTCGAGCGTACGGGCGCAGAACTGCGGCTGGTAATAGGGCAGGAAACGCTGCTGCTCGATGCCGGTGAGGATTTCGTCGGCCGTCTGCTTGTTGACGATGATCTGCGCCTGGAAGTCGCTGGTGAAGAACTCGTGCCGGCTGCGTCCGCGGTTCTTGGCGCGGTAGAGCGCGAGGTCGGCATTGACGAGAAGCTGTTTGGCGTCGATGACGGCGCCCGACTGACTGGCGATGCCGACGCTGGCACCGAAGCGGCAGATGTGGCCGTTGAAGGTGACGGGCTTGCGCATCGCCGCGACGATCGCCTCGGCGAGCATGGCAAGGTTGCGCCCGGCAGAGCCAGCGGACAAGAAGACGAACTCGTCGCCGCCGATGCGGGCGACGAAGTCATCGGGGCCTTTCAGTTCATTCAGCACGCCGGCGGCGTGCACGAGCATCTGGTCGCCGGCAAGGTGCCCCAGCGTATCGTTGATTTCCTTGAAGCGGTCGAGATCGATATGCAGCACGGCAAGGCGGCAGCCGGTCTGCTGTGCCTGCCGCGCGGCAGCCTCGATGGTGGTATCGAGATAGCGGCGGTTCGGCAGGCCGGTCAGGTGATCGTGCAGGGCGGTGTATTCGATGCGTGCCCGGGCGGCTTCCAGTTCCGCGTTGCGCGCCTCTGCCAGGTCCTTGGCATGTTGCAGCTCCTCCTGCAGCCGCATGTCGTCCGTGACGTCCCAGTTCACGCCGATGAGGCGTGGTGCGCCGGCGATGTCGACATAGGGGGCCGCACGGCTGCGGATGTGGCGGATTTCGCCGTCGCCGCGGATGATGCGGAACTCGTTGGCGAAATCCTGGCTGCGGGTGAGATTGTCGTTGACCTTTGCCTTTGCTTTCGACTGATCCTGCGGATGAAGCGTCCGTTCCCACGTGCCGGCGTCAGGCTTTTCCGTAACGCCGTACATCTCGATCATGCGGTCGTCCCAGCGGACCTCGCCGGTCTGCAGGTTGACGTCGAAGACGCCAATGCGCGAGACGCCGAGCGCCAGTTCCAGGCGCCGCGACATCTGGGCGAGGCGTTCTTCGGCTTCTTTGCGTTCGGTTATGTCCGTGTCCGTGCCGGCGATGCGGGTCGGCTTGCCGTCAGCCCCGTAGTCGACGACAGCGCCGCGGCTCTCGATCCAGACCCAATGGCCGTTCTTGTGGCGCTCGCGATAGGAGAACATGTTGAACGGCGTCTCGCCGGTCTCCTGCTTGTGGATTTCCTCCAGGACATGCGCCCGGTCGTCGGGATGCACGCACTGGAGCCATCCCTCCAGCGAGGCATCGATGGGTTCATCCGGCCGGAGGCCACGGATCGCCCGCCATTGGCGGGAATAGAAGAGGTCACCGCGGGCGAAATCGTGGTCCCAGACGCCCTGACCGGCGGATTCGAGCGCATGGTTCCAGCGGCTTTCGCGCTCCGCCAACTCGAGCGCATTGCGCTTGCGCTCGTCGATATCAGTGGTCTGGACGATGAGGGCGGGCGCCAGCGGCTCGCCGGGCAGAACAGGCGCTTCGACGAAGGACGCGAGGACCCAGAATTCGGCGCCATCCGGCCGCTGCAACCGGATCTCCCACGGTGTCTGCTCGGCAAGGCTCGGGCGCATCGCAAAGGTGATGACGGCGCGGTCCCTTGGCGAGACGCAGTCGAGGAAGGGCGGTAGCCGGGAGGGAGAAGAGACGCCGAAGGCTCGCAAGAACGTCCCGTTTGCGTCGAGGATGCGTCCTTCGGAATCGAGCGCGGCAAAGCCGAATCCGGACCGTGCGAAAAGCCGGCGATAAAACGGCTCACGCTCCGTTTCATGCACGGCAATGGAGGTCGAACCGGATGGTTTGGCCATGAAACGCGGCGCCTGCTTGGAACTCAACAGGATCAGCGTGCCGGATTTCTATGAAATTCCTCTTAATGGTGTACCGGAGGCACACACCACGCGGGGGTGTACGCCACTTGGGCGCTTATTAGTCGGGCGCCTTCAGGCGGCTCAAGAACTGGGCGAACACCATCGTGCCTTCCGGCCAGGGGCCATGCCCGGACTCCGTGTTGATATGCCCGGCCTCGCCCGCATCGAGCAGCATCGAGCCCCAGGCGGCAGCGATGTCGTCGGCATGCTCGTAGGTGCCGAAGGGATCGTTCCGGCTCGCCACGACGAGCGAGGGGAAGACGAGCGGCTCGCGTGGATAGGGGCCGAAGGTCATCAGGTGTTTCGGCCGGATACCGTCATTGGCGACATCGGGCGGCGCCACGAGAAAGGCGCCGGCGACCTTGTTGCCAAGATGCGGAGCGGCATGGATCGCCGCCGCCACGCCCAGCGAATGGGCGACGAGCACGACGGGCTTGCTGGCGGCCGCGACCTCGTCGATCACGCGCTGCACCCAGTCCTCGCGCACGGGCTTGGACCATTCGGCCTGCTCGACGCGCCGCGCCGAGCCGAGCTTGGACTGCCAGCGGCTCTGCCAGTGCTCGGGTCCGGAATTGGTGTATCCGGGGACGATGAGGATTTCTGCTTCTGAGGCTTTCATGCGCCGGCATGTGCGTTCACGAAGTGCTGAAGTCAAGGGGGAGGGACAAATCATCGCTGCGGGTGTATGATTCCACCCCTTCAATGCCAATCACGGCCCGTCGTGCTGGCGGACGATTGCCCTCCACGCGCGTGCCGAGACGGTCTCGAACCGGCAAGGAGGAATTGTCATGACGACATTTCATGTGATGGCAGGCCACGACGCGATGGTGGCGCACCCGGCGATCCGGCGGATCGGCATGTCCGATGTGATGGATGCGCTTCGCCTCGGTTTCGACGATTTTCGCGCCAAGCCGTCCCACTACGTCTTTCTCAGCCTCATCTATCCGATCGCGGGCGTTGTGCTCGTCACCTGGAGCTCCGGCGCCAACATGCTGCCGATGATCTTTCCGCTGGTGGCCGGTTTCGCACTGCTCGGCCCGTTCTTCGCCATCGGCCTCTATGAGATCAGCCGGCGGCGCGAGCGGGGCATGGACACCTCCTGGCGCCATGCGCTGGAGGTGCGCAACTCGCCGGCCCTGCCATCCATCCTCGCCGTCGGCGCCATGCTGATGTCGCTGTTCATCGCCTGGCTGGTCTTTGCGCAGGTGCTCTATACCAGCCTGTTCGGGCCGGAACCGCCGCAGTCGCTGGCCCTGTTCCTTGCCTCGGTCTTCGGCTCGGAGAACGGGTTGCTGCTGATGCTCGCCGGCAATGCCATCGGTTTCTGCTTCGCGCTCGTGGTGCTGGCGACGACCGTGATCGCCTTTCCCATGCTGCTCGACCGGGACGTCGGCGCCGTGGCGGCGATCGAGACCTCTCTGCGCGCCACATTGGTGAACCCGGTGCCGATCGCCTGCTGGGGCCTGATCGTTGCCGCGCTGCTGATCGTCGGCTCCATCCCGGTCTTCGTCGGCCTTGCCGTGATCATGCCGATCCTCGGCCATGCCACCTGGCATCTCTATCGCAAGATCGTCGTCGACGAGCGACGCTGACGTGGTTTTTGCGGGCGGCACGCGCCGGGAGGAGAGTGCAAGGCCGCCCGTCAGAGGGGAGCGATGGCGCCATTGGCGCCATCGCTGTTTCCGGCGGTCATTTGGTCAGCGGATAGCATTTGTCGGTGGAAAACGCGCCGTCCTTGAAGCCGATCTGGCAAATGACGACCGTGTCGTCCTTCTCCAGAAAGACCGCATAACTTTCGGCGATCGGCGATACGTTGATGATGTCGTAGCCGGCGGTCAGAAGGTCGATGACGGATTGCGGTGTTTGTGCTTGCGCCGTTCCGGCAAGCAAGGCCGTGGCGAGAAGCGCGGCAGCAGGAAACCTCATGTTCAGCCCCCAGGATGGCGTGCGTCATTGCACGCAAGGGAAGTCTAATACAGAGGGACCGGCCGGCGAAGAGGCTTCGCCGGCCGGCTTCGGCAAGACGGTTACACGGTGCCGAAAACGCGGCGGAAGATCGTGTCGACGTGCTTCAGGTGGTAGCCGAGATCGAATTTTTCGCGGATCTGCTCCTCCGAGAGCGCGGCGCGCACCTCGGCATCGGCCAGAAGCTCCTCCAGGAAATCCTTGCCCTGTTCCCAGACCTTCATCGCATTGCGCTGCACGAGGCGATAGGAATCCTCGCGCGAAACGCCGGCTTGCGTAAGGGCAAGCAGAACGCGCTGCGAGTGAACGAGGCCACGGAACTTGTTGAGATTCTTCAGCATGTTGTCCGGGTAGATCACCAGCTTCTCGATGACGCCGGCAAGCCGGTTCAGCGCGAAGTCGAGGGTGATCGTCGTATCGGGGCCGATGCCGCGCTCGACGCTGGAGTGGGAAATGTCGCGCTCGTGCCAGAGCGCTACATTCTCCATGGCGGGGGTGACGGCCATGCGCACGAGGCGGGCAAGGCCCGTCAGGTTTTCCGTCAGCACCGGGTTGCGCTTGTGCGGCATGGCGGACGAGCCCTTCTGGCCCGGCGAGAAGAACTCTTCCGCCTCCAGCACTTCCGTGCGCTGCATGTGGCGGATCTCGATGGCGACGTTCTCGATGGACGAGGCGATGACGCCGAGCGTGGCGAAGAACATGGCGTGGCGGTCGCGCGGGATGACCTGCGTGGAGACCGGCTCCGGCGTCAGGCCCAGCTTGGCGCAGACATGTTCCTCGACGCGCGGATCGATGTTGGCGAAGGTGCCGACGGCACCGGAGATCGCACCGGTAGCGATTTCCGCGCGGGCGGCAACGAGGCGGGCGCGGTTGCGGTCCATCTCGGCATAGAAGCGCGCGAGTGTCAGGCCCATCGTCGTCGGCTCGGCGTGGATGCCATGGCTGCGGCCGATGCGGATCGTATCCTTGTGTTCGAAGGCGCGCGTCTTCAGCGCCGCAAGAACACGGTCCATGTCGGCGAGAAGGATGTCGGCGGCGCGCACGAGCTGGATGTTGAAGGTCGTGTCGAGCACGTCGGAGGAGGTCATGCCCTGGTGCACGAAGCGGCTGTCCGGGCCGACGAACTCGGCAAGGTGCGTCAGGAAGGCGATGACGTCATGCTTGGTGACGGCCTCGATCTCGTCGATGCGGGCGACGTCGAATTCCGCCTTTCCGCCCTTTTCCCAGATCGTTTCGGCCGCCGATTTCGGGATGACGCCGAGCTCGGCGAGCGCATCGCAGGCATAGGCTTCGATTTCGAACCAGATGCGGAACTTCGTTTCGGGCGACCAGATGGCGACCATGTCCGGTCGGGAATAGCGAGGGATCATCGGCTCTAGGCTTTCCTTGGGAGGGTGGGAATTGCCGCCGCTTTAGCAAAGATGGCCGGCAAGCTCAACGTTTGGATCGGGAGAGCCACAGGCTGGCGCCCGCAACGACCGGCAATCCGACCGGCAGATAGAGGCTGAGGCCCATGACGAGAAACTGGTAGACTGCCCCGGCTATAGTGAAGACGAACTGGTAGAGCCAGATGCGCGTGCCGGGCGGGTGGTACCATTGCGCGTAGAACAGCCGGTAGTCCAGGGCGAAGAAAAAGGCCGTCACGGCGATGGTGCCGAGGCTGAGCAGCGCGAAATGGGCGGCAAAACGGGTTTCGCACGGCCGGTGGCGGGTGAGGACACGGGCCACCGGCAGGGCGATGGGCCAAGCGGCAAGGCCTCCCGCGAAATAGATCGCGAGGATGCGCAGAAGCTGGAAGTTTTCCGCGCGTCCCTGCAGCGTCAGCGAGACAACGGCACAGGCCGCCATCAGGGCGCCCCAGCCAAGGGCGCCGCCGAGAAGGACCGGTAACGGCGGGAGGATCGGCGCGGACGGTTTCAGCCTCGCAGCGCCCGCGTCATCCCGTGCCGCCGCGGCCAGCTTCACGATCAGGGCCGGAAGGGCACGGCGATCCAGCGGCCGTCAGCGCCCTCGAAACCGAAGCTGCGCACCAGAACGAGCGCGACGTGGACCGGGTCGCCATCGAGCGGATTGAAGGTGAGCGCACCGGAAACTTGGTAGGAGAGCGGGCAGGCGCGGCTGTCGGGTATCCGCGTATCCTCGTGCACAACCGTGTCGGCCGTCTCGCCATCACGCTTGACGAGCTTCAGGCGAAACCCCTTGCCGCCGTCCGGCGTGATGTCGCGGCATTTGTCGGAAAGCGCCAGCGGGATTTCCTCCAGCGCAAGGGCGAAACTGCCGCCCGGCGTCGGTTCGACCGCATATTGCAGATATTCGATACGGTTGCGGTCGGCGCCGACTTCCCCCATCGGGTTGAAGGCGGCCAGAACGCCGGGATTGGAGAGCACCTTGTGCGCCTCGATCAGGGCCTTGGCCTTGTCGCGGCTTTGCGCGCGCACCGTGGCGATGTCGGCCGCCTCGTCGTCGATGCGCACGCGGATCGGTGTGCCCGAGAGATAGGCGTCCTTCGCCGTGTCGATGAAATAGACGTTGGAATAGGGAAAGCCGGAGCCGTCCTGGACGCCGAATTCCTCGAAGGCGTAGACCTTGCCGTCAGGCGAAAAGCCGAGCGACTGGAAGGTCGAGAAGTCGCCGGCGGTGGCCGCCGTCGCTGCCAGCAGGCAGGCTGCAAGCGCGCCTGCCGCTTTCCGGAAAATCGTCACGCCCGCGCTCCCTCCGCATTGCCGCGCAAAGTGTCGATGGTTTTGCGATAGGCGTCAACATGACCGCCGCTGAAGATGGCCGAGCCCGCGACGAAGACATTGGCGCCGGCAGCGGCCGGCATTGCGATCGTATCGACCGCAATGCCGCCGTCGACCTGGATGTCGATCGGCCGGTCGCCAACCATTTTCCGCACGCGGCGCAGCTTTTCCTGCATGGCGGGAATGAACTTCTGGCCGCCGAATCCGGGGTTGACCGTCATGACGAGGATGAGGTCGATCTTGTCGAGCAGATAGTCCAGCACGCTTTCCGAGGTGGCCGGATTGATCGAAACGCCCGCACGCTTGCCGAGCGCGCGGATCGCCTGCAGCGAGCGGTCGAGATGGGGACCGGCCTCGGCATGCACGGTGATGCCGTCGCAGCCGGCCTTCGCGAAGGCTTCCAGATAGGGGTCGGCGGGTGCGATCATCAGGTGGCAGTCGAAGAAGGCGTCGGTGTGCGGGCGCAGCGCCTTGATGACGTCGGGGCCGAAGGAGATGTTCGGCACGAAATGGCCGTCCATGATGTCGAGGTGGATCCAGTCCGCCCCGGCCGCAACGACGTCGCGCACTTCCTGGCCGAGTTTCGCATAGTCGGCGGCGAGGATGGAGGGCGCGATCCGGATGGGAAGGGTCATGTCAGGCTCCGTGAGCAAGGAATTTTGGCGTCGCCATACCACTCCCCGCAGGGGCGAACAACGGTTGAATTACCGCAGGGCCCAGCTTGGCAGCGCGTCTCCGGGCATCGGCGTCGCATCGTGCACGCCGCGGGCGATAGCGCGCGCCATGGTGGCGGCAGCGGCGGCGCAGAGCGTGATGAAGTCCTCCGGTGCCGGCTGGCGGCCGCTCCCGCCGGTCGCAAGCGCGAAGACGAGGTCGCCGTCGAGCGGCGTATGGGCCGGCCAGAGGGCGCGGGCAAGACCGTCATGCGCGGCAATCGCCAGCCGCTTCGCCTCGGCCTTGGTAAGGACCGCATCGGTGGCGATGACGGCGATCGTCGTGTTCTCGGTGCCGGTGGGCCGCCGGGACAGCTTCGTGCGCGGCGTGCTGGCTTCGGGCGGGAAGGGAAAGGGCAGGCCGAGACCGCCGAATTCGTTCGCCTCCTCGAAGGGCGCTGCCCAGAAATGCCGCGTATCGCCGACGGTGGCGGAGCCGAGCGCGTTGACCGCCACGAGCGCGCCGATCGTGAAGCCGCCCTCGACCACACTGGAGGCGGTGCCGAGCCCGCCCTTGTAGGTTGCCGTCAGCGCGCCGGTGCCGGCACCCACGCTACCGGTGGCAAAATCCGCTCCCGCCCCGGCAAGCGCCGCATAACCGAGTTCGCGATAGGGCGGGTAGCGCCCCCAGTCCTTGTCGCCGCCATTCATCAGGTCGAAGAGGATGGCGGCCGGGACGATCGGCACGCGATGGGGGCCGACGGCAAAGCCGCGCCCCATTTCGCGAAGGCCGGCCTGAACGCCCGATGCCGCATCGAGCCCGAAGGCCGAGCCGCCGGACAGGACCAGCGCGTCGACGGTCTCGACGGTGTTGTGCGGCTCGAGGAGATCCGTCTCGCGCGTGCCCGGCGCGCCGCCCAGCACCTGCACGGCAGCCGTCGCCGGTTCGGTGCAGAGGACGACGGTGACGCCGGAACGAAGGCGATGATCCGTGGCGTTGCCGACCGCGAGCCCGGCGACGTCCGTCAAACGGTTGTTCGGGCCGGGCCGCATCATTCGCTCTCCGGCGCCGCCTCGGCCGGCATGAAGGCGCCGGCGCGCCAGACGAGCAGGCGATAGGGATTTTCGCGCAGTTCATGGTCGGCGCCGAAGGCGACCGTGCCGAGCGCCGTGGGGAAAGGCTCGCCGGAAAGCGCCGTTGCCAGATCGCCCCCCCGGCTCGCTGCCGTCGCAAGGACGGTGACGGCGGCATGGGCCGGCAGCACGTAGCCTTCTGCAAAAATGTTCTTTTCCTTCATCGCCGCCGCGATGGCTTCGCCTTCCGGCAAGGCCTGGTAATCCGGCAGCGCGATTGCCTCGACGCCATCGGTCATCGGCACGAGCGGATCGGCGCCCAGAAGGGCTTCGCCACCGATAAGTGTCAGCGCCACCTTTTCCGCCTTGGCATCACGCGCGATCACCGCGATATCCGTCCGGTCGCCGCCGACGAAGACGCGGGTGACCCCCGTCTGGGCGAGGCGACGAACGAGGGTGAGCTGCTGTTCCTGTGCCGGGCGGTAGGTATCGACGAAGGCGGCCTTCATGCCGACCTCCTCCAGCCGCAGCCGGATCGTCTCGACCAATTCGCGGGCATGGATCGTGCCGTCGTCGATGAGCGCGAACGGCTCGGCCTTCCAATCCCTGACGATGACCTTCACCGCCTTGTCGGCCTCCGCCTTCGGCCCCGGGGCGAGGCGGAAGAGCGGCCATTTCTTCTTCAGCGCATCCTCCATGAGGATGCCCGAGCGCACGGAAAGCGTGATTGCCGGCACCTTCGCCTCGGTAAGGGCGGGCAGGGCGGCCGCAAGCCCTTCCGTGCAAAGAAAGCCGACAGCGGCGACAGCGTCTGCCGCAAGGATCGCCTTGCCGATCGCCGCGCCGTCGCTCTCGTCGCAGGCCTCGGGAAGATCCACCACCGTGTCGCCGTTCGCCTGTGCGGCGAAGCGGGCGCCGTCGCGCACCTGCTGGCCGAGAATGGCGAGCGGTCCTTCCGTCGGCGCGACCACGGCAAAGGTGAGGCCTGCCGCTGCCGCGGGAGAGGCGGCGAGCACCGAGGCGCCGAGCAGGCAGGCAAGGAAAGCGGCTCTCATTCTCAATCCATCGATCACGATGACGCTCTTTGTAAGGAACGGGCCGGCAGCGTCAAAGAGAAATATCGATGCAAGGAGCGGCCTTGTCTCTGACGGGACGGGAAAATTCGAGAACGGGGCTTACATTTTTCTTCACTTTCGCCATGTATCACCTGTGGTGAAGGAGAATGCCGTGTTGGACAGATTGATGCTGGACCCGTCGCTCTACCGTGATGCGATGAGCCGCTATGCCGGCCATGTGCAGATCGTGACGACGGCACATGCGGGCGAAAAGCGCGGGGTGACGATCACCGCCGCCTGCTCGGTGTCGGACAGTCCGGCCATGGTGCTCGCCTGCGTCAACGCGTCCAATCCGAAGAACGCGATCTTTTCGAAGAGCGGCAATTTTGCGCTCAATACGCTCTCGGCCGGTCAGGTCGATCTTGCCAACGCTTTTTCCGGTCGGGATCCGTCGCTGACATCCGAGCAGCGCTTCGCCATGGGCAACTGGCAGGATCTGGTGACCGGTGCGCCCGTTCTGAAGGATGCGCTGGCCGCCTTCGATTGCCGGCTCGTCGAGCTCAAGGTCATGGCGACGCATATGGTGCTGATCGGCGAGGTGATGGGCGTCTCCTTCGGGGAGCCCGGACAGGCCCTTCTCTATATGGACCGGGGCTACCACACGCTATAAGTTCGTTCTTCCAGACGGAGGAATGGCGTGGCCTATCAGCGCGGAAACATACCGCAATCCATCGACGAAACCCTGGACATGCTGGCGGCGGGCAACTATCTCGCCGGCCGGTCGCTGGCAACCGTGCTGTTTCTCGCGCTGCGCATGAAGCGCCCGCTCTTCCTGGAGGGCGAGGCCGGCGTCGGCAAGACCGAGATCGCAAAGGTGCTCGCGGCCGCGCTCGACCGCCCGCTGATCCGCCTGCAATGCTACGAAGGTCTCGACATTTCCTCGGCGGTCTACGAGTGGAACTATCCGGCGCAGATGCTGGAGATCCGCCTTGCCGAAGCCGCCGGCACCACGGATCGCGGCCGCATCGAGGCCGATATCTTCTCCGAGCGCTATCTCATCCGCCGGCCCGTCCTGCAGGCGCTGTCCGCGCCGGATGGCCGGGCGCCGGTCTTCCTGATCGACGAGCTGGACCGCACAGACGAGGCCTTCGAGGCTTTCCTCCTTGAAGTGCTTTCCGATTTTCAGGTGACGGTGCCCGAGCTCGGCACCATCCGTGCCGCAGAGCCGCCCATCGTCATCATCACGACGAACCGCACCCGCGAGGTGCACGACGCGCTGAAGCGCCGCTGTCTCTACCACTGGGTCGACTATCCCGCCGCCGTGCAGGAGCTGGAGATCATCCGTCGCAAGGTGCCGGGCTGCAACGCGGCGCTTTCGCGCGAGGTCGTCGCCTATGTGCAGAAGCTGCGCGGGCTCGATCTCTTCAAGAATCCGGGCGTCGCCGAAACGATCGACTGGGCGACGGCGCTTACCGAGCTCGACCGTGTCGCGCTCGACCCGGAAACCGTGTCCGACACGCTCGGGACCCTGCTCAAATACCAGGACGATATCGCCCGCATCGAGGGCGCGGAGGGGCGCAGGCTGCTGGACGGCGTGAAGGCCGATCTGGCGGCGGCGAACTGAGCGATGGTGGCGGCGGACAACAGCCTGCCGGGCAACGCCTTCGATGGGCGGCTTGCCGACAATATCGTGTTCTTCGCCCGTGTTCTGCGCAAGGCGGGCCTGCGCATCGGGCCGGCGGCGGTGACGGATGCCATCGAGGCGGTGCAGGCGATCGGCATTGGCGAGCGCGAGGAGTTCTATACGGCGCTGCACGCGACGCTGGTCAAGCGGCATGAGGACGACGCGGTGTTCGACGAGGCGTTCCGGCTGTTCTGGCGCTCGCGCGATCTCGTCGGCAAGATGATCGCGCTGATGTCGCCGGTGGTGCGGCGCGAGGAAGAGCGCGAAAAACGCAAGGCGGGCGAGACGCGCGTCTCCGATGCGCTGTTCGGTGGCCGGCAGGACGAGCGGCGCCTGCGCGACGAACCGGATATCGAGATCGACGCCCGGTTCACGGCCTCCGGCAGCGAGGTGCTGCGCAAGACGGATTTCGCGCAGATGTCCGCGGTGGAGCTTGCCGCCGCCAAGCGTGCCATCGCGAACCTCGTGCTGCCTCTCGACGAGGTGCGCACGCGCCGTTTTCGCCGGTCTACCCGGCCGGTGGCGATCGATGCGCGCGCCACGATGCGCCACGCCATGCGCACCGGCGGCGCGCTGATCCTGCCGCGCCACCGGAAGCCGAAGACGGTGCATCCGCCGCTCGTGGTGCTGGCCGACATTTCCGGCTCGATGAGCCAGTACACCCGCATCTTCCTGCATTTCCTTCATGCGCTGAGCGAGCACCGCCACCGCTTGCATGCCTTCCTGTTCGGCACGCGGCTCAGCAATGTCACGCGCCAGATGCGGCACCGCGATCCCGATGTCGCGGTGGAGGCGTGCAGCCAGTCGGTCAGCGACTGGTCCGGCGGCACGCGCATCGGCGAGACGCTGAAGGAATTCAACCGGCTCTGGTCGCGCCGCGTGCTGGGGCAGGGCGCGGTCGTGTTGCTTATCACCGACGGGCTGGAGCGTGAGGGCATCGACCTCCTGGAAAGGGAGATGGACCGGCTGCACCGCTCCTGCCGGCGGCTCGTCTGGCTCAATCCGCTCCTGCGCTTCGAAGGGTTCGAGGCGCGGGCGCGCGGGGTGCGGGCGATGCTGCCGCATGTCGACGAATTGCGGCCGGTGCACAATCTGGAGGCCATGGCCGACCTGGTGGCGGCGCTTTCCGGCGAGGCGCCGCGCGGCACCGGCGATCCGCGGCGTTTCCTGCCGGCGGCATGAGGAGGGGAGAATGGAGACCAACGACGTGTTCGATCCGCTGGCCATCGCTGAACGCTGGATGGACGACGGGCGCATGGTGGCGCTCGCCACGGTCATCGAGACCTGGGGGTCGGCGCCGCGCCCGGTCGGCAGCCATCTGGTGATCGACGGCGAGGGCAATTTCCACGGCTCGGTTTCCGGCGGCTGCGTCGAGGGCGCCGTCATCGGCGAGGCGATGGAGGTGATTGCGGACGGCGAGCCGCGGCTCCTGGAATTCGGCGTCGCCGACGAGACCGCCTGGCGCGTCGGCCTGTCCTGCGGCGGGCGCATCCGGGTCTATGTGGAGCGCGTCGGCTGATGGATCCCTATCTCCTGCGCAAATTGAACGCGGAGCGTGCCGCCCGCCGCGCCGTCATCCACCTCACCGATCTCGGCGACGGCCGCGACCGGGTGATTCGCGAGGGCGATCCGGTCGCCGGTCCGCTCGGCGAGGCGGTCACGGGTGCTTTCCGTTCCGGCCGGTCCATTTTGGTGGAGGTCGAGGACCGAAAATTCTTTCTCAACGTCCATCTGCCGCCCGCCCGCATCGTCGCCATCGGCGCGGTCCATATCAGCCAGGCGCTGGCGCAGATGGCCGGCGTCGCCGGTTTCGACATCACCATCATCGACCCGCGCACCGCCTTTGCGACGGAGGCGCGTTTTGCCGGCATCGACCTTGTCGCCGATTGGCCCGAGGATGTTTTGGCGGCCCGTCCGCTGGATGCCTACACTGCCCTTGTCGCCGTCACGCACGATCCGAAGATCGATGACTTCCCGCTGTCGCAGGCGCTGTCCACCGGCTGTTTCTATGTCGGCGCGCTCGGCAGCCGGAAGACCCATGCCAAGCGCGTGGAGCGCCTGACGGCGCTGGGGCATGGCGAGGCGGAGATCGCCCGCATCTCGGCGCCTATCGGCCTCGACATCGGCGCCGCCAGCCCGGCGGAGATCGCCGTCGCCATCCTGGCCGACATCGTGGCACACCTGCGCCGCCGGCCGCTCGCCGAGGCTCGCCCATGATCTTCGGGGAGGTTCCGGTTTCCGAGGCCGTGGGTGCGCGGCTGGCGCATGGCGTGCGCGTCGAGGGCCTGTCGCTGCACAAGGGGCATGGGATGACGCAGGCGGATTGCGACGGGCTGCTGGCCGCCGGCGTCGCGACCGTCATCGCCGTGCGCCTCGAAGCCGGCGACCTCGACGAGGACGCGGCGGCCGCGCTGGTCGCCGGGGCGATCCCGCCGGATCACCTGACTTTCAGCCCGCCCACAACCGGGCGCATCAACCTCCATGCCACGGCCAACGGGCTCTTTGTCGCCGACCGGGCTGCCATCGACCGGTTCAACCGGGTCGATCCGGCCATCACCATCGCCACGCTGCCGGACCATGCCAGCGTGGCGGCCGGCGACATGGTGGCGACGATCAAGATCATTCCGCTGGCGGTGGCCGGAGACCTTGCGCGAAAGGCGGCGGCGGTGATGGCCTCCAGCCGGGCGCTGGAGGTCAAGCCGTTCGCACCCCGCCGCGTCGCCCTGGTCGCGACGGAATTGCCGACGCTGAAGCCCTCCGTGATGGACAAGACGCGCCGGCTGCTCGAACAGCGCCTCCATCCCTCCGGCAGCCGCCTGACCGGCGAGGCGCGGGTGCCGCACAAGGCGGCCGGCGTCGCCGAGGCGATCCGCATGGCTGCGGCAGACAACGACCTCGTGCTGGTCTTCGGCGCTTCTGCCGTCACCGACGGCAATGACGTCATCCCCGCGGCCATTCGGGCTGCCGGCGGCGTGGTCGAGCATGTCGGCATGCCGGTCGATCCCGGCAACCTTCTGGTCCTCGGCCGCTTGGGCGCGGTGCCGGTCATCGGCGCACCCGGCTGCGCGCGCAGCCCCAAGGAAAACGGTTTCGACTGGATCCTCGCCCGCATCCTCGCTGGCGAGACGCCCGGTCCCATGGAGATCACCGGCATGGGCGTCGGCGGCCTGCTCGCCGAAATTCCGAGCCGGCCGCAGCCGCGCGATGTCCGCGCAGCGGAGCGGTCGCTCTCCGTCGCAGCACTGGTGCTCGCCGCCGGCCGCGCCAGCCGCATGAACGGTAGCCACAAGCTGCTCGCCGCCTTCGACGGCAAGGCGCTCGTTCGCCGCTCGACGGAGGCGGCGCTGGCCGCGCGGCCGGCGCGCGTGCTGGTGGTGACGGGGCACCGGGCGGAGGAGGTGGAGGCGGAGCTTTCCGGCCTTGGGGTCGATCTCGTGCGCAATCCCGACCACGCGCAGGGCATGTCGACATCGCTTCGCGCGGGTGTCGCCGCCCTCGGCCCGGGCTGCGACGGCGTCGCCGTCATGCTGGCGGACATGCCGCATGTCACCGGTGAGGACGTGCGACGGCTGCTCGACGCCTTTGCCGCGGCCGGCGGCCATGCCGTCGTGCGGGCGGTCTCCGGCGGAAAGCGCGGCAATCCCGTTGTGCTGCCGCGTACCACCTTTGCCGCAATGCTGCAGCTTGAAGGCGATGTCGGCGCGCGCCATATCGTCGAGAGCGCCGGGCTCGATGTCATCGATGTGGAGATCGGCGCGGCGGCACATATCGATGTCGACACGCCGGAGGCGGTGCTGGCCGCCGGCGGGGTCCTGAAGGGGTAGGGCATGGATCGGGACGCAATCGAGGAAATGTTCCAGGCGCTGGGACCGGTGACGATCAAGCGCATGTTCGGTGGCAAGGGCATCTACCACCAGGGCCGCATCCTGGCGCTGGAGGTCTACGACGAGATCCTGCTCAAGGCCGACGAAATCAGTGCGCCGGATTTCGCGGCGGCCGGCTGCCGCCAATGGTTCTACGACGGCAAGAGCGGCAAGCCGGTGAAGATGCCTTACTGGTCCGTTCCCGACGAGGCCTTCGACGATCCCGACCTCATGGCGCTCTGGGTTCGCCGGGCCTATGAGGCGGCACTGCGCGCGAAATAACGGCAGGCCGGGAAACGCGGCATTCAAACTTGACTTATATTGTCATGTTGTCCATTACCGGTCTGTCCGCGCGTCAAAATTGCGCGGGCAGTGTGCGGTGAGGTCTCCATGAAAAAGGTTCGTTTCCACGCGTCGGCGCTTCTTGCGGGCACGGCCATGGCGCTTGCGCTGCTGGCAGCCGCCAATCCCTCAGCCGCGCAGGACGCGACTGCGACGGACCTCGAGCAGATCAATGTGGAAGGCGACAATGACGGCGACGGCATCGTCGATGTTCCGGCCGGTGTCTCGACCGCCGACCGCGAGAAGATCCAGGATCGTTATGCCGGCGACGTGATGCAGGTCCTGCGCTCGGCACCGGGAACGTTCACGCGCGAACCGGCGGACCAGCCGGGCATCACCGTCAACATCCGCGGCATGCAGGGCATGGGCCGTGTCAACAGCATGATCGACGGCGTGCCGCAGACCTTCAGCAACCTCTCCGGTCACGGCGGTACCTTCGATAGCCTGCTCTATGTCGAACAGAACATGCTGGTCGGCGTCGACGTGACGCGCGGCGCGGTCTCGGGCGCCGAGGGCATGGGTACGCTGGCGGGCGCCGCCAATTTCCGCACGCTCGACGTCGACGACGTGCTGCTGCCCGGCAAGGACTATGGTGTGATGACTTCGGTGCGCGCCGGCACCAACGGCTTCGATTATTCGCGCCTTGTCAGCGGTGCCGTACGCACCGGGATGGGCGAGGGCGAAATCGGTATCGTCGGCGCACTCAGCGACACGAAGAAGAGCCCTTACGAGAACGGCTCGGGCATCCTCTACCCGAATGCCGGCGACCAGCATCCGAAGTCGGGCCTCTTCAAGGTCAACCTGTCGCCGAATTCCGATCACACGCTGTCGCTCGGCGGGGTCTGGTACGGCAACGAGTTCCTGCCGGGCAGCTCCGGCTACAACTGGATTGTCGAGAACCAGACCTATACGGCGAAATACCGCTACCAGCCCGGCAGCGACCTGATCGACCTCTCGATCAACGCCTATCTCAACATCACCGATCTTGAATTCGACGGCACCAACGGCAATGTCAGCACCTTCGACGGCCGCAAGGGCACCAACACGACGACCGGCTTCGACATCTCCAACCGCATGCGCTTCGACCTTGGCGAGGAAACGGAGCTGAAGCTCACCTATGGCGGCGCCTACAGCCGCGACCGCTACGAGGGCAACGCCAAGCGCGGCGCCAATCCGGACGGAACGCTGGTGAAGGCGGGCGTTTTCAGCGAGGCGACGATCTCCCACGGTATCTTCGACCTGACCGGAGGCTTGCGCTACGATTACTGGTCTCTTGAAGGCATCAGCGGCTACGACGCGCCGGGCACGAACGGCTGTGCTGCCGGCGGCGATCCGTGCCCGATGGACACGCTGTCGCGCGATGGCGGCGACCTCAACCCGAAGATCACCCTTTCGGCCCGTCCGCTCGAATGGCTGCAGCCCTATGTGACCTATGCCCACACCGCCCGCCCGCCGACGGCGGCCGAGATGTTCTATCCCGGTGGCCACAGCTTCGACGGCTCTTCCGACCCGGTCAACAACAACCCGAACCTCCTGCCCGAAAAGAGCAGAGGCTGGGAGCTCGGCGTCAACATGACGACGGATGACCTTCTGACACCCGGCGATTCCGCCTGGCTGAAGGTCGGCTATTTCCACAACCGCGTCCGCGACTACATCACCTATGCCATCGATACGGATGGCGCGGCGCGCTGGGTCAATGTGGATGGCACGACCGTGATGAAAGGGCTGGAAGTGGAGGGCGGCTACGATACCGGCCGCTACTATGCCGGTTTCTCGTTGACGCTTGCTGACACCAACCAGCCGGAAGGCTCCGCCGCCGGCGTCGGCAGCGATACGGGACAACTGCCGGACGATTTCCTGACGATCGATGCCGGCATGCGCTTCCTGGAGGCAACGCTCACGGTCGGCGGCCGGATGCGCTATGTCGGCAAGAGCAGCCAGGCCTATATCAATCAGGACAGGGCTTTCGACGTCGACGCCTATACGCTGTTCGACGCGCACGCTTCCTGGCAGATCAACGAGAATGCAAAAGTCTTCTTCAATGTCGAGAACGTCTTCGACACGACCTATATGAAGGCGAATTCCGGCCTGATGGACAATTATGGCGGCGTCAAGAACGGCCGCGGCCGCACCTTCATCATCGGCGCGACGGCCCGGTTCTGATCCGGGTCGGTCTCCGGCAGGCAAAACCCGTTAGCGGCGGAGCGCGGCCACCGCATCTCTGGCGAAGCGCGACAGCGGCTCGGGCAGGGCGTCGAGAGCGAACCAGCCGAATTCCGGCAGCTTTTCCGGCTCCATGACGCGCGGCTCGCCGGAAAAGTCCTCGGTCACATAGATAAGCGACAGCCAGTGCTGGCGTTCCTCGACGATGATCTGTTCGGAAACACAGAGAAAATCGACGGCGCCGATCGTCAGCCCCGATTCCTCCTCCGCCTCGCGGCGGGCGGAATCGAGCGCGCGTTCCATGTGATCGACCTTGCCGCCGACGATGTTCCACGCGCCGGCTTCCGGCGCACGCAGGCGCCGGTAGAGCAGGAGCTTGCCCTCACGCAAAATGGCCAGGCCGCAACCGAGGCCTGGCACATCGATGCCTGGAATGGACATTCTGGAAGATCAGGCCTTGCCGGCGATCAGCATGAAGGCCGGAACCTCGTCGCCGAAGCCGAGCGGCGTCGGGCCGTCATCCTCGTCGCGACGGTAGCGGTTGCGGCGATCGCGGCTGTCGTCATTGGCCGGACGCGGCGCACTATGGTTTGCGGCACGCGGATTGCGAGCGGGATTCTGCGGCCGCCCTTCCGCCTTGCGTTCAGCTTTCACGGCTTCCACCTTCTCTTCAGTCTCGCTGGTCTCGATACGGGGCTCGGCCGAACGGGTTTCCCCCTTGCGGCCACGGGAGCGGTCGCGATCACGACCGCCGCGTTCACGGCCGTTGCGAGGACGTTCCTCGCTTTCGACCTGTTGCGGCAGCTCTTCCAGATTGCCGCTCAGCCACTCGACCTTCTGGTCGATCAGCTTTTCGATGGCGTCGACGAACTTGGTGTCGCGCCTTGAGACCAAAGTGAAGGCGGCGCCCGAGCGGCCGGCACGGCCGGTGCGGCCGATGCGATGGACATAGTCCTCGGCATGGATCGGAACGTCGAAGTTGAAGACGTGGCTCACGTCCGGAATATCGAGGCCGCGCGCGGCGACATCGGAGGCGACGAGCAGCTTGATGTTGCCGTCCTTGAAATTCGCAAGCATGGTCATGCGCGAACGCTGGTCCATATCGCCATGCAGCGCGCCGACGGAGAAGCCGTGGCGATCGAGCGAACTGAAGAGATCCGCCACATCGACCTTGCGGTTGCAGAAGATGATCGCGTTCTTGAGATCCTGCTGGGCGCGGATGAGATCGCGCAACGTCGCGCGCTTCTCATAGTCCTTGCTGTGGGTGGCGACGAGCCGCTGCGTCACGGTCTTGGCTGTGGAAGACGGCGGGGCCACCTCGACACGCTCCGGGTTCTGCAGGAAGCGGTCGGCCAATTTCTGGATTTCCGGCGGCATGGTGGCCGAGAAGAACAGCGTCTGGCGGGTGAAGGGGATCAGCTTGGCGATGCGCTCGATGTCGGGGATGAAGCCCATGTCGAGCATGCGGTCGGCTTCGTCGATGACGAGGATCTCGACGCCGGTCATCAGCAACTTGCCGCGCTCGCAATGGTCGAGCAGGCGGCCGGGTGTGCAGATCAGCACGTCGGCGCCGCGCTCCAGCTTGCGATCCTGCTCGTCGAAGGAAACACCGCCGATGAGGAGGGCGACATTCAGCTTGTGGTTCTTGCCGTACTTCTCGAAGTTCTCTGCAACCTGGGCGGCAAGCTCGCGTGTCGGCTCTAGGATGAGCGTGCGCGGCATGCGGGCGCGGGCGCGGCCTTTTTCCAGGAGCGTCAGCATCGGCAGAACGAAGGAGGCGGTCTTGCCGGTGCCCGTCTGGGCAATGCCGAGAATGTCGCGCCGCGCGAGGGCCGGCGGAATGGCGCCAGCCTGGATCGGGGTCGGGATCGTGTACCCGGCATCGGTGACGGCGGACAGGACTTTCGGGCTCAGGCCAAGATCAGCAAAAGTGGTCAAAGGGAAAACAGTTTCCGTTCCGGTTCTTGCGAACGCAATGGGTTCAGCGGCCCTATCGCCGCGAGGATGCAGCGCAGATATGCCGAAAGTGCCGGAAAGTCAAGGAATTCAGCGAATTTGGTAAATCGGCGAGCGATTTGAAGCCCATGGCCGATATTTTTGCCATGCGGAGCCGCTTCGTCTCGCGTAACGTCAATCCATATAAGTCGTCAGCTTCATGCCGGCGGTGAGGAAACGCATCGGGTCGAGCGCCTTGCCGTCGCGGCGCACCTCGTAGTGCAGATGCGGGCCGGTGGAGCGGCCGGTCGAGCCGGAAAGCCCGATGGGCGCGGAGGCTTCAACGTGGTCGCCGATCTTGACAAGAACGCGGGACAGGTGGGCGTAGCGCGTCTTCAGGCCGTTGCCGTGATCGATTTCAACCATGTTGCCATAACCACCGTTGCGCCCGGCGACAACGACCGTGCCCGCGCCGGTTGCGCCGATTTCCGTGCCCGTGCCGGCGCGAAAATCGATGCCGGCATGCAGCGCGAGGCGGCCGAGGAACGGGTCGGTGCGGTTGCCGAAACGGCTTGTGATGCTGCTGGCGGGCGAGGGGTTGCCGAAAGGCAATTTCCGCACGCTACGGCGCGCGGTATCGAGGCGATCCAGCGCCGTGTCGAGATCGTTGATCGAGGCCTCGAACGGATCGGTGACGTCCACCGGCTCGACGAACGGGCCGCCGATCGCCGTTTCCGAATCGCCCCCGGCTACCTCGTCGGTAACATCCAGGCCGGTGCGGCGCACGATGGTCTGGATGGCATCCGCAGTCTGCGAGGCGCCTGTCGTCAAAGACTGGATGCGGCTGATCTGGTCATGTTCGAGGTCCTTCAGCGAAAGCGTGACCTTCGAGAAGAGCCGGTCGGCACGGTCGGCCACTGATTCGCCGGTCGCCGCATAGGCGAGCTGCGTCGTCTTCTGCGATGCGCCGGTCATGCCCATGATGGCGTTGATGGCGCCTGCCGCATCGGCCCGCCCGTCCACGACCGGCGTCTCGCCGGTGAGGGGGGCGGTGTCGGTTGCCGCCGTGCCGGCATTGTCTGTGCGGTTCAGCAGTGCGTCGAGCTTGCCGTGACGCGTGGAGAGAGCGAGCTGCTGCTGCATCAGCTTCTCGACCTTTTCCTCGACGACCTGCTGATCGAGCAGCTGGCGGCTGGTGACGCGATCGACCTGGGCGCGCAGCGCGGAGATGCGGTCCTCGTAGTCGTGCTGCATGCGGGCCTGGCGCGCCATGGTGGCGCCGATCAGGTCGTCGCGCAGCACGAGATAGGACGTGGCGGCGAGATAGCCGACGGTGAACATGCCGGCAAAGCAGAAGGTGACAGCGGCCATCCAGGGGCGGATGGTCATGTGACGGATCCGGTCGCCGCTCGCAAGGATCACGACATGCTGCTGCGCGCGTTTTCCGAAGATGCGGTTTTCAGGACGCTCCGCCACCATTTTCTCCCCGACCGATTCTTTAAGGTCTCGTGCGGGGAATTACACATTGTTAGGGTTAACAAAGGCTTTCCCGGAGGTGGCATGCCCCCGGAATATCAGCTTTGACTGACGGAAACGAGCGCGCGATAGAAGGAGGGTGTCAGCCCTGCCTCGGCGCGGGCCACATCGTTGAACGGTGGCTTCAGCGGCCCGCGAAAATTCGTGCGCACCAGTTCCTTGAAGGTGGCCGACGGATCCTTCTTCTCGCGGGCGCAGAGAAAGCGGAACCATTTGGCGCCCACCGCGACGTGGCCTTTCTCGTCATTGTAGATGATGTCGAGGATATCGGCGCTGGCATCGTCGCCGGTCTCGCGCATCTTGGCCTGCAGCGTCGGGGTCACATCGAGCCCGCGCGCTTCCAGGATAAGCGGCACGACGGCAAGGCGCGCGGTCAAGTCGTTGCGCGTGTCGTGTGCGGCCTGCCAGAGGCCGTCATGGGCCGGCAGGTCGCCATAGTCGGCGCCGAGATCACGCAGGCGGTCACGGATGAGGCGGAAGTGCTTGGCCTCCTCGAAGGCCACCTGCATCCAGCCGTCGAAGAAGGAATGCGGCACGCGCTCCGTGGTGAAGCGCGCGACGATGTCGAGCGCGAGGTCGACGGCGTTGAGCTCGATATGGGCAAGGGCATGGAGAAGCGCGATGCGGCCCTTCAATGTGTGCAGCGAACGCTTTTCCATGTGTTTCGGTGGAATGAGTTCCGGCTTTTCCGGTCGGCCCGGCCGCACCGGCAGGGCCGGGTCAAGCGGCGAGCGCATCGAAAGCGTGCGGGCGAACCAGCGGCGCGCCGTCTCCTGCGCCAGCGCCGTCTTCAGGTCGAGGTCGGCGGCCGCGATGGCCGCCGTGGTGCCGCCCCGAAGGCTTTCAATATGGGGAAGTTCCGTCATTTCAAACTGTTGCCTTGAAAATCTAAAGCTTTTTAGCGGCTTCCAGTACGGCCTCGACATGGCCCTTGACCTTCACCTTGTGCCAGATCTCGGCGATCACGCCTTCGGCGTCAACGAGTATGGTCGTGCGCTCCACGCCCATATAGGTGCGTCCATACATGCTCTTTTCCTTCCAGACCCCATAGGCTTCCAGCGTCTGGAGGCTCTCGTCCGAGGCGAGCGGAACGCCGAGTTCATGCTTCTTGACGAACTTGTCGTGCTTCTTCACGGGATCGGGCGAAAGGCCGACAAGGGCGACGCCGGCCGCCTCGAAATCCGCCCTTGCGGCGGTAAAATCCTTCGCTTCCGTCGTGCAGGCTTCCGTGTCATCCTTCGGGTAGAAGAACAGGACGACGGGCCGGCCGCGCATCGCCGAGAGGGAAATGCTTCCACCGCCATCGCGCGGAAGGGTGAAGTCCGGGGCAACGGCGCCCGGGGCCAGTTCTGCCATGGGATTTCCTTTCTTTGGCCGGCTTTTTGAGTCAGGGAGCCGGCCTCCCGCATATATAGTGGCAGGCAGAATCGTCCAGCGGCGAGCGGACGGCAGGCAGCGATTCCATGGGATAACGCTGCGCAAAGGGCAAAGGAAACCAGCGCGCGATGGCAGAACTCCGCGACGAGAAGGTCGTGTTCCGCAGGAAGGACATCGTTCCGCTGCACGAACTGCCGTCCGCGCAGGCGCACGAGCCCATCGTCCTGCACGCGGTCGAGGCGAGCCGCACCGGTATCGCCTGCCGTATCGTTGCCGCAACGATCGCGCTCGTCCTGTTTCTCGGCGCCGTCATCATCGGCCTGGTGGAGACCGGTCTTTTCGACAACACGCTGAATGCACGCGCCGTCGCCGCGCTCAACCAGGCGCTCGGCGCGCGGTACCGTGTCTCCGTCGACCACACCGTGCTGCGGCTTGCCGGGTTCAGCGGTTTTGCGCTGAAGGCGGAGAATGTCCGCATCGTCGAGATCGAATCCGGCAAGGAACTGGCGACGACCGAATCGATCGGCATCGTGCTCGATCCGCTCGGGCTTGCCTCAGGCCGTATCGCCGTCTCGCGGCTCGACGTGGACGGGGCGATGTTCAATGCCGCGCTTCTGCCCAAGAGCAAGCCGCTCGACCTGGCGGCGCTGCGCATTTCCGACGTGCCGGACTATCTCGAAACGACCTTCGAACGCCTCGACGGCGTCAGCCGCCTCATCGACACGAACGGCATGGAGACCGTCAAGATTTCCGACCTCGGCGCGACTTTCCAGGGGCCGGGCGGCAAGCCGGTGACGCTGGCCATCGCCAGCCTGCAGTTCACCCGCGATGACGACGGCACCATGTCGATCGACGGGCATTTCACGATGGACGGGGCCGAGGGGGAGATCGACCTGACCGCCTCGGGCGGCGCGGGATCGGTGCGCACGCTGGACGGCTCGATCCGCAACGTGGCGCTCGGAAAATTCCTGCTCGGCAATGACGTCAACGGCAATGTGCATGCTGGGGTCGACACGTCGGCGGACGTCTCGGTCCATGCGGTGCGTGAGACCGACAATACGAAGCCGGTGCTCGGCCTCGACGTCGCGCTTGCCGCAGGCTCGGTCTACGGCGATGGCGTTGCCGCGGAGCTGCGCCCGTCCACGCTCAAGGTCGGCTACAATTTCGACAAGGGGTCGATCGAGCTCGCCTCGCAGGATGCCGGCGTCGGCCAGTCGCGGTTTCCGTTCACCGGCGGACTGATCGACCTTGATCGGGTCTCCGACCGGCCGGACAAGGGCTTTGCCATCGACCTCGTCTTCAGCAATGCGGTAAGCCGTCCCGTCGATTCCAGCGAGGCGCCGATCCATTTCGATGCCAAGGTCAACGGCTACTATCTCCCGAAGACGAAGAACCTGCTGTTCGAGGAAATGGCCGTCTCCAGCGAGAAAGGCAATGTTGCCGGCTCGCTCGCCATGCGGTTCGGCGACCGGGAGCCGGAGGTCAGCTTCGTCATGATTGCCAGCGAGCTGGAATCGGCTGCCGTCAAGCAGTTCTGGCCGTTCTGGATGGCCAAGACGGCGCGCAGCTGGGTGATCAAGAACATTTTCGGCGGCACGGTCACCAACGGCCGGATCGAATTCTATCTTGCCGAAGGCCGCGAGCGTCTGCCGGGCGTGCCGATGCATCTCGGCCCCGAGGAGCTGAAGATCGACTTCGACATCGAGGGTGCGCGCATGAATGTCGCCGGCGAAATCCCGCCGCTGCGCGACACGTCGGGAAAATTCCGCCTCCGTGGCCCGCGCACGGAGATCACAATCAACGGCGGTACAGCCTACTTTCCGTCCGGCCGTTCCGTCGCGCTGACCGGCGGCACCTTCGTGCTGCCGGACAATTATAACAAGCCGCTGATGGCGGACATGGACATCGATGTCGCCGGCAATGCCGACGCGATTGCCGAACTTGTGACCTACCGGCCAATCCGCGCCCTGCCGGCGACGGGCTTTGCGCCCGACGATTTCAGCGGCCAGGTGAAGGCGAAGGTGAAGGCGCATTTCGGCGTCATCTCCGCCCACAATCCGCCGCCGCCGCAGTGGACGGCTGCCCTGACGCTCGACAATGTCGACGTGGCCAAGCCGATTGCAGGGCGCGCTGTCACCGGCCTGCGCGGCCTCCTCGCCATCGATCCGCAGAAGGCCGACCTCAAGGCCAAGGGGGATATCGACGGCGTGACGCTCGACATCGAACTGGTCGAGCCCGTCGGCAAGGCGGCGAGCTTCAAGCGCAAGACGGTGCTGTCGGGCACGCTCGACAACAGGGACCGTCGCAAGCTGCTGCCGGGCCTCGACGACGTGGTGGAAGGCCCGGTCGGGGTGCGGCTGGAACAGGATGGTGACGGTCCTATGGCGGCGGAGGCGGATGTTGGTGCGGCCGCGGTCTCCATTCCATGGATCGGCTGGACCAAGGGCGCGGGCATCGGCGGCAAGATCACGTTGACGGCCGACAAGAAGGAGGGCGTCACCCGCGTCTCCGATTTCCGCTTTGCCGGCGACGGTTTCAGCGTGGCGGGCAATCTCACCTTCCGGGGTGCGCGGCTCGATGCGGCAAACTTCTCCACCGTCCGGCTTTCGGCGGACGACCGCTTTCGCGTGAAGGTGGAGCGTGGAAAGTCCGGCTATACGATCGTGGCAGACGGCGAGGCGGCCGATGTGCGCGCCGTGCTGGCGCGTCTCAAGAACCCGACCGGCGGTGGCGGCGAAAAACAGAGCGTTACCATCCGGGCCGATCTCGCGCGGGCTGTCGGCTTCAATGGCGAAACGCTCTCCAATGTCAGCTTCCGCTACAGCACGGCAGGCAGCCGCATTTCCGGCGTGGATCTTTCGGCGGTGACGAAGAGCGGTGCGCCGGTCGTGGCGCAGCTTGCCAACAATGGCGCCTCGGATGCCATTCAGCTCACCAGCGGCGATGCCGGTGCCGTCGCGCGCTTTGCCGATATCTATGGCCACATGCGCGGCGGCCTCCTGAATGTCCGCCTGCGCGAGACGGCGGGCAGCATCTGGCGCGGATCCGTCGATGTCAGAAACTTCGCGCTTGTCGGCGAGGAGCGGCTGCGCTCGCTGGTCTCGACGCCGGCCGGAGAAAGCGGGCGCAGCCTCAACGATGCGGTGCGCCGCGAGATCGACGTCAGCGCCGTGAAATTCTCCCGCGGCTTTGCCCAGGTGCGCACCGGTGGCGGTGCGCTGAGCCTTGAAAACGGTGTGGTGCGCGGCGAAACCGTCGGCGCCACCTTCCAGGGCACGGTGCGCGATGCCAACGGCCGGACGGACATGACCGGCACCTTCATGCCGGCCTATGGCCTCAACCGGCTGTTCGCCGAGCTGCCGCTGATCGGCATCATCCTCGGCAACGGCAACGATCGTGGCCTGATCGGCATCACCTTCAAGCTCTCCGGCCCCTTCGACAAGCCGAAGCTGACGATCAACCCGCTGTCGATCATCGCCCCCGGCGTCTTCCGCAACATTTTCGAATTCCAATGAAAAAGGCCGCCCGGAGGCGGCCTTGATCTCGGTTTCGTTTGCCCGCTCTCAGGCCGGGCGGACGAGGATGTGCTTCTTCTTGCCCAGCGACAGCTTGATGACGCCATCGGCGGAAACGTCCGCGGTGCCGATGACGCGGCGCTCGTCGGAAACGGCGGTGTCGTTGATGCGCACCGCGCCGCCCTGCACGTGGCGGCGGGCTTCGCCGTTCGAGGCGGCAAGGCCGGCCTTGACGACGAGGCTGAGGAGGCCGATGCCGGCTTCGAGCTCACCGGTGGAAACGTCGATCGACGGCAGGTTTTCGGCGATCGCGCCTTCCTCGAACGTCTTGCGGGCGGTCTCGGCGGCCTGTTCGGCCGCCTCGCGGCCGTGCAGCATCGCCGTCACCTCGGTGGCGAGGATTTTCTTCACCTCGTTGATCTCGGCGCCGCCGAGCGCGGAAAGCCGGGCGATTTCGTCCATCGGCAGCGTCGTGTAGAGCTTCAGGAAGCGCGAGACGTCCGCATCCTCGGTGTTGCGCCAGTACTGCCAGAAATCATAGGCCGAAAGCATGTCCGGGTTCAGCCATACGGCACCGGAGAGCGATTTGCCCATCTTGGCGCCCGACGCGGTCGTCAGAAGCGGCGAGGTCATGGCGTAGAGCTGCGGCGTGCCCATGCGGTGGCCGAGGTCGATGCCGTTGATGATGTTGCCCCACTGGTCCGAGCCGCCCATCTGCAGGCGCACGTCGTAGCGCTTGTTGAGCTCGACGAAGTCGTAGGCCTGGAGGATCATGTAGTTGAATTCGAGGAAGGACAGCGACTGCTCGCGCTCGAGCCGCATCTTCACGCTGTCGAAGGACAGCATGCGGTTGACCGAGAAATGGCGGCCGACGTCGCGCAGGAACTCGAGGTAGTTGATGCCGAGCAGCCAGTCGGCATTGTTGATCATCAGCGCATCCTTCGGGCCTTCGCCATAGGCGAGATAGCTCGAAAAGACCTTCTTGATGCTGGCGATGTTGCCGTCGATCGTCTCCGGCGTCATCAGTTGGCGTGCCTCATCCTTGAAGGACGGGTCGCCGACCATGCCGGTGCCGCCGCCCATCAGCGCGATCGGCCGGTGGCCGGTCTTCTGGAACCAGTGCAGCAGCATGATCTGGATGAGGCCGCCGGCATGCAGGCTCGGCGCGGTCGGATCAAAGCCGATATAGGCCGTCACGGTTTCCTTGGCGAGAAGATCGTCGAGGCCGGTTTCATCGGAGATCTGATGGATGAAACCGCGCTCTTTCAGCGTGCGGAGGAAATCGGATTTGAATTCGGACATGGCCTGTCTCTCTTGCCGGGATGCTTTGGGCGGGATGGGGCGGCCGGAGATAATTTTCCGGCGGACCGCCGGGCGTTTAGCACTGTTTCGCCGCATAATCACTTCAAAAGTGATTCTGGAGCGGATGCATGAATGGACTGCAAACGGCGATCGGTCTGATGAGTGGCACGAGCCTCGACGGCATCGATGTCGCGCTGCTGCGCACGGACGGCGAGGCCGTCGTCGAGCGCGGCCCCTGTCTCGCGCGACCCTACGACGCCGCCTTCCGCCGCCGTCTGCAGGGCGCGCTGGAGACCGCCAAGACGATCGACGTTCGCAGCCAGCGGCCGGGCGATCTCGCCGAGATCGAACGGGAGCTGACGTTGCGCCACGCCGAGGCCGTGCGCACCTTCCTGGATGGGAACGGCCTGACGGCATCCGACATCGACGTCATCGGCTTCCATGGCCAGACCGTGCTGCACCGGCCGAATGCCGGCCTGACGGTGCAGCTTGGCGACGGCGGGCTGCTCGCCCGTGAAACCGGCATCGATGTGGTCTATGACATGCGGGCGAATGATATGGTGCATGGCGGGCAGGGGGCGCCGCTCATTCCCGCCTATCACGCCGCGCTCGCCGCCGGCCTTTCCGGCGCCACCGGCAAGGCGGTCGTCTTCGTCAATATCGGCGGCATCTCCAACATCACCTTCATCGGCGCCGGCGGGGCGATCGTCGCCTTTGACAGCGGTCCCGGCAACACGCTGATCGACCAGTGGGTCGAGGCCCATGCCGGCATTCCCTACGACCAGGGCGGCATGATCGCCTCGGAGGGCCGCGTCGATCCCGGCCTTGCGGAGCGTTATCTCAACCATGCCTTCTTCACCGATCCGGTGCGCCGCTCGCTCGACCGCAACGATTTCCGCCCGCCCGAGGGGCCGGACGCAAGTCTTGAAGACGGTGCGCGCACGCTCGCCCATGTCACCGCCGCCGCCATCCTGCGCTCCGCCCGCCACCTGCCGGAGAGGCCGAAACTTTATGTCGTGTGTGGCGGCGGCCGGCTCAACCGGGTGATCATGGGGGATCTGGCGGCGCTTGCCGAGACGGAAGCGGCTGAGGTGGTGACGGCCGAGGCGGTCGATCTCGACGGCGACAGCATGGAGGCGGAGGCCTGGGCCTATCTTGCCGTCCGCTCGCTGCGTGGCCTGCCGCTCACCTTCCCAGGCACGACGGGCGTGAAGACGCCTGTTTCCGGCGGCGTACTCCAGAAACACGCAACCGGCGATTAACGCTTTCTTCGCGGGCGCCTTCTAGGATTCGTTCGGATCGCTCCGGGGCGCTTTTGCACGGAGCGGCCTTTTTGTCTTGCGTAAGGTGGCCAATGAGTGGCGCGGGCTTCCTGCTGGCGGTGAATTTTCTCATCGCGCAGTGTTTCTGCATGTTTTTCCTCGCGGTGTCCGCCCGGAGCCGCAATCGCGTCGCAGCCCGCTGGTTTGCCGGCACCTATGCCGTCGCCTCGCTTTCCACCCTTTTTGAATTCCTCGTCGCCTATGCGCCGCCGGCAAGGCTCTGGGCGATCCTTGCCTTTGCCGCCATGCTCGGCGGCATGCTGATGCTGCGCATCGGTGTCGGCCATCTCTACGGCCTCCGTACGAATCGCTGGGTCCTTGCCGCCATCTTCGTCGCCTTCGTCGCGCTCGATTATGTCATCTACGACCTGCCGCGCGGCACGCTCGCCCATGCGTTGCCTTACCAGACCCCCTTCGCGGTGGCGCTCGGGATGAGCGCCTTCGCGGTCTGGCGCGCCCGCCCGGCAAGCTTCGTCGACCGGGCGCTCATCGTGCTTCTTGCGCTGACCAGCGTGCATTTCCTGGCAAAGGCCTATGCCGCCGTGCTCGCCGGGGCAGGCAATACGGCAAAGGACTATCTCGCCAGCCAGTTTGCGCTCGTCTCGCAGAGCATGGGCGCAGTGCTGATCGTTACCGTCGGCCTGATGCTGCTCTGTGTGCTCGTGCTAGAGATCGTCGCGGAGGAGAAGGGCAATGCGGAGGTCGATCCGCTCTCCGGTCTCCTCAACCGCCGTGGTTTCGACAACCGCATCGATGCGCTGCTTGCGGGCGCGGGTCCGCATGGCCTCATCCTGTGCGATATCGATCACTTCAAGTCGGTCAACGACACCCATGGCCACCAGGGCGGCGACAACGCCATCCGCGCCTTCGGCGAGGCACTGCGTGTCGCGGCGCCGGTGGGCGCGCTGGTCGCGCGCATCGGCGGCGAGGAATTCGCGCTCTTCCTGCCGAACACCGGCAAGGAGGCGACGCTGCTTTTCGCGCAGACCCTGCGCGCAACCCGCGCCGTCGCGCCCATTCCCGGCCTGCCGCCGGCTGTGCGCATCACCGCCAGCTTCGGCGTTGCCGAGGTGACGCGCGGCGAGCCGCTGCGGTTTGCTATGCGCCGGGCGGACGATGCGCTCTATGCCGCCAAGAACGCCGGACGTGACTGCGTGCGCCAGGCGGAGCCGCCCGCTGTGGTGCTCGAGGTCGTCAAGCGCGCGAATTGATCAGGCGAACATATGGCAAAGAAAAAGCCCGGCGAGATGTCGCCGGGCTTTTTCCTTTGTCTCTCTCCGCCGGTCAGCGAATACGCTTGGCGGCCGGTTCCGGGGTCAGTTCGCCGGCAAGACGGCGGTCGAGGTAGTCTTCGCACTCGGCCATCAGCGTTTCCGTCTGGCCGTTGAAGAAGTGGTTGGCGCCCGGCACCGTGCGGTGCGTGATCAGGATGCCCTTCTGCGTCTTCAGCTTCTCGACGAGGCCGTTGACGTCCTTCTCCGGTGCCACCTTGTCGGAATCACCGTTGATGATGAGACCCGACGAGGGGCAGGGGGCGAGGAACGAGAAGTCGTAGATGTTCGGCTGCGGGGCGATGGACATGAAGCCTTCGATCTCCGGGCGGCGCATCAGCAGCTGCATGCCGATCCAGGCGCCGAAGGAATAGCCGGCGACCCAGCAGCTCTTCGAATCGGGATGCAGGCTCTGCACCCAGTCGAGTGCGGAGGCCGCATCCGACAATTCGCCTGCGCCGTGGTCGAATTCGCCCTGGCTGCGGCCGATGCCACGGAAATTGAAGCGCAGCGTCGTGAAACCGCGCTTCTGGAACATGTAGAACAGCTGGTAGACGATCTGGTTGTTCATCGTGCCGCCGAACTGCGGGTGCGGATGCAGCACGATGGCGATCGGGGCGTTCTTCTGCTTGGACGGCTGGTAACGGCCCTCAAGGCGACCGGCGGGTCCGTTGAAGATGATTTCGGGCATTCTTACTCCGGCAAGTTCGCGTTCTGGAACGGATTCTTGTCAACTGAAGTCTTGACGAAACCAGTCAGCTTTTCTAGAACCTAGTTTAGAACCATTCGAAACTGTATAGGCGCCCACGGGACGCCGTGAGCTTGGTGTCATAAGGCAAGCCCGACGGAAAATTCAAGGAAAATGCACGCCGTATCGAATGTATCGTGCGCGCATGGGTGAGAAATGACGAAGACGGAGCGCACTTATCTGGACTGGAACGCCACGGCACCCCTGCTGCCGGCGGCGCGCGAGGCCGTTCTTGCTGCGCTCGACAGCGTCGGCAACCCGTCGTCCGTGCATGGCGAGGGCCGGGCGCTGCGCATGCTGGTGGAGGCCGCGCGCCGTGACGTCGCCGCGCTGCTCAATGCGGCGCCGGCCCATGTGATCTTCACGAGCGGCGCCACCGAGGCGGCGAACCTCGCCCTGACGCCCGACTACCGCATGGGCCGCACGCCGCTTGCCATCGGCCGTCTCTATGTTTCCGAGATCGAGCATCCGGCGATCCGCGAGGGCGGGCGTTTTGCGCGCGATGCCGTGACGACGATCCCCGTCACCCGCGCCGGCCTCGTCGATCTCGAGGCCCTGACAACGCTTCTTGCGGGCCATGACAAGGCGAAGGGCCTGCCGATGGTGGCGGTCATGCTCGCCAACAACGAGACGGGCATCGTGCAGCCCGTGAAGAGCGTCGCCGAGGTCGTGCACCGTCACGGCGGTCTTCTCGTCGTCGACGCGGTGCAGGCCGCCGGCCGCGTGTCCATCGACATTGCGGCACTGGACGCCGATTTCCTCATCGTCTCCTCGCACAAGCTGGGCGGCCCGAAGGGCGCCGGCGCGCTGATCTCGCGCGGCGAGGTTCTGATGCCCGCACCGCTGATCCGCGGCGGTGGCCAGGAAAAAGGCCATCGCTCCGGCACGGAGAACCCGGCGGCGCTTGCCGGCTTTGCCGCAGCCGCCCGCGCGGCGGTGGCGGATCTTGCCGGGCGCAACGCACGAATAGGTGCGCTGCGCGACGCACTGGAGAGCGGCATGCGGGCGGCGACGAACGACGTCGTCATCCATGGTGCGGACGTCGAGCGCATCGCCAACACCTCGTTCTTCAGCCTGCCCGGCCTGAAATCGGAGACCGGGCAGATCGCCTTCGATCTCGAGGGTATCGCGCTTTCGGCCGGCTCGGCCTGCTCCTCGGGCAAGGTCGGGCAGAGCCACGTTCTGACCGCCATGGGGTTCGACGCGGCGCTCGGCGGGCTTCGCGTGTCGCTCGGTCCGGCCTCGACAGAGGCGGATGTCGCGCGTTTTCTGGCTGCCTTTTCGCGCGTCATGGCGCGGCGACGGGCGGCCTGACGGGAATCTTGCGGGAACGCAAGTTTTCGCTTGCCAAAAGGTGGGAAAAACCGCCTTTGGCGCTTACATAAGCGGCGGGAGGCCCCGCCAGACGTTGACAAACTGCCGGACCTTGGATCCGGCGAGATTGGAGAACGATATGCCTGCGGTGCAGGAAACGATCGATCAGGTCCGTCAGATTGACGTCGACCAGTACAAATACGGCTTCGAGACGAACATCGAGGTGGAGAAGGCTCCGAAGGGGCTTTCCGAGGACATCATCCGTTTCATCTCGGCCAAGAAGAGCGAGCCCGACTGGATGCTCGAATGGCGCCTCGACGCCTATCGCCGCTGGCTGACGCTCGAAGAGCCCACCTGGGCGCGCGTCGACTATCCGAAGATCGACTTCAACGATCTCTACTACTATGCCGCGCCGAAGAACCAGACCGGCCCGAAGTCCATCGACGAGGTCGATCCCGAGCTTCTGAAGATGTACGAGAAGCTCGGTATTCCCCTGCGCGAGCAGGAAATCCTTGCCGGCGTGCAGACGTCGAAGATCGCCGTCGACGCCGTGTTCGATTCGGTCTCCGTCGTCACCACCTTCAAGGAAGAGCTGAAGAAGGCCGGCGTGATCTTCATGTCGATCTCGGAGGCCATTCGCGAGCATCCCGAGCTTGTGAAGAAGTATCTCGGCACCGTTGTACCGACGACCGACAATTTCTACGCGACGCTGAACTCCGCGGTCTTTACCGACGGCTCTTTCGTGTTCGTACCGAAGGGCGTTCGTTGCCCGATGGAGCTGTCGACCTACTTCCGCATCAACGAGAAGAACACCGGCCAGTTCGAGCGCACGCTGATCA
>VFQN01000291.1_pt1 | contig 100719 bp, 169 predicted proteins | sample 3512371 | NCBI WGS metagenome assembly VFQN01 (sample SAMN10412370, study PRJNA504923) | tailings metagenome | isolation source: Replicate 2 from Balatoc abandoned mine | place: Philippines: Itogon, Benguet | collected 2017-08-28 | reverse complement strand
TGACAAGACCCCTGAGCAATTATTTTTGTCAATTAAATTTGTGCCACTACGGTATGGGCTTCGTAGGTGAGGCCGACACTGCCAAGACCAGGGGAGCCACCTGGGACCTGGCCCACACTGCGGATGTGATGTGTTGCGCAAGCGGACATATGTGGCTGGATCAGGTCGGGCTATGCTGGACCAGGTCGGGTGCTACCGCTATCACCAACTGTCCAACAGCATGGAGCAAGAAGTATGGGTGTATGGCTCGTTGTGGCTCAGTTGTTCACATCAGCGCGGATGTCTAGGGTCCCTGCTTCCTGGCTTCCTGCCATCATGACGTCGCTGCCTGCAACCCAGCATGGACGACCACCTGCTACCCTCGCTTCCCGGAACAAGGCCTGATGTGAATCCCTACATGACGTCGCACGTGTGCTCATCACTAGGTGGATAGAACTGCTTGCCTGCTCAGTGTATTTGCCAAGGTCTGCCTTAACCAGGAAGGGACACTAGGTGCGTTCCTGTACACCCCTTGAGTGTTTGCATAGGGACCGGCGCCTGGGACACAAAGCAAGTGCAACGAACTCCTGTTACAATGGATGACGCACAGATACAGATCGCCTATCTCAAATACCTTGCTGTGCCGTGTTGCCATGTACCGTATGTGCTTGCGTCCCTTGCTAACACGAGTCCATCACCATGCACCATCGAGGGGGCAGGCGCGCCGGAGCCCTCCTTGCTATTGCACAAGCAACTGCGCCCAAATGCCTCTGCTCAAATCTAAAACGCATACGAGCCGGTCAGTACAGCAGGGCATTGGACAAGCAGCGGCGCTCATACGCAACTGTACACAAGAACGAAGTGATAAGCCAGTACCTCTTGATCCACACACAAGCTTGTAAGGGGCCAAACTCCCCAGCCTCGCGTCCAGCGCGGGAGACCGCCACCAATGTTGCAAACGGCACCCATGTCGCGGCTGCACGTTCTGCAGCCGCTGCCCCCACTTCCGGAACCTCATGCCAGGCTGGCGCGCCGACCACCCGCACCGTACGTACATCTGTACGGCGGGTCCCAGCTGCCTAACGCAAGGGCACCTAGTACATGGGGGTCCAGAAGATCTTAGCGCGCTGCTTCATCTCCGCGTGGTCCGAGGCGCTGAAGTCGTACTTGAGCATGCTGTTGCGGCGCTGGGACAGCACGTCGCGCACCTCCGGCGGGTACTGCTGGGGAACCTGCGGCAGCGCATAAGGTACGGGGGACAAGCAGTAGCTGTAAGCATCCTCGCAGTTGCAACGGTACACAGGCAGGCCGCATGCACGCAATCTACACAGGAGTGAAGAGCACAGTGTTTGACCTGGGCAGGCCTGGGCCCAGCCCCGGTGGTCGTTACAGTGTGTCAAAGCAGCCCGGCGCGGTGCGACAGCAATTGAGCGGTATTGCCAGCACCAAGTCGCTGCCGCCTCAGCCACTGCAGGACGTTCTGCAGCTCGCTGCACACGTGCCATGGCCCCCAGCCTGTCCGCGCGGACTCAACCCCCTCGCCCCCCTACGCATACCCCAACCCCACAAGAGCCCCCCACACGCCCCAAGCTGCCTCCAAACCCCTGCCCACCATGGGCATGCGGGTCTCGTCGGTGAAGTTGACAGCGTAGTAGAACGGGGCTGCCAGCACGAGGCCGAAGACGGACCAGAAGCGGAGGTAGTACGCCTCAGTCATGTTCCCGGGCCACGCCCCGAACATGTAATCGCACACCGGCTGGCCCGGGTAGAAGCCGTTGTCCCACCATAGCTCGTACCAGGTTGGAAGCTGTCGGCAAGTCACGACGGAGCAGCGTGGGAAGTGCCATCACGCGTCAAGAGAGTCAGGACAAAACAGGAGAACCGGTTCGCATATTTTAACATCATAACAACGCAAATGATAGCAGTTAGTATCCTTACCGGCTTGTCAGGCCTTGGGGCAAGCTTCACTGGGGCACCTGCGCCGGCCCTCGCAGGCAAGCTGTTCTTGGCTTGCAGCGCAGTCCGAGCAAGCCCGCGAAGGCTACCACTCAGCGACATGGCTGCAAACCAGCTGCAGGCCTCCCAGACAACCAGAACCTGGAAGCACTTCTGCGTTCCGGGATGAAGCAAATAACACTCAATATGCTGAAATACTTGGTTCAAAGAATAGGTTGTCGCTCTGTTACATGCAGGCGAGCACGTGTGTCTGCCAGCTGTAGGGTTATGGGATGGTCATGCGTGCGCTATGAAAGCAGGCTTTTAGGCATTTGGCAAGAGCTGCTGGTGCACACACGGCGCGCTCTGTTTCACTCTTCTTTCAAATGCCGCTGACTCTCTAGTCGCTTACCTTCTGGGCGCCTTGAGCCCAACACACAGCGGGCGATGGCACCGGCGCAGAGTGACGCCATGGGCAGCGATGCCGCAAAGAGCTGGCGGTCAGAGCTGGTCGCCATAGGTGCGTAGAAAGCGCGCATGTGGAGCTGCGGTTTGCGCCGTCGTTACGTTGCCGTCCCAACCTGTATGCGCCGTTTGCCTCGTGTCCTGTCCCCTACGTCACAGGCCAGCTCGCCTGGCCCGTGGTCATTGCAGGAGCCTCGCAGCAGGTGAAGATGCCGTGCGTCATATTGCTTTGCTGTGAAGGCTGAGGGCGTGGGATACGCATGCACTTGTCTCTTGCTGACAGGCCAGCCTCACCGTTGCTGCCGCCTCCACCCCTGCCGCACCCACTCCGGAGGCGCACCTTACCATATCGCCTCCATGTGCTACCGCAGGCTATGATTGTGGTTGACCAGGTGGGTGCCGTACTACCAGGGGTTGCCATGGAATGCATGTAATCAGTCTCCGTTTGTGCGGGGCTGTGGAAGCGGCTCGCCAGTAGCACCATGCAAGAGTTCGAGGCCCCGCACGCACTTGCGCTGTCCAGGTGTTCCTTGGCCATCTGGGAACCGCCGAGCTGGGCGCTGCAGCACTGGCCACAGCGTACAACAACCTCATGTGGTTCTTCCTCCTGGGCTTTGCCACCGCGCTGGACACCCTCGGGAGCCATGCGTACGGTGCAGGGGACCACAGGTGCGGTGCGGCCATGGCACAGGCGTTAAAGTCTTGGCCGCACGTTATGCGTGTATGTCAACAACTAGATGACAGAGGCCCCGCTGCGCATTACACGTCCAAGACACCCACACCTAAGAGCGCTTGCCCCTTGGCATGCGACGCTCTGACAGCCATACAACGCCACGACCCGGACCCGCCAGGGCGCTGACCACGTGGTGCATGACCGCGGGCCTCATGGTGACCATCCTGGTGTTCCCCGTGGCGCTGGGGCTGTCCATGGGCGAGCGCGTGGCATCCCTGCTGTTCGGCCAGGACGCCCACACGTCTGAGCTCATGGGGCAGTTCTGCCGCGGCCTCATCCCGGGCATGTGGCCCCTCATGTGGGGCATCGTGCTCACCAAGTACCTACAGGTGCGAGCAAACGGGGTTCGTTAAAGGCACTTCAGTCCGTCCTATGAGGGTGTGAGGTTGGCCTGGGTGTGCGTTTGGGTACGGTATGGCAGACCGCGCAATCGCGCCGCTCGCCCGGCTTGCCGCCTTTGTACGCCTACCCTTATTGCTCGCCAACGCGGTGTGATGGACGCCCTGTAGTCAACCGCATGCGCTGAGCCTGAATTGCACACCCCCTCGACCCCCCAGGTGCAAAACGTGATGCTGTCGCCCAGCCTGGTGGCTGTGGCGACCTTCCTGCTCAACATCGCCTTCAACGCCGTGCTGGTGGGCAGCATCGGCTTCCGGGGCGCGCCGCTGGCCACCACGCTATCGCGCACCGTGCAGTTCCTCATGCTGGCGGCCGCGGTGTGGTGGCACGAGCGGCGGCAGGCCAGGGCACTGCGCGACAAGGAGGAGTCGCAGGGGCTGCTGGAGGCGTCAGCGGATGTGCAGGAGGGTGCAGATGGATGGGTGGTGGTGCCGCTGGAGACTTCGCACAAGGGGTCTGGGCACGCCACGCCAGCGGACGATGCGTCCGTGAGGGCAGCAGCGACAGCAGCAGCAGCAGCAGGGGAAGGTCAGGCTAAGGTAGTCGGTCAAGCTACCGGGCTACAGGCTACCGGGGATGTTACACGAGAGCCATGCGGTGGCGACAGCGGCAGCGCGGGAGCACCTGGGGCGAAGGAGGACGGCGTGGGACATGCAGCTGAGCAAGCCGCAGTGGCTGCAGCCGCGAGCCCAGGGAGCCATGTGGAGCAGGCCTCAAGCCACGCAGCTGCGGCGCACAGCCAGCCGTGCGAGGCGCCTGGGGCGCAGCGCACGGCCCCTGAATCCGAACGGGCCCGGTTGCTACGGCCTGAAACCGACAGCTCCAGCTCCGACCCCGCACCGCCAGACGATAGCACCTCGCTGGCCCTGGCTGTGCACTCCGAACCGCCAGGGCCGGAGCCCCCGTCGCCCGGCAGCCTGTGGCGGCGCGTGCAGGACGAGTGCAAGGCGGCCGTGCAGCCGGCCGTGGTCACGCGCTTCCTGCGCCTGGGCATCCCCGGCGGCCTGTCCCTGGCCTTCGAGGCCGGGTCCTTCGACGTCACCACCGTCATGGCCGGCCGCCTTGGCGCCACCGCCACCGCCGCCCACGCCGCCATGCTGTCCATCATCACGCTCACCTACCTGGCCTGCCCCTTCGCGCTGGCGACCGCGGGGGCCATCCGCGTGGGCAACCTGCTGGGCGCGGGGCAGCCGGAGGGCGCGAAGCGCGCGGGGGCGGTGGTGGTGGCGCTGAGCGGCGGCTTCATGCTGCTGATGGCCATCGGCATCCTGGCCAGCAGGCACGTGCTGGGCTACGCGTTCAGCAGCGACCCGCAGGTGGTCGAGGTGATGGCGGACATTGCCATCTTCGGGGCGCTGTTCCAGGTGCGAGAACACGTGTTTGTGACGTGTGGCTGGAAATGGCCTGCTGCTTTGGGTATTCAGGGGCAACCGTCATGGCTGACCTGGGTGCAAGGACCAACAGTTACAGTCAAGGTGGTTGAAGTTTACACTGGTGGACGGGTGGCATCGGCACGCCGCACAGCGGCGACTACGAAGTTGCCATGCGCGGGCGGCAGCTACGGTATGCCGCTTTGTGGCGGTTACATTGTTACCTGTGATGTTTATGCCGCTTTCATGACCTTTCCAGGTGTCGGACGGCCTCATGGGGAGCAGCCAGGGTGTGCTACGCGGGTGTGGCCACCAGACCCAGACCGCCATCTTCAACTTTGTGGGTGAGTCTGTGGTGTGTTGGCGACAGTTCCCGTGTCATTACACGCACAACCGGGGGAGGCAAGGCCTTGCAGGCAAGCGTGTAAAGTGCTGTCGGTTGCTGTGAGTTAAAAAGGATCACCACATTGCCGTGCGCCTGCCCTGCAGGTTTCTGGGGGTGTGGTGTCCTGCTGGGGTACCTCCTGTGCTTCCACGCCAGCCTGGGGCTTCGTGGCCTCTGGATCGGCATCAGGTGCGTGCCGCTGGCTCAGGCTGCGGAGCTTGACACGGGGCGCGCGCCATGCATACCGCTGGTACTTTTCCGTGCGGCCGTATGGCTGAGCGGCAGACCGGCGTTGATCACCCACCTGCTACCATACGATGTACCACGGAGATCGTGTTCAGTCTGCATATCAGCATCCGGCGGCCGGCCATGGGTGCTCGCGCTCATGCTGCGGCCAGGCTCCCTCCACTGCCCCAGTTAACGGCATGGCATGGCAACGGCCGCAATCCTGATTCTTGCCCTGCACCAGATGCTGGTACTGTCCGCGCTGCTGCTCTCGCCGCTGCCAACTTACCCGTATATCGCGTTGCCCCATGCTGCTGCCCTTCCCTGCAGCTCGGGCGACACGTCCACGGCGGTGCTCAACCTGGTGGCCATGAGCCGCATCCGCTGGCAGCGGGAGGCGGACAAGGCGGTGGCGCGACTCAAGGTGAGGGCCAAACTTCAATGGCACAGTGCCGGTGTGGTAGGAAGCTCTCGCTTTACTTTTTGAGCGGACCTGTGTATTGTGCTGCCTAGGTCTGTTTGAACGTAATGCGGCTGTGTGTAGTGATGCAGTTGCGTGGACAAGGTGGCAAATCAACAAGCAGGTTCTAGTAGAGGGCGTCAGGGACACACTTGCCGATGTCAGGATGATCCCAGACAACCATGGATAGTCCTCCTGGAGTGCCCTTGGTCCGTCCATGTGCAGAAATGCATCCGTAAAGATTCATTGTTCCTCCAGGGAGGGCATAATTGTTTTATTCAGGCCAGCACTCAAAGCATACCACATAAACCTGGTGCATACCACATAAACCTGGTGTTTATACACTTTATACATGCTACATACATATACATATATAAATATCCTGATACAAATATGTATGCATACGCACCCACAATCTGGTGTTTACGCGGCTGTGTGTGCTTGCAGGCGCTGAGCGGTCAGTCGGAAGAGGAGGCGGACAACCGGGAGAGTGCGCCGGTCGGGGGCGGCGGGAGGAGCTACGCGGGGGGCCTGAAGAGGATGTGGAGCGTCCGTTTCGAGGACGCCGCACGGGCAGCTGCGAACAAGCGCCGGGGCATCATGCGCACGCTGTCCTCTTTCCTTATGAGGAACCGTTCGTCGTCACGCCTCGAGGTGGTGGAGCTGCAGCAGTTGTGAGAGGATTGTAGTGCACGACTGTTGCCGGTCGCCGCATGCTTGAAGAGAAAGTACGTTTCTATGCAATGTTGCACTATCACGTTGGTAATTCTCTAACGTTGCAGGGGCTGGTGAAGTACAAGGGTTCGGACGTAGTACGGCTGGGCCGTGTGCCGTACATACGGAGAGGTTAAGCAGGGGTCAACGACGTTTTCTTCATGCTAATGGCAGTAGCAGCTTAGCAGTACACGCTTGCGATGCACACCGGTTGTGCCTGGTCTGCTACCTGTCATGTTGGACCTTTTAAGTGCGCCACGCGGCCGTTGGTTGTTCCTGCAGCCGTGCACGTTTAAAGGTACATGGAGATGTCACTGTTTGGAGGTTTTGGCTACCTGCCAGACGGGTTGAAGCCGGCAGGTGGTGTTGTTTCCTTGTTGGACGCTGTGTGTGCTAAACAGAATGGACATGGTTGTGCCCTGCTGCAGCGCAATGGCATCCCATTGGTGGTGACAACCTGACAAGGACTGAGGCTTTGCATGGGTGCGGCTGCTACTGGGGTTGCTGGAGGACAGCCAAAACACGTTGCTTACGGCCGAGCACTTCACATCCCACGCACGCAGAGGCCCGCTGGCCCCCATGCCCCATCCCTGTACCTCTGGAGTCCGTGCAAGGCTGTGCCTGAGTATCAGAGGGCGGCCGTAGCTGCAGGAAGGCATAGTTACTAACGTAGGCTCGATCGTCGGTATCTGCATCAACAGCTTGAACAATTTGTCGGTGGTGTCGGCGAGGCTGGGGCATGCGATGTTGCACCGTTGTGGGGCCGAAGTGGTCCACTGATTGGCTGACTGCAACCCGCAACCATGCATGTCACTTGCTGAGTTGCGGGACCTGTGTTCGCTACCATGAAGAAAGAGAGTGTGCTGCCACCATACAGTACGAACCCCTCCTCCAAGACCAGGTTCCGTCCTACAACGTCACGGCTCAGGTCTTAGACTGGTACATATACAGAACGAAAACGGCAGCATGGGGTTGCGATGCGCACAGACTGCCAAAGTGGAAACATCCATGGCAGCTTGTCCAAAATTTCAGCCCGGCACTCCCTGCGGGCCATGGTGCAGACAGACAATGGGGGCGTACCATTTACAGGCCATACATGCTGGTAGCAGAGGTCTGGCTCCGCAGTATTGGCAACCTAATCCAAGCCCACGTACGTGGTACCAGGCCTGCGCCTATTCGGCCGCACAGCGGCGCCAATGCAACAGCTTTGCATCCGGTTAAGTGGAACTTAACGGGCTGGGCAGGGACACTTCATCTCATGTCAGGGGCATTGCTCCCTGCGTCCAGCTGCGTCCCTGCTGCTATGCACGGCATGTCAGCCCAGGTCAGCCCCAAAGCGCCTCTCGTGCACCAGGACGCGCAACCACAGATGCCAGGGTTCTCTGCCCCAGAAGTGCCGTGCTGCCGTCTGCCACAGGGTCTGCCAGTCCCTGGTCTGAACGTCATTTCTTCCTTGTCCACGCACACGGAGTACTTCACATGTCAGCGTGACTGCACTGTTACACGCACACGGGGAGGTACCTAGGTGCGGCCTTGCCCCCAAGCAGAGCGCAACCGTTTGGACAAACCCGATCAGGTGCATTTGTCCAGGTCCACAGTGACGCGCTGGCTTTAATCAGGTCCGATTCAACAGCTCACGCAGCAGGCAATACAATACAGGCAAACAAGCACTTCCGCTTATCCATGGCGCGGACACCCATCAGACCCAGCGAAGGCGTGCCAGGGAAACCTGCGGGAGAACCTGCCGACGGAGGACACATGCCGTGGGTGCTGGCCTGCGCTTCACTGATTTTTTTTTTTTTTTTTTTTCTTCGTGAGAAGGTTACAGGGGCTAGGAATTCGGTGCTTGGCAAGCACTTGTGGGCGGCTCACTGATGGCTTTGCGCATTCTGGCCGCTGCTACCTGGTGCCAGAAGGGAGCGAGTGAGAGCGTGCCCACGCGTTGCGCGTGGGGACATCCAGGCGAGCTCCCTTGAACACCGTGCCAGGACGTGCTCTGTACGTGCCTGCGGTTACCTCAAGTGGCCAAGGCAGGACGCCGGGCGTCGGCCTATGTGCGGTCCAGCAACCGTGCAATAGGTTGTGCCAGGTTGTGCCCATTGCCAGCCGGGTGTGGTTCTGCGCGCATGTCAAAACAGGCGCAATGTAGACGCCCGCCAGGACCCGCTGCACCGACAAGATATATAAATGCGCTTGCTGTTGCAGTGCCATCAGTAAGCCTGCCAAGCACCACAACATGCGTGCCATGGTCAGTGTACTTGTGCAAACACTTGTGCAAACACGCCGTGGTTAACACCGTTTACACGTTAGCGGGATGCTATGACTCAGTCGCAACCACTTTGTAGCGCGAAAGGAAAGGAGCGTTGATGGACATGTCAGCAGGCGGAAGCAAACTGTTTCCGTGCAGTCGCTTTCAGAACGTATGCATGTTAGGAGTGAAAGCCCTGATGATGTAGGCAACCCTTGCGACTCGGTAGACAGTCTGTCCCCCTCCCGTTTGCAGTGCTGGCGAAGGTAGGGAGCCACGGGAACTTCTTCGAGGTAGAGGTAGGGACGCACTGTTCGAGTCAAGCGCCGTCAGGTCGGGCCAAACCCTGAAATGTTACATAAGAGGAATACCATTATGTTGAAAGGATGCAGAGAATGCCAGCGGCGCTGTTGTGTTTGGAGTCATCCGCGCCGTACCCAACGAATTTTTCAAAAATTTACTGCATACATAACGTCCCGGCACGACGTGGTGAGCTCGTAACACCTCACACAGACGACAGAATCTTCACACGCTTCCTTGCGTTCTACCAGTGCCATACATTCCTCTGTAGCCCAAACATCGGCCCCCGCGAGCAATCCCCTCCTACACTTTCAGCAAGGAACCTAGCAACAACATTATTCACAACGCTTAGCAACTAGCTGGTATTTTCGCCACTGTCAGTGCCGCCTCAGCACCACTACTCCCCTTGCATCACGCCGGCAAAGGAGACAGCTGCCTTCGGGGAGGCCAACAAGATGCAGTTCTCAGAGCACCACAACCTGCCTGATGAGGTAAGCCTCAGCTAAAGCAACCATAGCACGTAAGCGACTGGCTGGGCAACGTCGTTTGCGTCTCCCGCTAGTCCGGTCTTTGAATGTAGCTACGCTTGAGCAGCGCACAGCTGCTGGCTTCTAATCCAGGTCAACGACATTGTCAATGACGAGCCCCAATGCTGCTCTTTCGGTCGCAGGTTCAGGTCAAGGATACCATGCCTCGCCCCACAGTCCTCTCCACCTTCAAAGAGTCTGTGGCTCTCGACTCGCACCTAGCATGCTCACCTACAAGTACCTCAGACACAGCCTCCGTTACCGTATCGCTCAACGACGTGCGGCGCCATGTTTCGTGCGCAATCTGCAACAACCTCATCGCGTCGTCGCTGGTGCTATCCTGCGGCCACCAGTACTGCGGAAGTTGCCTCTTCGATTGGCTCAGCAACAAGCCGTCATGCCCCAACTGCCAGGTGTGGCTTTGTGTCCGACTTCACGTCGATTGGTGTGCTCCCCGTTGGCCGCAACTGCACTCTGGGCCACATGTATCATGCAATATAAATAACCTTCTTAAGCGCTAGTTTTGGTTGCTCATTACACGGTGGCACTGTTAGTGCAGAGTAGCTCACCCCAACCCCTATGTCGCGTTGCGGCTGATTCCCACGACCCCATTCCCCCCATGGTGTCCATGCCACAGGTCCCTCTCCGCGCCATCCCCACTCGCTGCATCGCTCTGGATGGCGTCATCGAGGCCTTCCTTCCATCCCTGCCCGACCACGAGGTTGCGGCGTTCAAGGCTCGCCAGGAGGAGGGCAAGTCGGCAGCCAACAAGGTCAACAAGATGTTCTGGTGGCTGCAGCCCTCCGCCGTCCCGGGTGTGCCGGGTAACCCGCCTGGCTTCGCCGGCAACCAGGGTGTCGGCATGGGAGCCTCTGGCATGGGCAACCTGGCGAAGCAGCCGTCGTTCGGTGCGCAGCCCCAGCAGGCCATGATGGGTGCCGGTTTGATGGGCGGTGCTTACCAGCAGGCGAAGCCCCTGCCTCCAGCTGGCGGGCACGCCCGCCGTGCCTCCAACCCAGGCAGCTCACAGCCAGGATTCCCTCCCCGGCCCAGCGGTCGTTCCAACTCTTTCTCGGCGGGTGGCGCTCATCCGAGCGGTTTCCTCGGCCAGCAGCACCCGGGTGTCCTGCCGCCTCAGATGGCCGCCAGCATCGCCGCCGCAGGCTTTGCCACCCCCAGCCTGGCAATGTCGGCGACGGGCTCGGACCTGGAGGCTGCCTACCTGGCAACGGCGCAGAAGTTCGGCATGGACGGGCTGGCCCTGCCCCTTGTCTACCAGCAGCAGCTCGCCATGACGCAGCTGCAGCAGCAGCAGCAACAGCTCCTGAGCGAGCTGTCGGCGGTCGACCTGACGGCCTCCCCTCCCCAGCACGCAAGCGGGTACACGGACCCGCACCAGCTGCAGCAGCTCCTCCAGGGCCTCTACTTTGCGTAAGCATGGCATGCAGTGATCCAGCTAAGGCGTAGGCTATACATTCATCGGTTTGGGGGAGTCGCTCCGCGCTAGTGGTATCAGCTTGGGTGATCATTGCAACTTTGCACTGTGGACAGCAGGTTGGACGACACACGTGCGTGCATTACGTTTTCATATGCGAGTGCTGTGGGATACGGCTGCAGGGGTTCAGCTGCAGGGGTAGTTAGGCATGCATGATTAGGTTTGCCATTTTAGGTAGTGGCCTAGGCCTCCTGTGTCGCCGCGTATGACAGGAAATGGCGTAAATCTGGCCGACTGCACAAGTTAGTCCCTTAGATGCAAGCAGAGCCATGCTGCTTGGCGGGCGTCTGCCTAGGGTTGCATGCGGACCCTGTGAAACACATGATCGAACTGACAGGGTGCTGCGATCCCAACATGTACGGTGCTGCACGTCAAGGTGCTGCATCTGTGCCGCTCACGTATATGCGCCACTGTGATTTGGTGGTGGGTACTAGCTAGCGGTGTATTCTGACCATTTCTGTGATTCCTTATTCCTGACTCTCTGACGCGCAATATGCATGCGTACGGTGGGCTAACGAGCTCATCTGAGCGGGGTTACAAACCCGCACAGTGTGACAACCGTGTAACTCGATAGTGGGTCAGCTGGTCCCGGGCCTTGTCTGAGATGCGTTTGGGCTCAATCCACCTTGAGCTGAAGGCTGAAGGGCAAGCAGTCCTGCCTAGTCCCTTTAAAGTTTTGCTTCACGTACGCCCGTGGCAGAACAGAAGCCTCAACTTACACTCTTAACAACTGCAGCACCTTGCAGCCGCGCAGTAGGACATGTGTCTGGTGTCTGCTTACGTGGTCTGCGGTAGCCCGTAAGCCAACAGCCGATGATCAGTTCACTATGACCAAGTATACGTTTTCGATATGCCGCAAGTTCCCGTATAGCTGCTTACACTACACCCTTATGTTGCCCAGTGTTGCCTGACACGAGTCCAATCCAGCAGTGGTCAGTGCACCTGCACCTTGGTTGATGGCGTCTGCTCCCTTGCAGTGCAACCACTTACTTCGTCAGCTTACTGCTTACCAACGCAACCAAATCTGCAGCTTCTGCGCCAGTCCAAACCAGGCGCGACGCCCGGTGTCAGACACGACCTCAACCCGTCTCGGTATCTCCCTGCTACGGTCGCACTCTGCAGCCCCACCACCATCAGGCACACTCCGACCCGAGTGCCGCGGTCAAGCTGCCTCGCCCTCCACCGCCTCCGCTCGCGGCTTCTCTACGGCGCCAGCACCTGCTCCTCCCTCCACCTCCATTGCACCAGCCAGCTCCTCACCAGCCAGCTCCCCACCTGCCGGCTCCCCGCCAGCTGGCTCCCCGCCTGCCCCCGCGCCCGGCCCCACGGCCGCCGACAGCCCCACGTGGTGCTCCTTGGACGTGGACCCCTTGGTCAGCTCCCGCAGCAGCATGGTGGCGTAGCAGCTGGACGGCAGCTGGAAGCGCAGCTCCAGCGCCAGCAGGGGGCCCTCCCCTCGCACCGCCACGCCACCGCCCGTGCTCTGGCAGCCACCAGGCGCTGCGCCCTCCCCCCCTGGTGCGTCTGCTCCAGTCGTGGCCGCCTCCCCGTCTCCTGCTGTGCTGTGATGGGCATCGGCCGCAGGCTTGGCCTCTTCCTCCTTCTTTTGCCGCTGCTGCTGCCGCTGTTGCTGCAGGATCTCCAGGTCGGTGAGGGACAGCGTGTCGTCGTTCGGGTCGGTGTACCTGAACCGGCATGGCCGTACCGGTCAGCCGTGTTTGTTTCTCAGTGCAGCAGCGAGTCGCAATGCTACCTAACTACGGCCTACGCTACATAGGAGCGACACAGCCGTCCAGGCCGTACCATCATACGCGAGCTACGTGCTGCACCCCGCACACCGGGCTTTTCCCGAGCCTGGCCCACCTGCGGAACGAGTAGGAGAAGGCGCGCGGGCGCTGCAGCAGGTAGCGGTAGTCCCCCGTGAGGGAGGCGAACGCCAGCTCGCGGTGGGGGCCGGCGGGGGCGCGGGCCGTGGGGGCGCTGTCTAGGTCCACGCCCGCCTCGGAGGCCACCTGCGGCAGGGCACCATGGTACAATTAGGTGCGCGCGTGCGCCCATGGTTAGGGTAAGCCAGGGAAAGCAGGTAGGCCAGGTTTGCTGCCCAGCTACCGGTGCTCTGCCTTGGTGCGAACGCAGCAGGCTTGCCGCGACAGCGGCATGGCGCACGGGCAGGGGCTTAGCAGGCGCCCTGGGGCTGGACTCCCTGGACCCGGGTGCGATAGGAAGAAGGCCAGCGGTGTCAATACACTATTGCTCCAGACCGTGCACACCTAGGGTGCATGTGTACAAGCTGCGGCACTTGACCCTCACGCCCCGTCGCCCAGACGCCCACCCGGCCCACGCCAGCGCCACAGCACAAGCTCACTTACACGAAGGACCTAGCTTGTGCCGTTACAATGCATGCGTGTGCTGTCACATACCTACGCAAGAGTCCCAGCCGACCAGCCCCCGGCCTCACCTGGCGCATGCGCTGCCCCGTCTCGTGGGTGGGGTAGCGCACCTGGGTGCCCGGCAGCGGCAGCACCACGTCCGTCACGGCGTAGCGCCCCGCCGCCACGTCCCCCGCCGTCACCAGCCGCACCGCCGCCAGACGTGAGGCGCTGGTGGTGGCGCCCGAGGCGAGATCGGAGCCGCCAGAGCCTGCTGGCCACACCGGCACGTCAACATGTCGACACAGGACTGTTGTTGACAAACATGTCACACGGTCTGGTTCCAAGGTTGCCACGGGAGGTTGAAGTACGTTCGGCGCATATACCGCTCTTCTTGGCCAAGGAGACGGTTCTTACCTTCATCGGCTCCCGAAGCGGCTGCTGCCGCATCGTCGTCGCCTGCACTCCCGCCGTCAGCCGCCAGGCTGCCCTCCGCACCCTGCACACGTGCAAATGTGTCCGCAGGTGCGTACCAGTTTGTCACGGCCTGGGCCACACAGGTGGGTCGAGGCGTGCGACCAAACCAAGGAGACGGCAGGATGGACGCAAGGGCACAGCTGCACCCAGTTGCTGGTGGCATCGAGTGGAGATCCTCAGATACGGAGGGCAGACCCCCTCACTTGCACATCCAATCACGTACCTTGGGCCTGGGCAGGACCAGGTCCCCCGCCACCACCTTGTCGTGGCCGTACTTCGATATCCTGCATTGGGGCACATGCGCCACAGCACGTCGCACACAGTATTGGCACGTTCGCCTTACCACCACTGCCTGCTGACAGCCCTCCTCCGTGTGCTTTCTACTCCCTCGGATCCGGTCCCGCCCCTGCCCCTACGCCAAGTGGCCTCCACAGCGGTGCGGTGTGTCCTGCCCAGCCAAGAGGGGACGCTGCGCTGCTGCTGCGCCGGGGCCTTGCCTGTGGCTCGCCGCCGCGTTCCACACGTAGCTCTGCCAGGCGTGCAGGTACATCATGCGCAGCGTGCGCGGCACCGCCAGCAGCGCCGCCGCCCAGGCGCTGGGCCCGCTGCGCGCCAGGGCGCCCAGCACCGCGCGCTCGCCCAGCAGGTGGTGCGGCAGGGCGGCCAGGCAGCCCTGGGGGGCAGGGGGCAGCAGCATGCGGGGGATTGCAACATGGCAGTCTGCAAAAAGCGGCAGTATCAGGTGGAAGCGGATTTGTGTAGGGGTTGCTGGCTTGCCGTAACGTGCAGCAAGGGGTTGGGTGTACGGCAGGCTGGACCAAAAGGCAGGACTTGGACTGGCGTGGGGCACCAGCAGCCACGCGACGCCCCAGGTCATGGACGTGGCAGGGTCGCATGTGCAGCAGCGACAATGTACAAAGCGGAAGGAGTCCGGTAACTGCACCAAGCGCAGCATCGCGCATGCATGCCAGTACTGGAATCCGGACACCGCTGTACGCTGTTACGGCGGCCATGTGTTTGAGCGCACACCCGCGCACGTAGGTCTACGTTTCCCCCCGCGCACCTTGATGTCCCCCTTGTCCAGGAACAGCCTGCGCGCCGCCGCCACCTCCGGCCGCTCGTCCTCCCGCCCAGTCATCACCATGCGGCACGCCTCCTCGTACTGGCCGCGGAGCATGGCCTTGCCCACCTGCGAGGACGGGCACAAACGGGAAGGGCGAATGTGCCTTGCTCAGGCGGCCTCAGCGTACGCACGCGTGCCGCACATAATCCTACGCTTCTATCATTCACTTGCTGGCGGGACGACCTACCTGCCTTTGAGCGCATGGGCTGGGGCAGCATGTGGGCGGGCCCTGCCCAGTGCCCGTCCCTTCTGAATAATGTGCACGTGACCTGCTGCCCCTCAAGCGGCTGTTGCATTCATCAATGCAACATGCTATGCGTGGGGTACCAGGGGCGTGCACAGCTCACCTCGTGCGTGGGCGCGCCCCCCGCCCCAAAGCGCTGCAGCCCAAAATAGTTTATGAAGCCGTCACGCCCCACAGCCGCGCACGCAGCAGCCACCTGGGGGGGGGCGTTGGGCCGAGAGCATGCAATGGCAGTTGCCTCGATATCGCGCGGAGAGGATGGTTGGTCGTACCCCCGGGCCGTGACCAGGCTCTCCCGGACTTGCAACTTGAGTCGCGTCCCGGCCCACCTCCTTCCTTTACACAGCTTCCGCAGCGTTGCAAGCATGCCCCCACCTGCTCCACCGCAGCCCCCGTGACTGCCCGCATGAGCAGGTGGAACTCGTTGCCGCTGAGGCAGCCCAGCTTGAGGTCGTTGGGCACGTAGGAGAAGGAGCCCACGCGGATGTTGCGCAGCCGGGGGTTGATCTCCGCCAGCTTGTGCGGCGATACCTGGGGCCGCGGCAGAGGGGGAGGAAAGTGCAGCTGGCAGTCAAAAATGGAGAGCGGAGCTGCTTTGCCTGTTTTGCTTGTTGGCAGTAGAGGCCATGGGGAGCATAAAATGGTCTCGTGCCTTCAGCTTCACTGTGGCGTTGTTGACTCCTGGGCCGTCATGCGCCGTTGGAACACTGCAGGCTACATGCGCAGCGGTAGATGTGTTGCGTACAGGCTCACCTTGAAGGCTGTCACGAACTGGGTGGTGATGGCCCGCTTGTCCTTGGTGCCTGTTGCATGGCAAACAGGGACCCATCAGTTAGCGTTTGCGCGTCGAGATACCAAGCAGGAGACCCGCATGCAGGCAACGGCCGCGTGCATCGCTGCCGCTAACCGCGGCAAACACTCATGACAGTGAGCGTTAAGCATGTGTCCAACTGTCGTTATCACCCTGCCCGACACCCTGCACCCACCTGCGAAGCCGAAGGAGGTCCCTCCCTTGATGTACAGCTGGTGCGCCACAATGTTGAGCGCAACCTGGGTACCGCGGGGTGCAGTTCAGAAAGCTCATGTCTCGTTGCCGTACTTGCAGCGGTACCCGCGCTGCACGCGCACACGGACACGTGTGGAGCACGCTGCGGAGACGCGCTCCCTCTCACGGCTCACCGTGACACACCGGGGGCACTGCCACGGCTGAGCAGGCCCTGCACAGGCTAGCCTAGGCGCGCTGTGCCTCCGCGTTCTCAGCGTGCGAACAATACCGGTACCGAGCCGATTCATCCATTGCGCTCCCTACACTCCTGCTTGCTGGCTTGGGAACCGGTATCCCCCACTGCCGCCGTTGTGCCATTGGGTGCAGCCACGCTCGTGGGGAGCTGACAACGCTGGCGACCCCACCCCCACCCTGTTTCCTCCCCCACCTGCGTGTCCATGTTCTCCTTGTACAGCACAAACCGCAGGAAGCGGTTCTCGCCGCCCGCCCAGCCGCCGCCACCGCCTCTCCCGCCACGCCCTCCCCTGCCGCCGCCGCGCCCTCGGCCGCCGCGGCCCCCGTCATTCCCACCGCGCCCCCTGCCGCGGCCCCCTGCCCCTGAATGCCCTCCGCCCTCAAGGTCCGCCGGATCGAACACCACCTCAATACGTGTGCTTGGTGGAGCCGGGGCATCCTGCGTGGGCGCAGGAAAAATAGCGAACATAACTTGTAGCACTGGTACGCTATGGACTAGCATGAGGGTGCAGGCAAAAAGCACACTGCATACAGTAGCGCGCAGCCTGTAGCCCGACAGACTGTCCCGCAGCAGAACACCCATTCACGTGCAAAAGCATGGCATAGCGGCAAACAGCCGCCCACCAATCGTACGCACCTCTTTAGGAGCCTCGCTCTTTTCACCGCCGCCTCTCCCCCAGCCCCGCCCCGGGCCTCTCCCCCGCTGCCCCCGCCCGCGCTGCTGCCACCCCCCTTGCCCGCGTTCCCCATCGTCCCCCTTCTGCCGCTTGTTGGGCCTCTCGGACTCGGACCCCTGGCCGGGCCACCCCTGCTGCTGCCCCTGCCCCTGACCGGAAGGCTCCGAAACCGTCTCCGTCCTCATGGGCGGTAGGCCCGGGGTAGAGCGGAAGAACTCGTGGATAGCCTGCGGATGCATATGACAGTACTTGTATTATACCTGTTGCCGCATTGGGGCCACGTGGCGGGCGCAACACGACAACGCAACAAGGTACCTGCCGTGTGTCCGGGCACGCTGCCTGTGCCACGCACTCAACAGCAAGGGTAGCAACTGAACGACGTGTACCGGCTGTTTGACCACCACACGTGTCGCGGCCCACCTTGCGCACGTCCTTGCTGGCCACCGGGTGCAGCAGGATGCGTATGGGCTCGGAGGCCGCTGCGCGCTTGGCCCCATGGGTGGGCGCGCCAGCCTTCCCCGGGGGCGCGCCACCGCCAGCTGCCTCCGCCGCAGCAGGTGCGGCAGATGCACTCGCGTCCGGCTGTGGCTTAACCTCTTGCTGTGGCTGCCCGCTGTCCTCCTGGAGGAGCCAAGAGGCAGCACACCGTAGTCCAAAAGTTACAACAGTATGTCCTTCGCATGTTTTCAGCACATGCTCGTGCACGTCTCTTCGGGACGTGGGCCAGTACCAGACGTAAGCAGCTCCACCCCGGGAGCATACTATGGAACACCAGAAGCGCAATCCATTGCAGCATCCCCGCAGCGCCGCTTACTGCATCGCAATTGTGACTGCACAACCCGTACTCCTACCTGCTTTGCCTCCTGTGGCGGAGCGTTGGGCTGCGCCATGCCCCCAGCTGCTGCGGCTGCTGCACCGCCACCGCCTGGGCCATCGCCACTGCCACTGCCACTGCCGGTGCCATCGCCAGCGCCCGCCGCGGCCTTGCCGTCCTGTTCCCCCTCATGCCCCAGCGCCTTCAGCACCCTGCCCAGCAGGCCGTCCAGCAGGGCGGCGTTTTCAGCGCCCGCCAGGTCCGAGAAGGAGGACACCACACCCGCCCTGGCAGCTGCTAGGCCAGTAGGAGTGAAGGGCACGGCCTCCTGTGCCGCTGCGGCAGTGCCGTCTGGTGAGGTGCCATCCTGCCGAAGGCGACACAGCAGCATCGTGCTTCTGTTGCACTTGCTTCTGTTGCAGAGACATTTGCCTGCCGTATGCCCATGCATGAGCAAGCAAGGGGCCAGGTTCCAAGCGGCGCGTGGGAGCCGTTACCTAGGCCAGCCCGCTTGCTGCTGCCACCTTGGTGGCAGCACAGCCTTAGCAGCCGTACAATGTGCCCAGCTGACTACAGCAAGTTGTGTGGCCCTAAGCCTTCCCTTTAGCAAGTTGCTGGTACAGGTGGCCTGCGTACCTTGGGGCCCTGTGGGCAGGGGTCGAGGCTGTCGAGCCTGGCGACTTGACCGTCCAGGTCAACCTCCCGCACTTGGAAGTCCCGATACCTGCGCCGTCACGCAGCGGCAGCAGCCGGTATCGCTCGGTTATACTGCTCAGGGGCTACAATTTTGCGATTATGTTTAAAGTGTTAAGAGCGACTGCTGGCGCGTGAACGACTGAGGCGGCGGCACAGCAGCATGGAACTTGGGTGTGGGTCCCCTGAGCTGAAGTAATCCGTCCGTAGCCAGTGCATACTGATGTTACATGGCTACATTTATGCGCACCTTTGCTTCAGGATTCCATCAAAGCCGGGCAGGCCTGGGTTTATGAAGACTGTTATTCCGACGTCCTCCTCGCGAAGCGAGGAGCCCTTTGATGTCATGTCGCTGAGTGAATGGAAGCAATAGCTGTACACTTTTCAGGGGCGCTTGTGAGAAGGGCGCGAAGTCTCGCCCTGAGTCTATCGCAACTGGGGTCTCCCTGCATACGCACGCAGGGAGGTCCCAATGCCGGCAGTGGCGTACCTTTACGCCATGGCGTCTTCACCCACGCATCTCTAGCTATCACCATCAGCCTTTAACAATTGACATAACCGCCTTAGCAAGCAAGCAACAAGCTGAAACAGCCTGGCGCAAGGCATGCGCGGTGTGCAGTGTGGCCAGGTCGGCATGGGCTCTTGGGCTGCCGTAGAAGCCGGGAGTGTTCTTCCTTGGCTCAAAGCATGCAGCTTACAAGTTTCAAGGAAAACCCTTGGGTTGCAGCGCAACAGCTTGGCGCGCCCCACATGGCCCTAAGCACATGTGCACCGTTGTCCATCATCCCATACGCTCATGCATCGTAGCCACAGTTCAGTCGTTGCGCATCCAGCCGCCATCCCACTATCTATCAGGTTGAGCATCTGCTCATTGCCCCCAGGCATGTCCGCCCTGCACACTCCATGAATCCGCATGCAGCCACCCGAAACGACAACAGGCGCAAATGTCTTCCAGGTGATGCAGCTTTTCCTTTGCGCCTAGCACGCCGTGCACCAGTACGGATGGCAAATCAACCCCGCCTTCAAGCAACTGCACGTCGTGCGCAGAAACTACAATAGTATGCAGTGGCAAGCAACTACGGCAACTTCGGCAACAGAAGACGGGTGAGCGTGCCGCATACCCCCGCCCGCAACTCCATCTGCATTTTGGCCCTAACCTCAACCAAGGTCCCCCTCTGCATATGACGTACCATGCCGCCGCGGGATAGCTACCGGTACCAACCAAGCACTCCTATATACGGAGATTGCACCGCATCCTTGCACGCTGCCGCGCCATGCCGTGTTGCCCCAGCTCCCAGTGCGCGCCACGTGTACGACGACGGACCGCACACCGCATGCACAGCCCAACACAGTCCCACCTCACACCGCACACCCCGCGCAACGCCGTCATGCACCCGAGTGGCGGACCCAGCTCGGCGCCGTTGCCCCCAGCGCGGGGCTTGCGTTCGCCGCCAGCAGTCTGTTGCACTCCTGCTGCAGCGTCCACAGCCCCACCTGGCCGCCGCCGCCCCCCAGCAGTCAGCTGCTCAGCGCCTCAACCACCAGCTCCGCGGTCTTGCGCGAGCTCGCAGGGTTCTGGCCTGCATGACACAAAACACAGGGACAGGGCAGGGCGTCCATAAGCATCGAGTACCGCTGCTCGAGCTGGAAAGAGCATGGAGGGTCGTGCTGGTGGACATCCGGGGCAGGGGAAGCGCCACCACCAGGCCACCACAATTGCTGCTAACAACTTGGCTGTGCCGCACTGCCGGTAGCCTGCACAGCGCCATGCGACGCCGAGTGCTGCGCACACAAACGGCCAAGAACGCTGCTATTGGGCACCAACCCCCCTAAATTTCGCTGAGCGTCACTCAGAAAGGGAAGGGGACCAAACGCGGCTGCGACAGGAGCTGACTTTGACCATGCGCGGTCTCGAAGGATCTGCCACCATACATGCCCTGTTGCATAAATGGTCCATGCTCTCGAAGGATGGCCGCTTTAGCTTGGCTTGACGGCATCCTGCTGGCCTTCCCAACTTGCGAGTCCCCACCTGTGACCAGGTTGCCGTCCCGCACGGCGTGGGGCGCCCACTTCTCGCTGCTGCTCTCGTACTGGCCACCCAGCTCCTTCAGCTTGGCCTCCAGAAGGTAGGGAACAATCTTCTCCTTCACCACTGCATGCAAGAAGATACGGCAGCGTAGTGTAGAGCAACGGACGGGGAGGGGCACAATAGGAGCAAAGTCGGGGGTGTTGGGGTCACGCCAGCGAGGAGTTGGATGTGGGACACACATACCTAAGCTAGGACATGCGGTACGCAGGTCGCCACACATTCGCGCTGGGCGCCAAGCCGTGCTGTCCTGACAGTGCGTCACCATGCCACCGGGAATGCGTTTCCGTCCCTACCTGCGTACTCCTCAGCGTCGGAGAAGCCCGTGACCTGAACAACCATGCAAGAATGTGCAGGGCGTCGGTCAGTGTTATTGGATCGCTACACACCGTGGCGTACGGCACCCATCAGACAAGCTCCCAGGGTCCCTGTAAGTCTTCTACGTCGAATGCACAAACGGCCAAGACTTACCTTCTTGCCGGCCACCAGCGGCTTGCCGTCCGTGCCCTTGACGTTGACCAGGCCGTTGGGTCCGTGGCACACCGCGCTTACCACCTTGCCCTCCTTGTTCAGCGCCTCCAGCAGCGCAATCAGCTCGCCGTTGTTGGGGAAGTCCCAGCAGCTGCAACGAGCGCGGAACACAAGCGCCCGGACAGTCCAGATGCTTCAGCTTCCCAACGGCCTTGCAGACTTTGGACGGCGCGGCTCAACCGCCATCAGCCCCGAAGCACTATACTCCCCGGATGCGCCAGTATGCATGATCTGCTTGACCGCTGGTATGCATGCCCCGTGTCCCCTCAAGGCAGTGTACCGGACTGGCGGCGTGTGCACTGCCACGTGCTGCCACGTGCTCACTAGTCGCGCGCAGCCCCACTTACGTGCCGTGTCCTCCCGCCAGGAAGGCAGCATCGATGTCAGACGCCTTGATGTCGGACAGCGGCACCGACCTGTCAGGAATGGGGTGAAGCAGAGAGCCAGTGTGTTAGGGCAGCCGCCAAGACGGCTGCCAAGGCAGGGCCGGGGCAAGTCGGCAATGTGGGCGAGTTAGTGCATAGTTTAGGAAGGAGCACCCGCCCTGTAGGCGGGAACCAAGGTGCTGGTACGCGTGCAGGCAGCTACGGCGGCATAGCTGCGATCATGACATGCGAAAGGAGTGCAACACTCACTCCATGAGCCCCTTCATGGCTTCATCTGCATTGCACAGAAAGGGATCGATGTCAAAAGACGTTGCAAGATTGCGTTAGAAGGGGCCGTATCTCCATGTGCTGACACGCATGCAGTGCCGGACTGCGACCCCTGTACACCGGTATGCGAGAAAAGCTCACCGTCAAGAAGGAAGTCCTCGACCTGCAAGCAAGGCCGCACCAGCAGAGGGCCATTACCAAACGCGTCTAACTGTAACTGCAAGCCAATGAGGTCGGAGCGCAGCGCTTGCCTACGACCGACAAGCTCACCTCCTTGGTAGCATATGGAGGGCTCAGGGAGGCCTGCGCGCATAAGTGTGCACCGTTAATCGGGTAGGATCTGTTGGCATGTGACTCTGGCGCATGAGTTGCCCGGCCGTTCTTCGTACACGGTGTCCCCCGCTTGCGCCCAACACTGCTAGGGGTTGAATACGAGCTGAGCAAGGCGCACCCAGCCTGGCCGCCTCCTACTGACACACGTGGCTTTGGAGGGACGCAGACATAATGCCTTTGCATATTTCGGAACTGACCTCATCCATGGGAACCTCTCCGCCCTTGACGGAGGCGATGACCACCTCATAGCCGGCGCCCTTAAACACGTGGTAAGGGGCTGCGCAGCGCACGAACACGTGGCCGTTTGCCACACGTAGGGCGGTGAGCAAAGCGCCTCAGAGCGACTGCAGTCCTCCGATTTTTCGCAGGGGGGCTTACCCACGACCTCCTCTGCCCTGTCAGGAAAGGGAGTGTAGTGGTGTCAGGTTACATGGAACGTCAAGGCCCGCTGAACGCGTAACGGACACTCTGGTCACTGCCAGGTTCTGGTGCCGACTGCAAGGACAGGCTCCGCTGCATATCCTGGCTCTGTACATGCATAAGCGTGCGGTGTAAGCACTGACAGCCGTTTGAGGGTCAGCCAGGGCATTACGAGTCACAAGCGTGCCGCTGGCTTACGTGCCGCGGTGCCGGGCCGTGTCGCACAACGCGCAAGCAGCAATGGTTTTTATGATATACTTGGTCACGCACCAGCATCCTGTTGTGTCGTCGGTGTCGCCCAGTTTGTCGTGGCTGGTGCACACGATGACGACCTTCTTCGGCATGATCAAGGAAGCGGTTACGACTGTATGAATGCGGGAGCAAGATGGAGTGGACAAGTAAGTGATCAGGTTAGACCAGCTTGGCTGGGTGAAAAAGGTAGGAAATAGAACTGCGGGTTTCGGAGGACGGCATGTTCGACATTGGACGGGTCTGCTCACGCCTACATGGATGGCGTTTGGGATATCTGAACTGACGTCACCCTGTCTGAAATAACAAATGGCTTCCCTGCGGACCAACTGCCATTGCCACACAACGTCCAGGACAGCGCAACGCTTCACCAGCCGCAGCTGTCCTAGGCTTCTGCGCAATGTAGTTGCTGCATCGTCATCGGCTGCTGGTGCGCCTGTACCGGATGGCGCGGGCAGTGGAACACCGGCAACGCCCCAGCCTGCCGTGCCCTCCCCGGCAAGCCCGCAAGAACCCCAGCCGGGTTTCCCGGGCCGCGTAAAGCGCTTCTTCCTCGGTGACAAACTGGACAAGGAGAAGCTGGCACAGCTGGGCATGGGCGCGTTCGCATCATACGTAGGTGTCCCACGGGTGGTTTCAGGGGCCAGCTGCGCACGTGTCAGCTGCCTGTCCACGCGTGCTGGACCCCCCGCTGACAAGGGTGGGCTGTCCCGTGCCGGTAAACGCTACCGTGACAGGGCTTTATCAGCAACGTGACGTACGGTATCTGCTTGGGCATCGCCTGGATCACGTTCGTGAAGACCACTGGGAAGTCTCCCCTCTGGCCGGGGCAGTGGGCCCCTTTCCTCGGGTTCTACGCCGGTTTGTGGACAGTCCAGGTGAGCTGCAAGGACACGGCGCAGCCGTCTTCAATGCTATTTGGCTGCTTCTCATACGCAACACATTGATCTGCGTGCCATTTATTGTCGGTGTGCGTGGCTGAAGTGAATATTCCATGCCCTGCCGAGCTCCAAGTAGTTGTGGACCCCTGTCCTGCTCCACCCCACAGAACTTCGTTCGACCGCTGCGCTTCAGCCTGGCCATTGCGTTGGCGCCTTTCTTTGAGCGCCTGATTGGCTGGGTGTCGACCAAGACCGGCCTGGCGAAGCCTAAGGCCTTCGTCTTGTACCTGACCTGCTTCGCCCTGCTGACCATGGCGCTGCTGGGTGGCGGCCTGTACGTGTGCGGGGGCTTTCCGCCGCAGCCGGTGGCGTGAGAGGCTAAGATGCACGCTGCACCTTATCGTCGCTGTCTTTTCTTATTGCTGATACCGATTGCCACAGCTATCGTGCTTGACAAGGCCCAGTTGGTTGCATTCAACAGCTGATGCTGGCACACAGGCGTTGCCTGCTTCTTCGTGCACTTTGTTGCGTTGCCCAAACGAGAGGGCGTTGTGGTCTTGGTATGAATTTGGCAAAATGGGCCGGTTTCCCCTTTGGCATGTTGTTAGCTATTGAGGCCTGCTTGAGGTGCAGGGTGACGCCTGCGCCGATGCCTACCACGTGTATGATGCCGTACACGAACGATTACGGCGAATACTTTCCGCCGGCCTGTTGCGCACTTGGATAAACCACGAGGAACCGTATGATAGCTGCTCTTACTTTTGCCGTGTATGGTAATGCCTCTTTTACACCTGCAAATCGTGTTCGTCCACGACAAGCGTACCCGCCATTGTTGGCGTGCGTGTCTGCACTCATGACCGCCATGTTACCGTGCGGCCAGTTCTGCTAAGGCCACCCTGCTCGGAACAGCCTTGCTAGACTTTATGTTCCCTAATGAGCGACACCGCTCAAGCTACCTAGGCATTCCCACCAACACCAGTACATGAACAATGGTCACAGGAGCATCCCAAACTCAGCAGCACGCAGTCCTAGTTGGGGGCTGTGCCCCCATTTCATTAATGGTAAAGTCAACAGAACGCAAGGACTAAATTGTTGGAAGTCAGGTCAGCTACAGTGCATATGCGTCACGTCAGTTGCTATTCCCTGCGTTCCCAGCATGCGTGATGCAGCTTGCAACAGCCTTACGCGTCGCCCATCTTAACGTGTAGCGTGTGGGGCTTCTCAGAACCCACCAACCGCTTGTACAGCATCACAGCGCCGCCAATGAACACCACGATCAGGGAGATAATGCAGGCAAGCGCCACCCAACCAGTCACAGTGACCGTGCTGCTCTCAGCGTCGACCAGCGTACCCTCAAGCCCAGCAGCCTGCTGCATCTGCGCAATCTTCTGCACGAGAGCGGAGGTTGACTCCGGGTAGTCAAAGTAGCCACGGGCATCCTTCGGCGCCGCCACCAGCACAAGCGCGCGGCACTTGGGCTCAAGGCGCTTGCCCTCCACCAGAGACTTGGAAAGGCAGCGCCCCACGGCGCCAATGGTGAAAGCCGCACCCGAACGGCTCTTTGCACCCTGCACGGGAGGCAGCGATGCGGAACGTTAGCATAAGGCAACGAACTGCGTGCTTCTGCAGTGCAGTGTAAGCAGCTCGCGTTTGGAAGCACATCACGTCACGGTACCTAGGACATGCTGACATACTGTTCCACCTGACATTCCAGGAGCACAGCGACGAGGCACTACACACCCTATTAGCCGCAGCACCTACCTTCGGGCAAATGGCGTTGACGTCGTTGTCACAGGTCATAGTCAACGCTGCACCCGGAGTGTAGTCCCACAGCGCAAGACGCACAGCGCGGGACATCTCAGACTGGCACTGCTCAGCAAGGCTCTTGAAGTTCTCCACCAAGCACTTGAGAACGGTTGCGTTCCCGCGAAGCTTGGTCTTAGCCTCAGCACAATAGTGGTCAACGTCCGACTCGCAGTTGGTGAGGACAGCGATGTCGTAGCGGTAGTCGGACTTCATGTTCTTCTCACGCTCCTGGAGCTCCTCCTTGCACTCCTCGCCGAAGTTCGGCTGCGCCATGTTCTCCATCAGGCACTTGATGACGCGCGCCTTGCCCGGCTTGACGTCCTGTGGACGGGAGTACGAGCGGTTCAGAGGGCCAGCCGGACTACCTAGCATGCTGTCACAACTCTCGCTGTGTACGGTTGCCGCAGCTGCAACCGGTAGGTTGAAAGCGAACATCAGACATCACGGCGTGCCACACCGTACATGCAGACTTCCCACCTTGCAGTACACGGCCTTCTCCTCCGAGCACAGCTTGTTCAGCTTCGGGCGCAGGCGGATATCCCGGTACTCGATGGCAGCCAGCTTCATCTCCTCGTTGCGACAGTTCTCGCTGAGCTTGTTCAGGTTGAACCGCAGGCATGAGTGCACGCGGCCTTCACCTGGTTGCACCAAGGAAGACCACGCAGCACTGCTTTTGAGATACGTGTACAGAGATAGCTAACCCCGAGGCGCAGTCCGAGCTGTGCGGTCAACAGCACCGGTAGCATGTGACAGCAAGCAAGCCCATTAAATGAGGGGGGATAGAGGACACTGCTGACAAGCAGGATGCGACGCCGACAGGCATTGTAAGACACCAACCGGAAGCAGCTAGCTCGGTGAGCAGTCAAGCTAACGCACCAGGCTCAACGTCCTTGCAGTAGCTCTCCACGTCGTTCCGGCACGCCTCGGCCAGGATAACATCGTTGCGGAAGTCGGTCACCTCCATGAGCTCATAGTAAAAGACCTCGTCCTGGCACGCCTGGCTGGTGATGTTGTCCTGCTTGTCCTGGAGGCACTGCAACACCAGGCCGCCACACGGCACGCTCTGACCGGTGCTGCACATGTTGGGGCACAGCTTGCGAATGTCGTTATCGCAGGCGCTGTTCAGGCGCCAGTTAAGGCGGTAGTCCTGCGCCATACGGTTCATGTCCTTCATAACCTCGTCCTTGCACTCCTTCGACATATCGGTGTTGTCAATATGGTCCTCGAGGCACCTGCGTGAAAGAGCATGGGTCCAGCTCAAGAACTGTGGGAATGGCTTGCGGAGGGCTTGTCGGTGTCCCATCCTCCCCAGCACATCGCACTCCCCATGTCCAAAACAAGTGAGCCTTTCGGCAGAACACCTCCGCCAGTCGACAGCATCGTTACTTCCCTCCTCCCCAGCGTATCGCACTCCCCACGTCGAAGGCAAGTGAGCCTTTCGTCAGAACACCTCCCCGGTCGGCAGCACTAGAACGCAACCAGTGCCGCGCTGAAGCTGCTGCTAACATCGTCCTTACCTCACAATGCGCGCGTGGCCGTGAGGGACATCCTTGCAGAAGGAGTTGATCTCCCAAGCACAAGCACGCTTCATGGGGTACTTGAAGTCGATATCCTCAGCCATCTTAACCTCGTGATCGAACAAAGCTGCCGCACACTTCTGGTCAAGGCTGTTGCGGTTGTCCTGAAGGCACCTGATGACCCGCGCAGAGCCCTGCAAGCCGCGAATGGGAGCATACGCGTCGGTACGACAAGTGCAAGCGATCACCGTCTCATAGGCACAAGACCCTCCCTGCGCATTGGCACAGCGCGCTCTTTGCGTAGATAACTGTGCCCTGACCCCAAACAAGATGTGATAGCATGCTGGTAGCCCTGGGCCACGACAGCCCCGCACGCACGCTCAGCCGCCTACGTACCGGCTGCACGTCGCTGCAGAAGCGGTTGCGGTCCTCCATGCACGAGCTGGCCAGGACCTCATCAAAGCGGATGTCACGAGCAGCACGGCTGAGGCGGCGGTGAACCTCCGCCTTGCACTTGGCGCCCTTCAGCTCCTCCTTGTAGTCGGTAAGGCAGTTCAGGGCAGTGCGCCGGGTCTTCTCGTCCTCATCCATGTCCTTCAGCGTCGTGCCGCAGCTCTCGCGCAGGTCGGTCTCGCACGCCTCACGCAGGGCAGTGTCCAACCGGAAGTCAGCAACACGCTTAGCGATCATGGACTCAAGCTCAGTCTTGCAGTCCTCAGAGAAGTCAGACTCCTCGATGTTGTCCTCCAGGCACTCCTGGACACGCATCTGGCCAGGCTCAACATCAGCGCAGAACTTCTGCTGGTCGTTGAGGCACTTGTTGAACAGGCGAGTGCTGAGACGGATGTCGTCACCGGTCTCCCGCTCACTGCGGTCGATCATCTTCTGGCACTCCCAGGAGACCTGCATCCGCTTCTCCTCCTGCGCAACAACACGCCGAACCGCAAAGGGGATAACCTCAGCGCGAACCGAAACCCTGGGCACAAGTAACCCCCATGAGTCAGCCTAGGAGCATGTGGGGCGTCTGTCGTGCAGGTCCACGCGCCATGCAGGCCCCCAAGAGGCAGCATGTGAAAAACGGAGTTGCATGGGACTGACATGCAGCGAATACAATGCACCACCAGCTGGGGTAGCATGGGCTGGGGTAGCTTCCAGCAGGTTATCTCAGTCAGCCAGCGGTCAGCGTTTCCTTACGGCACGTCCCTGAGTCGCATGCGGCCTCCTACCTTATAGAAGGTAATCCGTCCAGTAACCCTGGTGAGTGCTCTCCTGCTTGCTTTGCGACAACTGAGCTTGGATGTGCATAGAGTACGCATCCCATTTTCCGCACAGCACCTCTACGCTGGTGTACGACCCACCAGGCACTCCAGCTCCGTGCCCTGCTCAACAGAGCTGCACAGGTTGGCAACATCGTCCTTGCACGAGGTGTAGAGGTTGTAGTCCAGCCGATAGTCCTCCGTGACCTAGGCCAAACAAACGAGTGAGCAGGCATGAGGTCCAAGCAGCGGGGAGAGCCTAGTGGCTTAGTTGCCCCACCCAGAGGGACCAGCAGACCCCTCAGCGTCCCGTCGAGAGAAAGCGCCAAGCTCAACAGCTAGCTCACCTCCTGCTGGGTGCGGAAGACCTCCTGCTTGCAGGGCTGTGCAAGCTTGGCCTTGTTGTCCCTATAAGTTGCAGTGTGGGGTGGGTCAGCGGAACCTCCCCTTGGTTTTGCAACGCCCCCTTTGCGCAGCTGTTCACATCCAGCTTTGAGCCTGCGTGGAGCCTACCTGAGGCATATAAGAACGCTGCCGGGGGCTTCGTCGTCGCTGTGGTCCTTGCAGAACTTCCCGACATCGTCCTTGCAGGCCCGAGCTACAGCAACAGTGGGGACAACCTTGGGTCAGCCCAGAGCAGGAGAATTGCATACGACGCATGTTAGCAATCGTATTGGGGGCATCGGCATACCTAGGGGCACGTCTTTGTTGATCTTCTTGGAGCGGTCCATCTTAAAGGCGGTCAGCTGCGCTACGCACTTCGCAGAAACCTTGCGGCCTGCACGCAAAGAAGGGCTGTTGAGTCTGCGGCTCCGGGGAACGAGCGGCAGGCAGCTCCACGAGGGCGCGTACCTAGGACATTGCCATTCTTCTGCTGGCGTATCCGCTTCGTGAGGCAAAGGGCCAGCCGACCCTCCCCAGGCGTCACGTCCTTGCAAGCCGCCTTTGCGTCTCCAGCACACTCTCCTGTGTCGTGAAGCTCTTTGGTGTCAGAAGACTTAGTCGCGGGGGTCCAGGCTGCAGGCCCTAGGCAGGGATCTCACCCGTTGCACTAACATCCCCAAGCCCAAGGTACAGCTCAGCTTCTCCCGCTGATGGAATAATGTTTGACTGCTTCTTCTCAATAACTTTCGTTGCTGCTCCGCTGTCTGCCTGCTCCGCCAGCGCCCGGTCGTTGCTCGCGAGCGCTCCGCAAAGGAGAGCGCCTAGCGCAAGGGCTAGCAGCGCACCACGCATTGTGGACAACCTATAAGCGAGTTAAGCTAGCGGTTCATGAGAAATTGCGTTGGATGATACAACCTGCAGAGCCGGGTGGGCTCCCGCCTAAGCGCACCCGTACAAATGGAATGAAACGGGGCACGGGCACAGCTGAGTACTCGTAATTGCTTAGGCTTTATAACTGCAAAATTCTTGCGCTCGTGCTGTTGCCAGCATTCTCCCGACAGTCTGGCAAATGCGGGAGCTGCAGCAACTGCAAAGCCCAAGTACGGCTATCCTGCTTTTGGCTTGTGCAGAATGCGTTTTGGCTTCATAAAATTGTCCTTGTCATATCAGCAAGGCAGGTGAGGAATACACACCACCGGTATGCGGAACCCCACACGCGGCAGCCCTTGCGCCACGCAAGGCTCCGAAGCCGGCTCCAGTACTTCCCAAAGTATCAGCTGTCAGGAGTTTGCTTCGCTGTTGCCGAGCACCACAGCAGCAGCAAGGAGGTGGGGCAGGCAGGTGGCCCCTGGTTCCCGCTGCGTCTCTGTGCGTACACGGCATGGGGCGATTGGGCATCGGCCACATGCTGATACACGGCACATTAGCGTTGACGGCCCCCAATCCCCCTCCCCCCACCTCCATCGATTGGCTCCTCTTCTTCATGGGCTGCTCCTCCGCATTAGCAGCACCTCAGCACAGCACGGCAGCGCCAGCGTGGCCTGCGTGTAGTGCATGGTACAGTAGACGTAGGCGCAGGCCGCCAACCCCAGCTGGACCGGCAGCCCTAGCTGGTCCGGCAGCCGCGCATTCAGCGATTCAATGCGCTCACGAGGTACCAGTAGATCCTGTCTATAGCCTTCCCAATGGTCAACCGGGTGGCAGCTGTAGCCGCCTGTGGGCTACAGGCCTTCTTGGCTCATCCAGGCTCATCACTTGACACGTGGACCACGATGTTGCACTCACAGGCGGTGAACTGAGTATGCTTGGGAGAAGAGCAACGTACCCTGCAGAGCAGCAAGCTGTACCGTGGCTGCACCCTGTGCAGCTGCTGTTTCGGCGCTGGAACCCTCGTCCGCCCGCCCCCCCCGCCCCCCACACACACACAAACACACACTACAGCGCTCGCATCCACTCGCCTGGCACTGGGCAATGGCTGGCTATGGGGTTGCGGCTGCTGCCGCCAATTAGGCAGCAACAATTGGTGACGCTTGGCGACCTGACACCAGTGGCAGGCAGAGCCGCGGGCCGCCTCATGCCGGAACCAAGGCGTTAGGCAGCCCCACTGTGGGGCAACTCTTTTCTCCATGCACCAATGCAGGCTTTATGGCGGCTTACGGTAGACAGTGCCCCCAAGTGGCCCTTGAACGGTTCCTACACGCGCAGTCGGCGCAGTTCATGAGGGAAGCGGTGGCGCGGCTTTGGGGGCAATGTAGGTAGGGATGCTCCGCATCAGGGAGCGGCGTGCTGAGGGGCAGCACCGTATCTTCCAGTGACAATGCTGGGCTCGTTCGTTCTACCGCCGGGCCATTGTGGCCGCACCCACCGGCGTTCGCAAGCCTAGGCGTGCCCTCGGGCGTGCCGAACAGGGTATGTATGTATATATGGGTGCGGGTTGCGGGAAAGTTCAGGCCAGCCAGGCCGCCCCTGTTGGCTGGTGGCGGTCGGCCGCTCCTAGGCAACTGAACGGAGTTCCCTTTGCAGCAAGTAATGACGTGGGCAGTTGTCATAGGAAGTGCCTGGACGATGCCAGCCGGTGCAAGTACAACCTGCTCGACCCTCAAGGCAGGTCCTGTACGTGCCGTCCCAGGAAGCTGGTTCAAGCCCCCGTAGTTCTTTTCCCACGCGACAGCATTACCTCACATCATGTTACATACCAGCACTCCAGTTGGGTCGTGCATTGTGTCCTGCAGTTGCACACCTGCGTTGGCCTGCTGGGGAGTGAGTAATGGTGGTCTCCTGTACCGTACGGCACCGGCGCGGAGCGAGTCAGGAAGCGCACACATTCATGCAGTTACCAGTATAGGCAAATTGCACTCAACTACATATATAGGCTGTCATTCACAGTTGAATGTAACGCACTCAGCCGCACATAGTCCTTGAAATTTGACCGACGTAAACTCACTTGTCGTTCGACTTACCATAGACCCTTACCAGGACTCAGCCTTACAATGGCGCCTTTCCCAGTATTCGCTGTGCCTGCGCTCCTCTGCGGGCTTGCCCTGGCCGTCGCTCTAGCAATCCTTTTGCGGCCGAAGAAGAAGAAGGTCAACCACGAAGTCCTAAGCCTTGGAGTGCCAGAGGTTACCGCCGGAACAGTATACATGGAGGATGTGAGTCCATCATGATGGGACAGCGGCCGTGGCTGGGTGGTATTGGTCAACGAAAGTCAACAACACCATGGCCATGTCCTTATTTGCTTTCGCACAGGAGGACGGCAATGTCGTCAGGAGGTCTACCAGGTAGCTTGATTCTATAGTTCCTTTGACTTTGCCGCGAACTTGTTCGCATTTGCTGACTCATCCCTTGAAACACACTTCTCTGCACAACCCCGCACCCCAACCCCAGCCCCCTCACCCCAACGCGCCCGCTCACCACAGCTCGCATCACATGCATGACCTGCACTGCGCAAAACTGCCGCACCCCAAGCTCACGTACTGCTTTGACTGGGAGAATGCAGATTCACCGCAACTCTTGTCACATGTGCCACACAGGCAGCGCAAGCCGGTGACCCCTTCGCCCGTGTATGCGGCCACGCCTTCAAGGACACGCTCCAACAGCGCTTCAGCTGCCGAGGTAGCCTTTGCAGTCTGTACCGCATACAGATCTACCAGATTATCGGAGCATTAGGAGCAGGTGCACATGCTTGTCAGTGAAAGCAAACGAGGCGTACCACCGTTCCTTGACTCCCGATTACCCTCGTTCGTTACTGTGCGCAGGCAACTCCGAAGGCGACGACTACACCGGCTGTGACACCGCGTGTGACGCGCTCGAAGCGTGCCGCATCAGCGGCAGCTGCAGAGGAAACTGTGGCACAAGCTCCCAAGGAGGTGGAGGAGCCGCTCAGCCCCAAAATCAGAACCAGGAGGACCCCGAGGGTGTAACAGACGGCTGACAGGGGTGTTGTACAAAAGGGCATATGGATTTCCATGGCGATGCGATTCGCTCGTGAGCTCGTCGATTCCAAATTGGGCATTACCTGGTGCTATCTGTACAGTTGCTAGGCACTGCAGACCGCAGCTGCTGACTACGAGCCCTTGAGCTGCTGTGCCCGTGCTCGGGGGTGTGACAGGAAAGTTGGTATGCGTTACATGACGGAATTAAGCCAATCAAGCGCAATGCGCTGTCTGCACTTGCGACTTTTTGTACGGCACCGTGATGTCGTCACCATGCACTGCTCGGTGGACGATGCATGACACACTACTTAACACTAGGAGGGGACAAGCACCGGCCATGCACCGCAATGTGCTTGCCTGGCACGCAACCTGCTGCCCACACGACTGGGCCTAACTTTCTGATTCAAATATTAATCTTGCTGCTGCCCACGTGTCCACTTATAGCAGGGCCAGCGTGGGGAAGTCCTGCATCAGCTCGTCCTTGCTGTAGCTGTCGCCCTCGGCCTGTAAGCAATGGTTGAGCAGTATAATTCTCCATTAGCAACGATGCCTCAAGCGCACATCACAAGCAGCTATTTGTACACGAAGTAACGCAAGCAGGGCCTTAGCCGTACCTGAGGGGTCCACAGGAGCTCGAACGCCAGCAGGGTGTCTGGCGACACGCTGCCCAGGGTGGTCAGGGCCTTGCGCATGTCCGACAGGCTGTTGATCTTGGGCAGCACCAGCTTGCCCTCAGCGGCCACGACCAGCGTGCAGCACAGCCAGTTGTCCAGACCATTGTCTGCGCGGGAGCATGTAGGAGTCAGCAAGGGTGCCCGACTGTCACCACGCACCAGGCACAGCGGTTGTCATGTGTGCCGCTGTGCGTACCCGTACGCAGTTGCGTATGGTATGCACTTTGCGTCCAGCTACCGATACGGGTACTTCCTTAGCCGCCGGGCTGGGTAGCTAGCCTTGCCGAACACTTTGACTACGTACCGGTGCCCGCGGCACCGGCGGCCTTGTAAAGGCATTACAGTAGGGCACAACCGTGCTGGGCCGGAGTGAGACAATCAGCGCTGCCCTGGCTCGCAACGCTGCACGGAGTACGACTTGGATCTGGGCAGCACGGCAGGTTGAGGTAGGCTTACCGGAGGGCTTCAGGTCGATGGAACGTGTCCGCCTGCGGCCATCCACGTTGGAGTACGTCTCCTCCTTGAACTTCGTCCGCTCCTCCAGGGAGACCTGCAGGCAGTGGCGGGAAACACGGTGCTTCAACCGCCGTCCTCGGCCCCCACACAAAACCGTGCACGTATAGTGGTAGCAAACAAGTGTCAAAACATCCTCCGTACAGCGGAACATCCCACCTGGTTCTACAGCACACAAATGTCACAACTTACTCCGCACAGCGGAACATCCCACCTGGTTGAACTTCTGCTCGCATGCATCCAGGTCATTGAAGACCTTGCCCGCCGTCTGGCCGTAGCCGCAGTACTCCATGTTGCGGAGCAGCTTGGTAACAGTCTCTGCAAATGCGACAGCACAAGTCAGCTGACTGCGTCAGGCCGGTGCAGCCGCGAACTCTGTACATCTGGCCCACTGATGACATCCCGGGTACCAGTATGGGTAGGCATAAGGACCCGATCCACACGCCAGGCATGCCAGGCACGCTGGCATGCCAGGCATACCCACACCTGCATGCTGGGCTAGAAAGCAGCCAGATGCATGCCGACCCATTCCCACGTACCCTGCAGGATGTAGTGCAGGCTCTCCTCGTCCTCCGTGTCGTACAGCTCCGACAGGCGCTCCAGGTCCTTCTGCCACTTGCGGATGTCACCGAACAGGCCAACCTGCCGCACCAAGCCGGATTTTGCATTTGGAAAGACTGCTGCATCTCTCCTGACGCGCGTGTGCTCAAGCGCCTGCCCTCAGCACCCGCTCCGCAAGCAGCAGCCAAGGCTGCTGTACGACGTGTCTTCTGTGGTGTACAGCCCACGGCCTAATACCGGTCCCTACCTGAACCTTCAGGACGGTGTACTGCTCCTCGTAGTCGTCGTCTGCATAAGAGCGGATGAGGAAAAAACACTTGGATACGCAAGAAGTTGAGCCGACGCTGTGGGTTATGTTGTGCGTGCACCTGTGCTTTTCTTGTGCACGGCGAGCGTGCTCGGCCTAGCCTGTGAAGTGTTGCGCGGCAGCAGCGGCTTACCATCGCCAAAGCTGAAGAACATGACCGAAGGGCGCGCCACGGCATGCAGCCTGAGGAGACGAGGGTGCCAATACGGTTCCAGTAGCAAGTTTCAGCTAAAGCAGACCTGCTAGCGAAGACCTCTCCAAAAACGGCCCTTGCAGATTCTATACCGGTACCACGGTGTCCGCGCTGATTTCCGTACGCTCACGGTGCAGGCAGTACTAGCGTGGGCACGGTGCACGGGCATGGTGCCTACGTAACCATGGCCGTCTGTCACACGCTGTCATGAAGTGTGGGCCCTTTCCACCATGCGGTGTGATAATTAAGGGGCTTACCTGGAAGCGGCGCTGCGGCGAGGCTGGGCATGGGCGGCATTCGCCCGAGGAAGCGCTACCGCACTAGCGGGCCCAGACGAGCGGAACGCACAGGCAGCCGTGCGGTGGCAGAAGGCAGGCGCGACCGAGCGCCCGACCTGCGTACGCGACGAGAGCGTGGGTAAGGCACCAATTGGGTTATCACACGACTCAACTAGAGCAGGCTGGTCCTGTGGGCATCGAGCGCGAACCTTGTTTGCGACCTGGCCGACAGCCGGCTTGCAGCACTGCATCCTGCCTGCACTCCAGGACCACCAGGAAGCGATAGCGGTTGTTCAGGGCGCTGCTGCCGTGCCACTTGCAGTTGACAGTGGTTGCTGAGCGCCAAGCCTTTCAGCCAGCAACATTCACTCCTACCTCACAGGATCCGCAGTTGGAAACTCGGAAAGGGGTCCTAGTTCTTAATACGCAGGTGCGCAGAGAAATAGAAGTATAGCACAATTCACTGTCTACAAGGCGGCAGCAGCAAGGCCAGGCCACACCTTCTACAGGGTACTTGCAGGCGAAAACAGGTGTTGCATGGACTGCATCGTGGTGCGCAATGCAGTCGACAATCACTCACAGCGTATACACACAAGGACGCCCACTCATATATACATATTACTGAATCATCGCTGGTGGCCTGGTGCCTCAGCAAAGACGCTTTGGGAGGAAGGTCCCAACCCACCAACATGGCTGCCTTTCAAACCATGAACAGCAAGGCTTGTGAGTTCATTTCTATTAGTGCTATGAGCTTGTGAAGGCCGGCAAACCCTTAGCTTAAGGTTAGAGATGACACGCAACGAGACAACTTTTATCCTCCCTTGGACTCGCAGACCCCGCCCGCGCGGCGCGTCGTGCGGTTGCAGTGTCGGCCATCGCAGCGCCACCTACCCCGGCACGCAGCCCTGCGGCGACTGGCTCGGTGCGTGTAGTCGCGGCGGCTGTGCTTGTTTACCCCTTCGGCGCGGGCGAACCTCAACAAAAAGTTACACTGCGGCCGCGCTTACAGATACATTTACATACTGTTACGAGTGATACCTTTGCGGAGGGCCAACCGGGTTCGAATCGGCCACGGGCACGGCAAACACGTTCGCGTGTGTGTCGATTAGGCGTCATCTCGCCTCCCTCGGCTGTGCACGTGTGTACAGGTCAAGCGTGCTATGACGATGACGGAGAAGATCCTGGCTAACCACTCGGAGAACGCGAGTGTGAAGCCGGGCGACAACATTTGGACGCGTGTCGATAAGCTGATGACCCACGATGTGTGCGGGCCGGGCACTTTCGGCATCTTCCAGAAGGAGTTTGGCCCCAACGCGCAAGTATGGGACAATGAGCGCGTGGTCATCATCCCCGACCACTACATCTTCACGTCCGATGCCCGTGCCAACCGCAACGTGGACATCCTGCGGTGCGTGCAACCTGACATGGGATCAATATCAGAGGGGCACTGGCTGTATTTCATACCCGTCAGCCGTCGTCCTGGGGGACAAGGGGTCGGGGGGTGTTGGCGGTGTCCCGTGGGACCTCGGGCACAGTGGAGCATACCGCCAGTCCTTGGCTTTGCGTTCAGCACCACCTGCATAAATGCATCACCCACAAAAGCAAGTGTTGAATGTTGACCACATGCTCGTCTGTGCTGCTCACGTGCGCTGCTTGCCGGTTTTGGCTGACTGTGGGGACCCTTGGCACCTAACCTAGGACTGCCCCCTGCTGCCTTGCAGTGACATGGCCTCCAAGTACAACATCAAGTACTTCTACGACATCACCGACCGCAGCAACTTCCGCGCCAACCCTGACTACAAGGGCGTGTGCCACGTGGCCCTGGCGCAGGTGAGCCGCGCAGGGCACCTGGCGGGACGGCCACGCACAGCACTGCAGCATGCAAGTGGATCAAGCACATGTACTCGAGGCATTCCCGATGACCTCTGACTTGGTGCCATTGGAAAGAGGCTAGGGAGGCCTTGGCAGCTTGCGCCGAGCAGTGATGTCACTGACACGGTTGGGGTTATCCTAGCTGCGGGCTGGAAGGCACGTCGATGCATGTAAGGCGCAAGCGGGCGCCGTGGCGAAGGCGGCCATAAGGATACAGCTCCCTGCAAGCTGGTGGGAGCGGAGCACTGGTGGCGACATAGCAGCAGCAGCAGCAAAAGCCCTTCAGCGATTGAAGGACAACGGCGGTGTAGCAGCGACGGCGCACTACAGCCACGGCGGGCAAACCGCATTTGGTCCGTGGCGGGTAATGTGGTAGCGTGGAAGCATCGCAGCAGCAGCGTGGCGGGGGAGGGGCCTGTCGACCAACCACGCGACGCTGGCGGCAAGGCGGCAGCTGCGGCAAAAGCGAGGGCGGTAGGATGCAGCGTTTCCACGTCAGCAAGCTGCATCGGCGGCAGCGGATGCACCAGCGGATGCGGTGCGGACGCTGGTCAGTGGGGAAGGCAGCAGCGCCGGCGAAAGGAGCAGGCGGCTGCAGCTGCTGCGGGAAGATCACGACACAGGAGGAGACAGCAGCTAGCGGCTAGGACGCCAGCTGTGGAGGTTGTAGCAGGCGGCCACAGCGGCACTGGGGTGCACCGGCTGCTGTTGGAGCACCGGCGCTAACACTACGTTTCGGGCCCAGGACCCCGTGGAACATCCAGCCAGCCCTCTCTGTGGGGCGCATGGGTTCAATGCACGGGCACGAACACATGCTCACAGGTTCGGGCCGGCCGGCGTAGTGCGACGACACGAAGGAACGCACGGCGGGTTGGGTTGGCACTGTTGAGGACCTCCCTTGGCACTCCCTGTGGCCCGCAGGAGGGGCACTGCAAGCCCGGTGAGGTGCTGTTCGGCACCGACTCGCACACCTGCAACGCCGGCGCGTTCGGCCAGTTCGCCACCGGTGTGGGCAACACCGATGCCGGCTTCATCCTGGGCACGGGCAAGCTGCTGATTAAGGTGGGGGCTCCTTAACCAGTGACGCGCCTGTAGCGAGGGACCGAAGCGTCCTGGTACCTCGTCGGGTCAAGAGGAGACCTGTTCTCTTTCGTGGCTACCAACAATGGGGTCAGGGGTCAGGAACAGTGATGATGATGCCGTTCGCATGGACACGTTGAAACCGTTGGTCAGCTGCTCGGCGCCAGGTTCAACGTAAACGGACATTCCTGGTCGCCAGGCGATGCTAACATGTCATGGCAGTTTAGAATGATGGCCGCACATGCTTTCTTGCCGGAACCAGCACGACTTCCTGTTCCCCGTTGGGCTCTCGTGCCCGCTTCCCAATGTTAACCACCAGTGCTCTAAGCGTGTGTCTTGCCTCCCGTTTGACGCCTTCCACTGCTCCCTCGCGCCTCACGCGACGCCCTCCTCCCGCTGCCCCCTGCAGGTGCCCCCCACCATGCGCTTCGTGATGGACGGCGAGATGCCCGAGTACCTGCTGGCCAAGGACCTGATCCTGCAGGTGGGCAGGCAGGGGAGGGGCAGGGGAGGGGCCGCCTCACTGTGGGGGTGCGGGCAGCACGGCAGAGGGATGGTCAGCTGCTGGCCGAAGAGCTCATCCTGCCAGTGGGCAGACAGGGGAGTGGGCAGGCGGTGCCGTATCGTACGTGGGAGGCCGCGGCGGGACAGGCCAGGGGCGCCGTACCGCTGTGGGCGGGCAGGGCGGCAGAGGGTGTCGTGCCGTTGTGGGCCGGCAGGGGTGGGCCGACGCAAACAAGGGGAAACAGACTGCATGCAGGCATGCGCCTACAACCCGGCTCACAGTCACACCGTACCGAACCTTTTGTGCGCAAGGCGTGGCGTGGCCGCCTGTGACAACTGTGGCTGGCTCGTCACGGTTGCGGTGGCTGTGCTGTGCTGCCGTGCAGATCATTGGCGAGATCTCGGTGGCCGGCGCCACGTACAAGGCCATGGAGTTCAGCGGCAGCGCCATCGAGGGCATGAACATGGACGAGCGCATGACCATCTGCAACATGGTCGTGGAGGCGGGCGGTGAGTGGAAAGGCAGCAGCGCCCATGTACACACACACACAGGTAGCGATGCCCGCGCGCAGCTGTCAGGGGAGGAGGCCCAAGGGACGTACCTGTGGGGAAGTACCGGTCGTGCTCACCGGCCGCTATGAGGCATACTGACAATGAGCGAGAGTCCTGCGAGGCTTGGGCGTGTGCTGACGGTACTGTCGGTGCACTTTGTTGCTCCGGCTTGCAGGCAAGAACGGTGTGATCGCCCCCGACCAGACCACCTACGACTACGTGAAGGCCCGCACCAGCGAGCCCTTCGAGTCCGTGTACAGCGATGGCGCCGCCTCGGTAGGTGCAGCGGTGCACTTGCGGGAATGACAAAAGCATGAAGCGCATACAAGGTACAATGTGGAGCGACGCCACCAGCGTGGGCAGCTAGTAGAAATGCGGTTTAACTGCTTCGATGCGTGTGTGGCTGCCAGGCTATTGCGCAGTCGGCACTGCCCCCCCTGGCGTCCTACCGCCTAACCCCCCTGGCCCTATCACACCCTGGGGTCGCGGTCTGCACACTTGGGGCCGGAAGCGGGGCATACCTTGTCCCGGACGGATCTGCATTCAGGCTGCTCGCAGCACGGGAGTGGCGGGCAGCCGCAGCCTATGCCTCCACAGACCTCCACAGCAATTGGCAGCTAGGCAGGGCCCCACGACAGCGGCTGGTTAAAGCTCATGCGCTAAGGCTCCATGCTGCTGCGCTCGCTCCGCAGTACATTGCCGACTACAAGTGGGACGTGCGGAAGCTGGAGCCCCTGGTGGCTGCCCCCCACTCGCCCGACAACCGCAAGACGGCGCGCGAGTGCTCGGACGTCAAGATCGACCGCGTGTACATTGGCAGCTGCACGGGTGAGAGGCGCTAAAGCACACGGGCCGATAGGGTGCCAGTCATGGGGCCTGCAACTACTCCTGGGTACTACTCTCGCGTAGGGTGACGGTTGCAAGGAATGTAAGGCCGTGACAGCAGTCGAAGAGAATGCATCGCCTTGACCTCCTGCTGCTCGTGGCTGCACTTGTGCAGGCGGCAAGACGGAGGACTTCATCTCCGCCGCCAAGCTGTTCTACCGCGCCAAGCGCCAGGTCAAGGTGCCCACCTACCTGGTGCCCGCCACGCAGAAGGTGCGCGATGCAGGGAAGGCCATGGGCGGCAGTTGCATGGCTGCTAAGGCACCGTCCGCAAGGAAAAACCATCGCGATCGAGCACGGCTTCCATTGCCTCGTAGTCCTCTCGGTACATCGTATAAGAATCCATCTGTGTTGACGCCGCCCCTGTCCCTGCCTCACCCTACCCCCCAAGGTGTGGGCTGACGTGTACACGATGCCCGTGCCCGGCTGCGACGGCAAGACGGCGGCGGAGATCTTCGAGGAGGCGGGCTGCGTCACGCCCGCCGCGCCCAGCTGCGCCGCCTGCCTGGGCGGGCCGCGCGACACCTTCGCGCGCATGAACGAGCCGGAGGTGGGTCCCCGAACGTGTTGACAGCATAAGAGCTCTGAGCCGCCATGCAGTAATATAGCTGCAAGGTCACGGATGCTGGCGGCAGCATGGCCCACAGCTGGCCGTTGTGCGGTGACAGACTAAGTTCAACTCGGGGGTCTGTCAAGGTTGCTCCTTCGCACATCCTGACGCTGTTTCGGCACCGGCCCCTACGTCCTGCAGGTGTGCGTGTCGACCACCAACCGCAACTTCCCCGGCCGCATGGGCCACAAGGAGGGCCAGATCTACCTGGCCTCGCCGTACACCGCCGCCGCCTCGGCCCTCAAGGGCTACGTGTGCGACCCTCGCGAGTACATGTAAGCGCCGACGGAGGCAGCAGCAGTGGAAGCGGTGGCCTCTGTCGCCTCTCAGCGACAAGTGGCAGTAGCGGCTGCTGAGGCGTTAGCTGTGGATAGCTGAAGGGAAGTACATGGGGGCGGGGGGCTTTGTGTGAGGGGGAAGGCGGGCAGCCGGGCGGCACACCGGCTGCGGAGGGTTTTTTGTTGCAGTGGCCAACGGAGAGCGAGAGAAGAAAGTATGTGAGGCGTGGGGTATGGGTGGTGATGTTGCAGGAGGATATGCGGAAGCCCGTCATGGACGTGCGCTTGTGCGTGTGTACTGACTGGGACCGTTGTGAACGGCGGGGTGCATTGGTTCCTGCTGGATCCTGCGGTTGGTAAGTCGGGGCCGGCGTGATCAACTCATTACCAACACTTGACGGTCCTGGAGCTTGGCTGTTTGCCCTGTGGGGCGGCCAGCGCTGGAGTTGGGATAGTCCGGCCGAACTGAAGGCGTGCACGGCGGTGCACGTTTCCGTCCTTGCGCGCATGGTGTAGTGGACGACGGATTGGTGTAAGATGCACTTCGTGCGCAAGCGTTTGCGCCGTTACCCAGGACAGGAAGTCTTGTCGAAAAATTCGATGCCTGCCGTCAGCCTGCTTTACCCAACTGGTCACTGGGGACACGTTCGGGGGCGTGGTGGGGCAGAGGGGTGGGGTGTTGCTCCACACGCTACAATACACAAGGTATGGCCCTATGGTCAAGTTGTTTAGCCATGCAAACAGCTGCAAGCCTGCAACAGGTCCCCGCCCACACGAAGTGAGGGTAGCTTAGGGCAGATCATGGAGGAAGACCTGACTGGGCCAAGGTCGAGAGCGCTGATGGCAAGCGGTGTTTTCCCCGTTTCATGCGGGTTCAGGGAAGCGCCTCCAGAGCCAGCAGAAGTTCCCTTGGTGCTCAGAATGGACTATACCCCCATAACCCTTTTCCTGAAAAAAAATGCGCACCGGCGCTGAGCGCCACTGCCCACGACTGTCTGTTGTACTCGGGCACGAGCAGCCTTGACCGTCACCTGTTGTAACGTTATGCACTCAGACTGATCCAGGACTAAACCGTGGGAATGGTGAAGCATTGGGTACATGGGTAGGCATCTCAAAGGCAGGTAGAGGCAAGGGAGGCCAGAGCGCAGAGGTGCAGTCGGCGTACTGCAGGCAGTTGGTCTGTGGATCCTGGTGGACCGACACATGCGAGTTCAAACGCATTGCCTGGGGGTCCACACGACCATTCGGTATTTTTCGCATGCATAACAGCAACAAAAAGCAAGAAGCACTCCGCTCCGTGCGTTCCCTATTCTGGTCGCCGCTGCGCGCGATCAAGCTGTGTCCGCAGCGCCCCATACTCCAATCCCAATAACTCACATGCATTACTCAAGAAAGCAGTACATTTCTTTACTTTCTGGCAAGGCCTATTTGCAATCTTCCGCTAACTCGAAGGAGCACACTGCGAACTACGCGTCCAGAGCTTCTGCAGCTGTAACATTTGCAACATACTATACGTTCACTCAATCCAGTGCGCCTAAGGGTTCGGCGTGATTTGGGCCATGCTGTAGGCAGAACTTGGCGGTGCCAGTGGTCTGGACGCAGCGACGCACGCGTCGGCATTCGCTGCCTATCTGATAGTAGTATGGCTATGCAAAGGCACTACGTTAACTAAATAACAGCCTAATCAGCACAACGGGCCAGAGGCTGGGTGGCCCGCGGCACAATGGCCGAGGATGTTGTCTCCATAACAGGTGTGCCGACTTCTGTGCGTTACAGCGCAGTAAACCAACCGATGATCAGCCATATATATGTACTCTTCCGGTCATGTACTGCAGTCAAGCACGCGCGCGACTTCTCAGACGCCGACTTCTTTGGGAAGCAAGGCCCCTACGTGCTCGTGTCCGTGGGCGACCAGGAGAGCAGATCCCAGCCAGCTTCCGGTGCGCCCTTGCGCACTGCGCCTTGCTTAAGTTCAATGGGCAGGTGCTGCGCGTGGAGCATCCGTGGCACACTAGGGAGTCCTATGGCCCTGTAAGGGGGAGATGAGGCACCCCCACCTGCGTTCACCACCACGCCATGCTGTCTGGCAGTGTCTGGTCGGCACACTGTTGCGCTTAGACAGCTAGATGCACACACGGACAGGTTTCCATCCCTGGGAGCTTGATGTTGAAACGTGCTTGTTCTTACCGCAACCCACACAGGCGGTGGGACGAGCCCCGTATGGAACCAGGTGAGTGCGGGCAAGAGTGCAGGACGAGCTTGTTGACAGCGGCAGCCCACCAGGGGCAAGCGGGCAACCCCATGCCTCACTTGCCAGCACTGCCTACCTGTAGGGGTAACGGCACGCATTGGGAGGGCGTGGTGCTGGCTTACACCACAAATTCTTCCTCCTCCCAACCGTGCAGACGTTCACGTTCACCGGACCAGATGCCGATGAGGCGAGGCTGGTGTTCAAGGTGCGTGCGTGTGCCAGGTGACCTGCCAGGGTGCAGCTGCAGCAGACAGGCCCCAGTGGCCTGGTTGGCATCAGTTCTTAGGGCGCTAGTGAGCCCGCAGTACCTGTGGGACGCCACAGCTGGTGAATTATACTGCGCTGCTGACCGCTGCTGAGCGATCCCATGTCCCCGAAGGAGAGCCTCGTTCCCGTGGCTCTCCTTCGTCGTTCCTGCCGCCCGCACCCTGTGACGCCCCTGGCCCTCCCTCGCCCTCCCCACCCCTGCTTCTGCCCCACCAGGATGAGGACCTCCTGGGCGATGACTACATAGGCAGGTGCACTGTCTCGCTGGCGCAGGCCCGGGAGGCGGGCGCGGACAGAGTGCAGGCGGCCGTGTACGACAAGGACGGGCAGGAGCAGGGCTTCGTAATCTGCGGCATCGTATGGAAAAAGGTGGGCGCAGAGGGCGTCGTTCAGTGCCACGGTGGCCTTGCGACCAAGTGCCCGTGTGAAAGGCTCTCCCCCCTGACCATACCCCGACATCCACCTGTGGCTGTGTGGGGTTTGGACTGTAAGTTGGCCGTGCATGACGCACTACATGTACTGTACCATTTGGCCAATGCAGGGAGAGGGTTCATCAGGCCTGTCGTACGCTGACGACGACGCGGCAGAGCGGCGCAGCGCGCGCGCTCCCTCCCTGTCGGCATCGCACGGCGTCTCGGGGCTGCTGGGCGGGGACGAGGACGACACCATGTCCATCGCCGCGCCCTCCCAGCGGGCCCCCTCCCGCTCCCAATCCACCACCTCCCATCGCTCTGCAGCGAAACATAGCCCAGCGCCGGACCGCGACACGTCCTTTGCGTCCTCGGCGCATCCTGACAGACGCAGCCCGTCTACCACCAGCCGCCCCGCTAAGCCACCCAGCCGGCAGGCCTCCGATGCTGACCTGGGGGGAGGGTACGATGACGGGAACGCCTCCATTGCGTTCTCGGAGGCTGAGTCTCAGCGGCCCAGCAAACCACGTTCTTCGGCGCCGTCGCAGAGAGGTGCTAGCCGGTCACCCTCCGTGGCGGACGGCGGGGGCGGAGGCCGCAAGCAGCCGGCGCCGTCAGAGTCGGGCCTTGGCATGACGGCCGACGACGAGGATGGCAACATGTCGATTGCGTACTCGGAAGCGGCTTCGGAGCGGCCCAGCCGGCCGCGCTCGATGGCGCCGTCACAGCGGGCACCGTCGCAGCGTGCTCCGTCCGCCAGCGGTCTGTCGCTGGACGTGTCGCACGATGCGGGCTCGGCGGCGAACACGCCGCGGCAGCAGAAGAGCTCCTCCTCCCGTGCCCCCTCCCGTGCGGGCGCTGTTGCATCTCAGGGCGGTGGCGGTCCCGTGGACAACGACAACGATTACGGGGACGCCAGCCTGAGCTACAGCGCGGTCGGGAATGAGGACGACGACGCGGTAAGCACCCGTTCCAGCGCGTCAAGGCGCAAGCCGCAGCAGCAGCAACAGCAGCAGCAGCCGCTTGCTGCTTCTCCGTCCGTGTCGGGCCTGTCAATGCGGTCGTCGCGATCAGAGGTGCCCAAAACCTCCAAGCCTGCGCCTAGCGGCAGCACCAAGTCGGATGGGCACAGCTTGGAGCGGCCCAAATCCAAGGCGCAGTCCAGCCGCGGGGGCTACAGCCAGAGCGGCTTCGAGGATGAGGAGGACGACGGCATTGCGGTGGACCACGGGAGCGATGAGGACAACGAGCGCCGGACCCCGCGCGGCGAGGCGTCCGTGTCCATGTCTGCGTCCATCAGCGGAGCAATCTCCATGGCTGCCAGCGCAAAAGCGCCGGCAGCTCGCGGCGGCAAAGGAGGAACAGGGGGCAGCGGCAAGCCCAGCTCGCGGCCGCAGACCGCGTCTGGCGGGCGCAGCAACGGCGGGGACAGGGGCGGGGGCGGGGGCAGCAGCTCTGGTGTCGGCTACAGCGCGGATGGGTTCGAGGACGGGGCCGGGACGCCGACATCCGCCCCTGCCGGGAGGTCTTCCTCCCGCGCCTCGGGTGTGCGCAGCAGCAGGGGCGGCGTCAGCGGCAGCGTCGTGCAGCAGCAGGGCGACGAGACGCCTACCAGCCGCAAGAGCGGCGCGCCCGTGTTCCAGCGCGTGCCCGCGGACGCCCCGGACGACCCCACGCCCCCCACCGTGCAGCGCCCTTCCTCATCTCGAAACGCGCCCGTGGACGAAGGCGGGGACGCAGACGGCGGCTGGAACGAGGGCGCGGTGCGGGTGTCGCCGCCCGGGGCGTCGCGGCCCTGGAGCGCGCGTCGCGACCGCCCTCGCAGCAGCGGCAGCAACCCCGCGGACGGAGGGGGTTACGGGGGTGGAGGCGGGGGGCGGCAGCGGCCGATGTCGGCTGCGCCGCGCGACCGGCAGTCCGCGCAGCTGCAGGCCATGGCGCGGAAGCATCCCGCCACGTGGGACCCGCTGGATGTGGCCAACTGGGTGGAGTTCCTGGGTCTGGGCCAGTACCGCAGGTGCGTGGCCGTGACAGCGTTTCGGCACGGTACCAGGTGGCAGACTAGGGAGAGCCATGGCTGCTTGCTGCGTTTGGGGCCAAAAAGCCAAGGCTAGGGCTGATGAGCTAGGGGAGTTGGAGCACAAGCTGGAAGGTGCCCTGATACGGTATCCTGCTGCTCCCAGAAGCGCTGAAGGCGCATGTGCTTAGCTGCACTGAGCGCACCTCATTGGTACCGTAAGGCTTCACAGCCACAAGCCTCACACTGCGTGCACTTGGCTTGGTGCAACGCCCCGCCGGCACGAGTGCTGCTCATAACCCACGCCTCACGCGCGCACCACGCAAGGACCCAATCCAGCATTACCTCCCTGCCACCAAGCACCAACACTTACACCCCTCCCCGCCCTAATACATAGGCGCTTCACGCACCACTCCGTGGACGGCCGCCTGCTGCTGCGCCTCACGGACGCGCAGCTCAAGTCGGACATGGGCATCGGACCCATGGGTCACCGCGCCGCCATCCTGGACGCCGCCGCACAGCTGATCAAGCAGTACGAGGAGGGCCAGCGCGACCGCATGCGGGCAGGCGACTACGACGACGGCGAGGAGGGCGAGGGCGGGGGCCGCAGCGGCAGCCCGCAGCGCATGCGGCCGTCCAGCGCGGTCACGCCGCCCAGCGGTGCGCTGAGCAGGGACGTGCCGCGCCGCCCTGCGTCCGCGTCGCGGTCGGTCATACCGCCGGACCCGTTCCTGGGCCCGGCGCAGGGCAAGCAGACGGTGTACGAGCAGCGGGCGCGGCTGCTGTTTGAGCTGGACAGGGCGCAGGTGAGCGGGAAGGGAGGGGGGGGTGTTTAAATTTCCGGTAGTACTCGAGGGATGGCATGGCGTGGAGCAGGGGACGGCCTTGGGTCGTGGTAGAGCTGGGCGCTCCCCTTGTCCCTTTTCTCTGCTTCCCCCGACTCTGGGGAGGTTGAGGGCTCCATGGCTTCTCCCAATGCCTTGTATGATGAAAGCTTGTTTGCTACCCAGCGCCCCGTGCCTCGCACCACAACCGAGCTGCTCTGTACCCTGCTCCATGCACTGCCCCCTGCTCCCCCTCCCACCTCCCCCCAGGCCCGCGCCGAGCAGCACCGGGCGCTGGCGGAGCAGCTGAAGCACACCGCAACGCTGTCCGCGGACGAGGTGGCGCACATCCGTGGCCTGCTGACGGACATCGAGCGCAAGAACCGCCAGGCGTTCGGCCTCACCAACGGCATCGACAGCCAGGCGCGCATTCCGTGGCGCCACGTGGGGAATGGGACAAAGGTGGGGGCATTGAAGGGGAAAGCCTGGAAAATGGGCACCAGTGGCCTGAACTTGCGCTGGTTAGCAGGAAGGCCCGGCGAGCCTATTGATTGTATCAAGGAAAAAGCCTGGTTATATGCTAAAATGGCAGGCACACCAGACGGAATGGGGCCGAGCTTACAAGCGCCGCTATCAGGCACCTAGGAAAGGGATCCACGTCTGTGGTCTACCCCACTCAGATAGGGTATCAGGCTGGGTGCCGTGGTGCTCAGTACCGTACGACACTCAGCCATGTGTCACGCCCCTGCCCCCCCGGCCGCAGCACAACAACTGGAGCGCGGAGCGCTACGGTCGGCCCGGGGACCCCGACACCGTGGACCTCACCTTCCAGCCGCGCATCAACGCCGAGAGCAAGCGCATCCTGGGCGAGGGCCGCGGCGAAGGCGGCGCCACCAACTCCTTCCTGGACCGCCTCGACAACGACCTGCGCAAGCGCCAGGGCAACAAGAAGGTGTGTAGCCTGTGCCTGTCTGCGGAACAATAATGGTAGTCGTTCTTGTTTGCCCTTGCGCCTATGCGCCAGGGGGACAAAATGGTGCGAGGCCGGCCGTGTGTGCGTTGCGTGCTTGTGTGTGAGCGCGTGGATGTTCTTCTGCCACCTCACATGTGATGCGCCGTACACGCGCGCTGGGTGTGCTGCTGGTGAAGCGCCATGCGTGCTGAGACGGTTATCGCATAATGTGAAGGTGATTAAAACCGCAGATTATATGATTGATGTTGGGCCTGAAGGAGGAGATAAAGGAGGAAAATTATTGCCACTGGCCGGTCGTGTTCTATAGCTGAGCTCACCCTCGCGTGTTGTGTGCAGGAGCTGGAGCGCAAGTACTACAGCACGGACGCCGCGTCAGGGCCGGGGGCCACGCAGCTTCAGGAGAAGCGCGACTGGGCGGCGGTGGCGGAGCAGCTGCAGGGCAGGTGCCACATCTCGATCAGCGAGGCGGCGGCCGAGTACGAGGAGCAGATCGACGAGGTGGGCACGCAGGGGACGGCCGGGATGGGATTGGGCACGTGCCAGCATGTTGTTCTTGCTTCTCCTGGTGTACGGGGGCCCACCTCCCGCTGTTGCCCTTCACACGGCCAGGCCACGCTGCAACCCTTTGCTTTGCCGTAAACGCAATGACCTCAAGAGCAAATGCGCACAGCAGGTCTGAAAGGAAAGTCTATGCACGCAAAACCATGTGGCCTGCCCTGACCCACCGCCCACCAACCCCTGGCTCCTCACCGCCCTCCCCATCACCTTCCACACCAACCTTGTCACCAAACCCAATACCACCCTCCCAACCACCTACGTAAGAACCCCCTGCGCTCCTCGTCTCAACACACACCCCACACTCCGCGCCACTACCAGGCGCTGGACAAGCTGTCCACCGGCGAGTCGTGGCGCGAGGCGCAGCTGCACGACGGACCCATCCGCGCCGCCAAGGGGCCCGCCAAGCTGGCGGCCATGGCGGGCGCGCTCAAGTCCCTTGCCTTCCTGGAGCGCTACCGCTCCGACCTCAAGACCAAGCAGTCGCGCGCCAAGGCGCTGGAGAAGAAGTGGATCAACCAGACGCTGGGCGCGCAGTACCTGCCGGGCGCCAAGGAGAAGGAGGACCTCACGCAGGCCGTGCAGGTGCGGGGGAATGCATGGCACACGTGGGCACGCGTGGGTGTAAGGCACGTGGCATTGTGCTGAAGGAGAAGGAGGACCTCACGCAGGCCGTGCAGGTGCGGGGTAGGGGGTACGCGGTGCGCGTGGGACACGCGTGGGCACGTGGCACGCGACACGTGTGTGGTGGCTGTGTTCGCGGATGGGAAGACGCTTACTTGGCTGGGGTTGGGATGAGGCAAATGTATAGGCATGGGGCTGAGCCTATACACTCCGTGCTGTAGGGCAGCTGACTGGTGGAGTAGGCCAAATGCAGAGACGTTGGGTCCATGTGCCCATAACCTTCTCCGTTTGTGTGCAGTTCTTTGCGCTGCTGGGTTGGCGCGACGACGACCAGCCCTCAGAGGAGGCCGTAACGGACGAGCTGCTGGACCGACTGGTGGAGTGAGTGGGCCGGGGGAGGAGGGCTGGCGGAGGGAAGGGAGTAGCGTGGAAGGATTGGGCCCTATGAAGACAGTTCGGGGCTGGTGCAGCTGGCATACGCCCACAGCTCCAGGCAAGCTAATTTGCCGTAATTTTTACATGTGGTCTGTCCTGCTCTGCACGCAAGGCTTATGGTAAATGTGGCTCATGTACTGACATTGCGGCGTGGTGTTGCGCTCCGTGCAGGCGGTCCATGGAGTTCCGCTCCCGCTTCGACACGTGGTGGGAGCGCGTGAGGGACAAGCCCGAGGTGGGCCGCGTGCGCTGGCTGCCTGCTCTGCTTCCGACCCCTTTGCCCTCAGTCTGGGACGTCGTGCTCTCTTCTTCACACTACCCACACTCGTACACTCGCGGCAGTCCCACCATCGGACACGGTCATCAAGGCCCATTGCATGGGTTTTGATTAAAATTTTGTTGCACTGACAAATCTCCAAATGCCAACGACTGACGACGAGTGTTCCCTGGTGTGGCGCTCACTCACTACTCCCTGCTGCAGGAGCGCGCTGCGGGCTTCAACCCCGACATCGACTGGGCGCGCGAGCCCCGGTGGGCCGCCGACGGCCTGGCCAGCAGGATGGAGGTGGAGATGCGGCGCATGGGCGGGGCCATGGACGACCCAGGTGCGCACCGCGTACGGTACCCCTTGCTTTTTAACCCGTCTAAGGCAAGGCCGTGCCGTTGCCGAGCGGAATTAGGTACCCCTTGCAGTGTGCATGACACTGCCGCACCACCGCACGCGCGCTGCCACAGCCCAGCCGCATGTCAAACCATCTAGAACAAAGCCGTGCCGTTGTCGAACGGATCTTGGTCTTGACGGAGTGGTTGACACGTCCGGCTTCGCCCGGCCACGTGCTCCTGGCGTAGCGCGCCTACCGGTAACTCCCACCATCATGTGACGGCCATGCCCTTCCTGTCCCTCACCCAGCTGCCTCCATCAACCGCTCACCCAGCGAGGGCGGCAGCGGCGGCGGCGGCGCCCCCATGGACTTTGTGGAGTTCACGGTGCGGCTGCTGGGCAAGTGCCGCATGGACGACCTGCGGCGCATGGCGCAGCTGTCGGGCAGGCCCAAGCGCCTGGCGGTGTACCGCGCGGTGAGTTGGCGTTGGGCGCGTTGCCGCGCCTGTGCCTGACTGTCACTACTCACCCCCCACGAACGCTGCACAGGCCGGAAGGCACCGTGCGGTTCCTTACAGATGTACACCGTGCTGTACCGTGCCTATCATGCCGGTAGCGTTAAGGTGCTCCGGGAGCACTCAATGCCCGTGTCGAGGTGTGTAGATACTGTAGAACTTGGCTTGCCTGTGTTGTGATGATGATGCTGTACGCCCGGGCATGCCGCGCGGACGCTTGCGCTGTCAACCCACCGTTGTGCACCCGCTTCGCGCCCTGCCCACACTGCAGATCCGGACGCAGAAGTTCATCGAGTTCACGCAGAAGGACCTGGAGGAGCGCGACCGCAAGATACGGCAGGTGAGGCGGCATGCACACAAGGAGACGGGTAGGAGGCGATCCACTTTCGTGTTCGGTTCTTCTGTTCACCTCTCTCTCGTCTCCTCCACCCGCCTTTCCCTGTCCCCTGTCCTACCTGGTTTGCGGCCGGACCGTTCCGTTTTAACAATTGCGAGGCGTGCCTCTTCGCACGCCCTCCTGCCCCCGCCACAACTTCAGGCCTACGAGGCTCTGGCCCCCATGAACCACTCCACCCCCTTCCCTGCGCCCTTGCCTTCCCTGTGGTACAAAACGTGCATTATTACAAACTTCCCTGTCCACCCCGCAACCCAATGCCTACGAGGCGCTTGCCTCCAAGAACCACTCACCATCTCTACTGTCCACTCCCTCCCCATCGCTGCCCCCTTGCTCGCCCAACTAGCTCGCACAAAGCGTCCCTCACTGCAAACCCACCTGTCCTCCCGACCACAACCCCAGGCCTACGAGGCGCTGGCCCCCAAGAAGCGCGTGCTGGGCGCCAGCCGCATCGAGGGCTTCTTCGACCGCCTCATGGACGACGCCTCCAAGCGCCGCGCCAAGGCGGAGAAGCTGGCGCACGACAAGGTGGCCAAGGAGCAGGAGATCCTGGGCTCCAGCGTGCTGTACAGCAGGCCGCGCGCGGGCCGATAATCTCCCCTCCCGCCTTCGTCTTCGGCCGCTTGGCGGCCCTGTCACCTTCCTGCGCCTCCGCCTCTACCTTGCTTGGCACTCCCGCTCCGCGCCTCCGCCCGGGCCTCTGGCCCTGACACCGAGCCTCCTATTCTGGAGCTTCCTTTTCCTTCCAATCCTTAATCAGCAGCAGATACTGGGGTCCAGCGTGCTGTACAGCAGGCCGTGATCGGGCCGCTGATCGTTGGGTGAAGGTGGAACGGTGTACGGTGCGGTGCGGTATACGGTGTTGCGGCCTGGCGCTGTTGTCGCTACGTGGTGCTCGGACGTTGTTTCAGGGTGGTGTGGTGCTGTGTGCTGGGGAAGATGCGGGTGCGGGTGCTGTTGTGGGCTTTGCTTTCGTGGGCACGTCGAGTTGGTGTACCGTGTCGTGCAACGGCGCGCGGTGTTTGCGCCGGGTTTCGTGTGGTTGACTTGGTCAAGTGTGGGGCAACGGAAGCAAGGGCTAGTGGGCGGGCGTGCCAATGCAGGTGGAATTTTGTCCTGTGTGCGCAGGCATTGTGCGTTTGGAGTGGCACGCAGAGGTTGCAGCAGGTCTCTGATGTGCGGAAGAATTTGGAGGACGAGGGCGAGGAACATGCAAGGGACGTCCGTTCCGTTCTTGTTGTCCATGCATGGGGCGTACTGTTAATGCACGGCATGGAGGGATAGAATCGCTGGTGGTGGTATGGAGGGTGTCAGGGAGGTTGGGCAGGGTTGGGGCGCAGCTTTCCTTCGTGTGCCTGAAAGCGGGTGGAGGGCAGGTGACTGAACCAAATGCGTTTGTGGAACTGGTACGTGCTAGGCTGTGGCACCCTTTGGGCGAGGGCCTGACGGGGCGTGTGGCCTGCAGGGGACGACTGAATAGTGTGGCTGATGTGGCTGGTGTGGCTGGTCTCCTGCTAGCTAGCGGCCATGTGCGGTCTGGGAGCAAGAAAGGCTGCGGACTGGCGCCTAATTGCAGGCCTGTGAACCTTTCCACAGAGAAAAGGAGGTGCGGACCTAAATGCCGACGTGCCCAGCCAAAACGCGCGCTGTGCCACTGATGCATGCGGCGGTGTGATGATAGCATTGGCACTTTTGTCTTCAACGAATGCAGCTGTTACGCAACCTACAGGGCCCAGCCTGCAGTGGTGCCCCTTGGTCGCAAGGCCCTTCGTTCGCCAGGGCAACTGCCAACGATATTCGTTTCGCCCGCTGGGCCGGCACGCAACAATTGCTCGGACTTTCTGCCTCGCCGATACAGTCTTTTATTTTGCAGCTTCTTGGAACATGCCTGTGGTACAATGGCTCTCGCTCGCTTCTCCCTCGGCTTTGGGTTAAAAAAGGCCGGCAAACAAGGCCAGACAGCACAACAGACGAACCAACTCCACCAATCGGCAGTGTTGTCCACCTAAATTTGATCCTATCTATCCGATATCAAAGCCCTTGCCTCACCCCTGAAGCGCACCAGCGTGCGTACCAGCTCAACCGTACGATGGGCAAGTCAACTGTGCTAGGACGGCGGTCGCGTTGCCTGCCACCATTGCTGTTGGCAGTGCTGTTTGGAAGCATACTTGTGTCTAGCAGCATACTGCTGGTCGCCGCTGAGAATGTCACGGTCGCCATATCCGCGGCGGGTCCTGCCAATCCCGACGACAAGCCCACGGCCGTCAACCTCAACGACGGGCCGCTTCCCGAGAAGACCAACGTCACCAGCAGGAAAGCCGGACCTGCGGATGGCAAGCAGCAGGTGACGAAGCTGGCGAGCGGGTGCGCTGACGCGAACAGCAACTGCGCCGGGTGGGCCCAGTCCGGCTACTGCGGCCCCACCTGGAGCTTCAACGGCCAGTCTGTGCGTGACGTGGTGTGCCGCGCCTCCTGCAACACCTGCTCCCAGCCAGGTGCGTGCATAGGGCCGATTGCGGGGGCAGCTGTGCAGCGCATGTCTCGGTGGACAGGTTCCGCGAGGGTGTTTCTGTTCGTGCCGATGGGTGCATGGCATGGGCGTGGGAGGTAACCGCTGATGAGGTGCACCGTGTTGGGCGCTTCACTGCGCGGCGTTCCAAGGTGTTCAAACCCTTTATGGCAAAGGATAACGGTCACAACCGGTACGCAGACATTCTTGATCCTGCAGCAAAGTTAGGGGGCTGGAAACACTGCCCACGCTGCCCACACTGCACTGCACTGCCCTCCCCGTACCAGGTGGCTGCACCAACACCAACAGCAACTGCGACTGGTGGGCCAAGAACGGTTACTGCGGCCCCCAGTGGGTCTACAACGGCCAGTCCATTCGCAACACGCTGTGCCGTGCTGCCTGCGGCACCTGCAGCAGCAACAACAACAACAATAACAACAACGGCGCTTCAGGTGGGTCCCGTCAGGCGCTAGCTGCAGCCGCCCTCGCGTTGCATTGCAGCTTCCTTGGCCTGCCACAGCTTGCCCAACGTGCTTGAGTGCTCCCGCCGCCTGTCCTCTCCGCTCCAGTCCCTGCCATACTGACATCGCGTACTCCAGGATTCAAAACAGGGTCGTGATGACGCATGCATTCCGCAACTAACGCCCCCGCTCAACGAACCCGCTCATCACCCAGTGCCCGTGCTCACCCCCTGACGCCCACGCATGCCACGTGCCCTTCCGCCCACGCGCAGGCTCCTGCACCGACGCCAGCCAGATCGTGTCCATGCACAACAGCTTCCGCGCCCGCCATAGCGCCCCCGCCATGAGCTGGGACTCAAACCTGGAGCGCGACGCCACCGCCTGGGCGCAGCGCCTGGCCAGCCAGGGCTGCGGCCTGGTGCACGGGGGCGCCAACGGGGCCGGCCAGAACCTCTACGCGTCGTACGTGAGTGGCTGAGTGCACAAGAAGCAAATGCAGGGCTAGTAAGCAACGTACCGACACCCTTTGCTTATGCGGTCAAAGCAGCTACGGTGTGGACAGCGTTTGGACGCGTGCGGGAAGGTGTGGTGGCAAGGGCACCTGCAGGGCTAGGCTGCTGGGGACGGGCAGGGATGGCCAGCAGTCCCCTCACGGTCTACGCCTGACCGTACGACGTGCATTAGGAGGGCGCACCCGTACGTAACCCTCCCTGCGCCTGTGTGTATGCACCGCTTTACCCTGCAGGGCGGCACCGTCGACCGCACCTGCTCCGCTGGCGCCCAGGCGTGGTACAACGAGGTCAGCCTCTACCGCTTCACCTCCAGGCCCTATTCGGACAACAACTGGCAGTTCAGGTGAGACAGCTCGGGAATCGGCGCCTGCAAGTGAAAGCTGCGGGGTTTGGCGTCCGTGGCAGGTCCCTGTTACCTCTGTCCAGTACCACTGCCGCCTGACCTTGCTCCTCGGTGCTTGCCCCTGCCCTGCCTGCCTGCACCTGCGGCAGGTGGGAGGAAGCTCCATCCAGCAGCATCGCCTAATTCTATGCCCTTGGTGTTTTGCACTATGATGTGATTCGCACTTACAGGTTGCGATTGCCCGTTTGTCCGTCACCCGTTCCTGCCCCGCAGCAAGATCGGCCACTTCACGCAGCTGGTGTGGGTCAGCAGCACTCGCCTGGGCTGCGGTGCGGCGGTCGGCAACGGCGGACGCTGCAAGGTGCGGGTGTACCGGCAGTCGGATGCGGTGAAGAAGTGTACAAAGCATGAAGAAAGCACCCGGGTGTAGGTGTGTGCCGCGCCATAGGCAGGATTAAGGCCCTTTGTAGCGCATACGGTACCGGTTGCCGCCAAGCACTGCAGGAGCCATCATGCTTCATGCATGCTACTTTGCTCCACGACATCACGAGTAACGTGGCCCATGGGTCAGCTCGCTCTGTACTCCCTTGATGAGGTATAGCCCAGTATAGCCCTGGCACGCCTCCCTAGATTATGGCAATGCTGGACATAAAGCCAACGATGCGACCATGATTCCCAAACGTCCGTCTTTTATTTTGATACCGGTACCCCCTTCCCCAGGTTGTGGCCTGCCACTACAGCCCCACGGGCAACTACCAGGGCGACTCCCAGTACCTGGCCAACGTGAAGCCACGCGCTTGATGACCGGATTGACGAAGGAAAGAACACGGGGAGCTGTGTACCGTAAGACTCCACTACCTGCATCATTAGGCGCATGCGTGTCACACAGTTCATACGACGTAACCTGGACGTACCGTAACTGTACCACAATACACCTGACGACGCGCGCAACGCACAGCGTCACATCAAGACTGAGTGCCGATATAATAGCAGGGGTGCGTTACATTCATCCTTATAAATCGACTGAATCGTGACCCATGAATAAGACTTGGCTGTTGGGTTGTGACGCGGATGTTTCAGATGAGGCAGGGTCAGACTGGATTGGTTGGTCCGCCGCTCTCTGGTAGCCGCACGCGCCACGCAGGCGCACTGATGACGTACGGTCTGAGCACGGTCTGTAACCGACTAACCGTTACACATACGGCCTCGCCCTGCCTTGCTCCGTGAGCAGTTGCACGCAGTCACAGGCCTGCACACAACCTATTGACTCGATGGCAGTTGGGGCCACACGTGCACTTAGAGCCTCTGAACGCGCTAGCAACTTGCAGTTGCGTGCCTATCTTTGCCCGCTGACGATTGTGGAGCCGCTTGCTTCATAACGCGCCGCGAATGGAGGTGCTTTAGGCGACAGCTGCTCGCTACTCCTTGGTAGCCAGGAGGACAGCAGCACAAAGGAGCAGTAGTTTGTCAGTTTACAGCACCCGGCAGCGGGCCAGAACGCAACGCGCAGCGCACTTTGCACATCGCTAGCCGTCCTCCCCGTCCTCCGAGTCTGAGCCGTACGCCCCCACCAGCCCCAGCAACCCTGTCGGAGCCTCCTCCTTCGCCGCCTCTCGCTCCTGCTGCTTCTGCCCTCCTTGCCCCGCTGCCCCTTCCCCCTCCGCCTCCGTCTTCGGCCGCTTGGCCGCCCTGTCACCCTCCTGCGCCTCCGCCCCTACCTCGGCATTCCCGCCCCGCGCCTCCGCCCGGGCCTCTGGTCCTGACACCGAGCCTCCCCCGCCGCCAGCAGCTGCAGCTGCAGCAGCCTGCAGCATGCGAGGGAAAACAGGTACTCATCGGTGCACCGAGGGGTACTAAAACAACTGTCGAGTTGCGCCATACATGCGGCAAGTGTTGTATTCCTACAGCAAGGAACCGTGCGGCAACGGAGACAGAGCGCTCAGCGGTTGCGTACTAACAGCTGCCGGCGGTGCCAAAGAGTGCTGACTCAAATTGCAGTCACCTTTGGTTTGACCTTGACCACGGCCTTGATCAGAGGCTTGGGAGCCGCCGCCACAGGTGGCTGCAAGGAAGCGTGGCAGCACAGGAACAGAGGCCTTCACGGGGTTCAGCGGGCGGAGTTGGGTGCAAGGACGTGAGGGCGTGAACAAAGGCCACCACGGGGATTGGACGGGTGGAGGAGGACGGCAACCAACCAGCAAGCAAATGCGAGAGCCAGGCGCCTCGTTGCGCGGCGCGGCGAGCTGCGAACCACGCAGAAGCCGGGTGTTGCGCAGCAAGGGCCAGCCGCGAGTGTCACAAGTCCATGTAGCAGGACAGATACCAGGCCACGGCAACGGGACTCACCCGGGCAGTCGCCTTTGGCACACTCGCCGCCGGCCGGCTGGCTGGTTCCGCCGTGGCCGCCGCCCCTCCGCTGCCCGCCCGTGCCAGCACGTCTGGTGGCTCAGCCGAGCGCTCCCGCACCGCCTGTTGGTCAGCAGGCAAGGCCCACCTTTGTTCGGGTGTGCAGGCGAGACCGCGCGCGTGAAGGACTCAAGGCGCGGCCTGTGCGACCTAGTTGTGCCTTGTGCTTTGCAGCTGGTGTATGACAACGCATGCGGGGCCACAGCACACCGCTGCCATACTGTAACGGGGCGACGTTTGCACGGCGCGGGTTCCCCGCATGAGCCACCGCCTGCAAGCCCAGCGCCACACGCGCCTCAATAGTCATACTTCCGCCAGCCTGTTCCAACCCACACGCCGAAACTCACGCACCCTGGCGGCATGGGGCATGGCACAACCCACTTCTATTGCCTGCGCTCTATGTGCTGTGCGGCAAACAACATGAATGACCTGCCCCGGGCGCCTCGCATCCTATGACCCACGCCCCTTAAGCCACACCTACCGCTTTGAACGCCTCCAGCTCTGCCTGCTGCAGCTGCGCCCACTCCCGCTCCCGCGCCGCCTCCGCCGCCGCCACGCTGTCCAGGAACTGCAGCTCATCGGCATCCAGCGGCCGGTTCTTGCCTGCACAGCGTCCCGCAGCGGAGGAGCACACGTCTCCAGTCCATCAACTTGGGGTCCAACAGGGTAGGCGGTACGGGCACCGTACGACAGCACAGCTCCGCCACAGGGCGAAGCCGGCATGGAGCGAAAGCAGTGTCAATGGTGAGGTGTACTGGCAGTAGGTTATTGTCAGGTGTCAGGCACAGGGGCCGTCACGCACCTATCTTCATTTGCTTCCACTTGTCCTCGTGCTCAGCCTCCTTCGCTGCCTGGGGGACAGCAACAACGGCAGCAGCAAGTGCAGCGCCAGTGCGCATTGGTGTTCACACACAGTGCTAACCGACCCCTTACCAGCGTGCTTGGAAGTATGTACCCAAGGGCGGACATGCCGCAGCCGCTGGCGAACTGCAAGCTACCAACGCCCCGCGTGCACTACCAGCCACCCACAGGCACCAACCGTTACACATCCCACGCACCTGACTGCCCGTGCTCGCGCCCTTCCGCCTACCTGCCCTCCTTGCTTAAGCGCCCAGCCCCCAGCTCCCAACTGACATTCTGCACTCCACCAACGGCCCTATACCCATTGCTGGGCATTCGCCAACGAGAGACCTCAGCAAACTGCTATACACCACCGCCCTCACCTTCCTCTCGGCCAGGATCTGCGCCAGCGGCTTGTCCACCGACACCGCGCCGTCGTCAGCCGTGACGCCACGTGTGGCACGCAGCGTGTCCAGCTGCGGGGGTAGGCGGCGTGGAGGGGCACGCGGGGGCTTCGTGGATGAGGCTGGTCGTGAGCACAGATAGCCGCTCCTTCAGCTCTACAGAAAGAGCAGCGTTGAGGCGGTGAAGGGGAAAACACCCTAGAAGCAAGGCAATGACAAGCTGCTGTGCAGACGTGGTGTTTGGCTGTGTGCGTGTGGGGCAGAGGGGGCAGGGGACTCGGAGGTAAAGGCACGGTTACGGGTGAAGAGTCGGGTGCTAGCTTTCTTTGCATGCGGTATGACGGCAATGCAGTGCCCGGAATGCGCATCAAGCCGCATAAGCCTTGCCGGCAGCACGACAACCAGGACGGGCAGTAGCAGCATATGTTGTGACCGTATCAAGCTGCAACAGCAGTACCGCCCCACCTCGGTTTCAGATATGAACTTGCGCGCGCCCAGCGCCTCCAGCACTGCCTCGGACGTCAGCCCGCCTGCCGTGTCCGCCTCCTGCCGTACCGTACGACACCAGCATTGCCGCAAGCGTAAGTAGGTGGTGGGGTTTAGGCGCGCCATGCTTCAGGGGAGGGCGCAAACAACAACAGTAGGACTGAACAAAGTCACGGCTTCCGGTGGAAACCTACGGAACCTAGCCCTGCCCCCGTGGTAACAAAAACCCGGACTTGAACAAAGTGCCTGCTACCGGCGCCCGTTTGCCTTGTCGACCAACTGATCTACGGACCTGCTTGGCGAGGTTTGGGAACACGGACGCTGCGTCGCGACCGAGGATGGCTTCTCGGTCAAAGTAGCGCTCCTCCCTGACACGTGTCCGTGTCGTGGCACGCGTGTGACACGCGTGAGGCAAGGGGCACAAAACTTGAGAGGGCGCAGCTGCTTACACGTTCGGCTAAATAGCGCACGGACTGTGGTAAGTTGCACGTGGCGCTGGCTTGCCGGAAAGCGACTGCGGTACCCTGGTGGCGACATAAGGGAGGAGTTGTCTGCTCTGGCGCCCACCCGGGCCGTCCCCAGACCCGCCACGGTGCTCACCTAGGGAGGCGCACCATGTCCACACGTCGTTCCTCTGTCATACTGCTGACACAGGATGCGCCCGGTTGTACAAGGGCAGTGGTGCGGAGCTACCTGTGCCCCTGGCCCCCTGCTCGCTCGGCTCTCCACTCTGCACTGTCGTGTTGCTCCACAGCCCCACGCGTGTTGCAGTTCCTGCGCACCTCCGTAATACTATATGAGCAATTGACTGCTGCGTGGTGTCGTCAGCATGTTCATTCGGCACACACGAGTTTGTAACGTCGCACAGGTTTCGAAAGCGTCACGCTGAGGGACTCGCACATGCAGCTGTATCGAACTACTCTAAAAGTTCTACAAAACTAGTCATACGATTGGGGCCTTGGATAGGGCACTTTTTTTCGGGACGTCGGTGCCATTGGCCCATGCCCTTGCAGCGACTTGTGCCTCGCTGCCACGCTTCACCACATACTTGTTGTTAGCATACTACAAAGGGTAGCTACTTGTTCCATGCTTTAGGAGGACAAGGAGTAGCAGGGAACAACCCAACAAAAATGTCCACGGACGATAACATGCTCCCCATTGCTATTCTCATGTGAGCTGCCACACCATAGCAAGCCTGGGCTTCAACATGGCATGCAGCCGCCGGACTGGCTTCAAGCGGTGCTGATCGTGCCCTCGCCCTCTCTGCGCGCGCAGAGACGAGCTCAAGAGTGATGAGCCACTTCGTCGTCTTAACTCAATCAGTCGCCTGGGTCTTATAGCACAGGCCCTTGGCGAGGAGCGCACACGCGCGGAGCTGGTGCCGTTCCTGTCTGAGAATGTCGACGATGAGGATGAGGTCCTACTGGCGCAGGCTGAGCAGCTTGGGAACTTTGTGCCATATGTGGGAGGCCCGCAGCATGCATACCTGCTCTTGCCGCTGCTGGAGACGCTGTCGACGGTGGAGGAGACAGTGGTTCGGGACAAGGCGGTGGAGTCCCTGGGCAAAGTGGGGTCCTCCATGCCGGAGAGCCACTGCTGCGATCACTTCGTCCCCATCCTGAAGGTGAGACATGTGGAGCTGCATGGAGCTATCGTTGCTTTGTCATGCTCGGGCTGACCTTTTACTATGCCCGTGCTCACAGCGGCTGGCGTCCGGGGAATGGTTCACATCTCGGGTGTCAGCGTGCGGCCTGTTCTCGACAGCCTACCCGCGATGCACGCCTATGCTGAAGGCAGAGCTCAGGCAGCTGTACGCGCAGCTGTGCCGCGACGAGACGCCTATGGTGCGCCGTGCGGCCGCCCAAAAGCTGGGCGGGTTCGCCAAAGTGCTGGAGCGGGAATACTGCAGCAGGGAGCTGATGCCCCTGTTCACCGACCTGACCCAAGATGGTATGTCGAAGGGCGTTTTTGCGGGTCTAATTTCGAAGGTGTTCGCCCTTGACATTCCGTGCCACATGCGCGACCTGCAGACCAAGACTCGGTGCGCCTGCTGGCGGTGGAGAGCTGCGGGGCCCTCGCATCTTCTCTTGGAGCAGCCGAGGCAGGGGCTCTGCTGCTGCCCATTATCCACAAGTTCGCGCAGGTATGTTGGCATCGCCGGATGTTACAGCCGATTGTTTCGCATCGAGGGCCCCATTCTTACGCCATATGCCACCGTAATATGCAGGACAAGTCGTGGCGTGTGCGGTACAACGTCGCGCAGCAGCTCGTGCAGCTGTGCGAGGCGCTCGGGACCGAGGTCACCAGGTGGGGTGGCTGCTTTGTGCTGCCCTTCTAGGGACATGGCTGGCGAGGGTTACGGCACTACCTGTCCATGTAACAGTCTGGTTATATGGCCATGTAATTTAGCCAGGCCAGGCGACAGGGCTGTCAGCTCAGCCTGCAGGGCTGTCGGTCAAACCTGCACCAGCTGGCACTGCCAGGCACGGTACTTACACGTTATTCGCGTATACTCCTCACAGAACCTGCTGCTCAAGCAAGATTTTCCTCTTTTCGGGGTACTTGACCGCTTCTGACATGCTACGCCCTTCGGGCCTGCAGGCAGGAGCTCACCCCCAACTTCGTGCGACTGCTGCGGGACAGCGAGGCGGAGGTGCGCGTGGCGGCCGCGGGGAAGGTGTCCGCCTTCTCCAAGCTGCTCACGGCGCCGCAGATCGTGACCAGCGTCATCCCGTGCGTGCGGGAGCTGAGCATGGACAGCAGCCAGTACGTGCGGGCCGCGCTGGCGGGGGTGGTGATGGAGATGGCGCCGGTGCTGGGCAAGCAGCTCACCATTGAGCACCTGGTGCCCATCTTCCTGACGCTGCTGAAGGACGTGTACCCGGACGTGCGCCTCAACGTGATCAGCAAGCTGGATCAGGTGCGGGGTTGCCGTGAGGACAAGGAATGGGTCTTTGCTCGTGTTATACGCCGCTGGGACGCAACCGGTGGGCCAATAGTCTGCATGGCTATGTTGGTTTCCATGTGCGCCATTTTGCGTCCCCTGCATGGCACATTGGGGTGTCGGACAGGCCGTTCGGATTTGGAAGCCGACTAGACATGCATGAACAGCAACCAAAGGAAAGCGAAAGGACTTGCCAGTTCGTTAGAACCACAGGCCTGCAAAAACTGACTTTGACCGCTTCACAACCACGGGGCACAACCCACTGCCTCTCTTGTCGCTAACTCGCGCATTCCATTGAAACTCCCCGCATCCGTACCTTCTTGGCTGCCCTGTCGCCGCCGCGCAGGTGAACCAGGTGATCGGCATCGACCTGCTGGCGCAGAGCCTGCTGCCGGCCATCGAGGAGCTGGCGGAGGACAAGCACTGGCGCGTGCGGCTAGCCATCGTGGAGCACATCCCGCTGCTGGCGGGGCAGCTGGGCGCGGACTTCTTCCAGGACAAGCTGGGGCCGCAGTGCATGAAGAGCCTGGAGGACCAGGTGCGGACAGGGGGTATGCGTGAAACGTGTGGGAACCGTGCCAGGTGTCAGAGAGTAAGGGGGTCAGAGTAACCGGGGAGCGATCAAGCGGCAAACCGGAGACAGTCGGCCTGCATAGATGGAGGGTGGCAGGCGGGGAGAAGGGGAGGGTGCGCGGTATGGGGCTGGGCGGGTCAGGGTGGGTCAGCGGGGGTACTGGCGGGAGGGCTCGAAAAGTTGTACGGTCGATGCGTGTGGGAGCTGGGCTTATGGTGGATCGTTTCTTGTGCGCAACGGTTGGCAGTCAGACGGTGTCGTGGGCCGGAACTGCTCTGGTAAAGCACTGGAAATCGGGAACACCGTTATATAGAATGTAACATGGTGAGTATGCACATTCACAAGCACGGGCGGGCGGGCGCCCGCAGCTGGAAGGAAAAGGGCAAGACGCTACTTTGACAGGGCCAGGGCACACGCCCCGCTCACCAAGCTTTCCTCCTGACGAGCACGTGCTCGTAGCTACCCACCTTGGCGCCTTCCGACCTGTGCCTACCTCCTTTTACCCCTTGTCACATGTTGTTGTCGTCATGCTGCGCTTCCGCAGGTGGCCTCCATCCGCGAGGCCGCCACGCGCACGCTGCAGAAGGTGGCTGCGGAGTTCGGGCAGGAGTGGACGCGCGACCACCTGGTGCCCAGCGTGCTGGCGCTGATCAAGAACCCGCACTACCTGTACCGCATGACGGTGCTGGGCGCCATCTCCATGCTGGCATCCATCGTGGGCAGCGACGTGCTGTGCAACCTCATGCTGCCCGTGCTCACCACCGCCGCGAAGGACAAGGTGCGCGCGAGCCAGGGGGGCTCAGGACGCTCTCCTAACTGCGCCGGTGATGCGTGCGGTCCCAGCGCTCTTGGCCAACTATGCAGGATATGCCCTGGTATCTGCATTGTGCTGTACTAACTTTGTGTCGCCGGGGGCAACTCCAGGTGCCCAACGTCAAGTTCAACGTGGCCAAGATCCTGGAGAAGGTCGCGGGCCTGGTGCCGCGCTCGGTGCTGGAGTCCACCATCCGGCCGGTGCTGCTGGAGCTGTGCGAGGACCAGGACATCGACGTGCGCTTTTACGCGCGCCAGGCGCTCTACACCTGCGACCACGGGGCCTCCGCTTAAGGGCGCGCGCTTGGTCAGGAGCGTCAGCAGCGCACTCGCACCGGTGTGCGCGTGAAGGGCGTTCGTGCTCCTCGGGCCTTGGCGGATCCGGCGATGGCGTAAGAGGCGGTCTCGGGCCGTCGGGCAGCCGGGTTGCAGGCGGCTGGCACGGAGCATACGGAGCAGCAGAGCTGTGACATGGAGGTGTGGAGGTCGTGGATAGCGGCTGCTGGAACTGGACGGGAGAAGGTAGGAGGAGGTACTGGCGAAGGCGGGACGTGACGGAGCTCGTGCGCCCTGCGAAGGGTGGGAGCGCGTCGCGGGCACCGTGTAGGGCGCGCGCGTGGTTGCTGGCTGGGAGGTCTCCCGGCCGAGGGCCACGGGGGTGGTGGGTTAGCGGATCTGATGTATTGGTGGGGCGGGGTGCTGTTGGCAGATCCCAGGCGGTGTTTGGGTTTAGCCAAAAGCGGCTGTGTGCTATCTCCTTGCACATGCCTCCTGGGTCAGGTGGAGGCTCGGGAACCACTGTCTCATGGTGTTTTGAGGTCCGGCGGAGGTGTGCTTCCTCAGGTACGAAGTGGGAGAAAAGGCTGCATTCAAGGAACGGGGCGGACCGGGACGGACAGGTGCCGTAGCGGGCCCCATGGGAGGGGCGGGGCCGTGTACTGTGTTTGGCCTTGGGTGCACTGCCGTGGTATCTGCGCTTACCGTCCATGGCGCGATGGTGGGTGTCGGAGGGCGATAAGCCGATCTGTCCAGTCCCGAGGACGCCCCTTTCCTTCGCACTGCATGAGTTTGAGGTGTGGTTGTGGTAGGTCGGAAGGTGGGCGTGCTGGGGTTGCGGTACGCTCGGTGACTGTGTGCGGGCATGAGCGGACAGGAAAGATGGACAGACGTTCGCAAGGAGGGGCATTTGAACGATTGGTTAGCACACATCCGGCTAGGCATGCTGAATAGCATGCCGTGCGACCTTGTGAGTGTGGTACATCCATGTTAACCGAACCGGGAACACGCAGTGTACAGTGCGTTCCCGCTTGTCATTTATGTGCACTCCTCTCAGTTGAGGTTCGTAGTACAGATCCTTTTCTCCTTGCTGCAACGATCCCTTGCCACTATGACAGCTTTGTGTGTTTGGTTTTCGTGTGGGCGCGTGCCTCGTGTGCGAGGCGTGGAAGCTTGCGAGTGCATGCTCAATTTTAGCAAGCGTTCGGCGATGCTGCAGCAGCGGTGCTGTGGCATGCTACATCTACAACATGTAACCTTATATATGGACCAGGGAGGTCAATTGTACCGCCGCGTGTTTGCCTACCTGTGCCGGCATGTGCCTGCTATCCAATCCACCGCTCGTGCAGGGTCTCAGGTCAGGTTGGCTACCGTCAAACCGATTTCGTTGCTAGCCGAGATCCTTGGCCCAAGGGGCGATGGAGGATTCGTCTGGCAATCTGCCGCTTCAGCTGCAGCACCCAATGAGTTCAGCAAAGGGAATCTTGCTATGTGTCGACAGGCAACTTGACTGTCCTTCACGTGCACACCGTGCCGGGATTAGCTGCCGGCAGTTGTGAACTGAACTTCACCAGGAAAAGTCCATTCACACCTTGGCGATACGGCCTGAGCTGGTGCGTGTCACATCGGTAGACCAGTCCAGTACCTCAACGTCCTCAAGCCAACTCTGCTATACACTACCTTAGAGCCGCCGGTGGACATTCTACAGCCCTCCTCCACGACCAGCCGCATCTCACCATCCCGGGGCCAGCTCCCTGCAGCCCCCTGCGTCCCTGTGCTCCCCTCATCACCTGCCGCACGCCCGCTCCCCACGCCCACAACTAACAGCCTCCCCTACCTCCGGCTGAACCTGTTCACCATCTTGCGCGGCGAGCACTTAGACAACATACCGGTACACCCCCTCTTCCCTTTCCCTCGACGCTCTCGCTGCGCCTATCGCCCGCACGTCCCCGCCCCCGAGGCCCCTCCTCGCGTTCCACGCGTATCCCTCCCCTCACTCCAGCCAGGGGTCGCGCCCCCTTCACTGCAGCCCCCTCGCGCCCCCTTCACTGCAGCCCCTCCGCGCCCCCTTCACTGCAGCCCCCTCGCGCCCCCTTCACTGCAGCCCCTCGCGCCCCCTTCACTGCAGCTTCCCCTCCTGCATCAGGCGCAGCAGCTCCTTCTTGTTGACCTTGCCCATGGCGTTGCGGGGCAGCGAGGACACCCACTGCCAGCGCTTGGGCACCTGGGAGGTGGGCGCACGGCGAAAGGGAGGTGAAAACCCAGAAAGGATACCACATGATCGTTAGCGTAGCAGCGTGCACCGTGGCGGCGGCTAGGGGGCCGATGTGAGGCGGCGAAGGGGCAGATAACGATGATGGCGTTTGTGTAGCGCGGCTAGCGCAAGCCCGACGGGCGGGCTGCGTGATGCAACCCTATGGGCGAGCGGCCGGGGAGAGCGGCAGTCAGGCGGGCACCATGCACCAGTACTAAGGGGCCATTCAGTCGCAGGAGGGACCCCGCCCCACCCCTTCCACCCGCACACACCTGGTACGGCGCCAGGCGCTCCCTGCAGTGCCGCTGCAGCTCCCCCTCATTCAGGGGAGCCGCCGGCCCCTCCTTTGCCGCAGGCGCCACCAGCGCTGTAATCACCTCCCCGAAGGTGGGGTCGGGCACCCCCAGCACCGCCACCTCACCCACTGAGGGGTGCTCCATGATGGCGCTCTCAACCTGGGGGGACAGTGTGGCGGGGGGACGGCGGGGGTTAACGGCGAGGGTTAACGGTGCTGTGGATGGCACCAAACCGGGAGTGGCCGCTGCTTCACGGTGGGTTGAGTGGTGACTAAGGGGTGGCAGAGGCCAGCCCACAGCAAGGCTTGCAATTGCAGCGCGCTGACCCCGTAGTGCATGCGGTTGCACCGTGACGACACCGCCCCACAAGGTGAGCACCTGCAGCGCGCTGATCTTGTAGCCGCTGCTCTTGAGTATGTCCACGCTGGTGCGGCCCTCAATGGTATAGTAGGGCGGGGAGCCGCCCAGGCTGGCAGTGTCGCCTGCGGCGTAGGCAGGAAGGCGGTGCGTTCGCATTTCGCCGCGGTCAGGGAAGTTAGGACTCCCAAATCCATGAGGGAGTGCTGAGAGGCCGTTTACCGATAGCTGCAGGGCCCGCAGGACACCCCCGCGCCCGCCCTCCGGCCTTCCCTGCCCACCTCGCCCTCCTGTGCACAGTACTCTTACCCACTCGTCCTTCCCACGCACTACGTCCGTACTGCCCCCTGGCCGTACCGCGCGTACCCGCTGACCGCCCGTACAAAGGTCCCGGCCTGTGCCTCCGAGCGGCATTCGATTCCCCAACACCCCACTCCTCTCCATTCCTCCCCGGTATACGCGTGGTCAGCTCACCTGTGAGGAAATAGCCGTCCCCATCGAACGCCTCCCGCGTTGCCGCCTCGCGCCCCCAGTACTCCCTGAACACGGTGGGCCCCCGCACGCCCAGCTGCCCGTCGGCCCCCACCCGCACCTCCACGCCGGGCAGGGGGAGGCCCACGCTGCCCGGCCGCCGCTCGCCCTGGCAGAGGGCCCAACCAGAGGCGCATGTGCAAGATACGGTGACTAACCACCACTCCGGTGCCAGGATACGGGTGCCAGGACGGGTGTTGCACGGCACTCGCCATGCCGGTGCGTGTGAACGTGACGCACCAAGCGGCAGAAGCATTTTGTAATAGGGTGGTTTTAGAAGTGCGGTGGCATGCGTGCAGGCAGGAGGCCTGGGGCTGCAGGGGCACCAGGCGGCAGGCCAGACCTCCGCTCGCCAACCCGACCGCACAGTACCGCGGTAAGCTGCGGTCCCGTGTGCTGTACACCAGAGCACCCTGCCGTACACGTACCTCGTACGGGTTGGACAGCGCCATGCCGATCTCCGTCATGCCGTACCGCTCCAGGAGGTTGTGGCCGCTGAGAGCGCGCCACCTGGCGGCCAGGGTTTGGGCGGCAAGGGGCAGGGGGCAGTGGGACGAGGCGCATGGGTCAGAGGGGGCCCTGAATGTACCAGAGTAGGAGTGGGACGATGCGTTTGAAAAGTTGTGTGACCCGGACGGCCTGTACACCTACGAAGGCCCACCTGTCCATGATGGGCACGGGGCAGGCGGAGGAGCCACTGACGGCCAGCCGGAGGCCCGCCGCCGCCGCCCGCAGCGCCGCCTGCCGCCCGGCGTGCGGGCCCTGGGCCGCCTGGGCCCCGCCGCCGCTGCTGCTGCTGCTGCTGCTGCTGCTGGATGCCGCAAGGCTGTCGTAGTGGCTCAGCAGGTAGGCGTACATGGTGGGCACGCCCATGAACACGCTGATGTCGCCCGACTGGGCGCGGGGAGGAAGGGGGGAGGCAGGGCGGGGCGGGAAAATGGCGGCGTTGGGGTTCCGGGTTGTTCGGTATGAAAGGGCGGGGCGGCGTCAGAGCGGATCGTAGGGTTGCCTGTGTGCTAGCGTGTGGTAGGGGCCCCGCGTGTGGCAGGCCCGCAGGCTGGTGTGTGCGAAGCGCAGGGCGGCTGGGGCACTGGACGCAGCCTCGCCTGGACAGCGGAACCAGTGGAGGGGGCAGGCCAGCCTCCGCACGCACTACCCAGCCATCTATTGGAGTGGCCCACGCATCCAGCAACGGAAGGATCGGGCCGTTAGGCGTCCACTCTCCTGCCTCTCCCCTCTTCATGCCCTCCCCAGCTAACGCGCAGGTGTGCGCGGTCACAGATGCAACCCATTTCCCATGCCTGGAACTCTCGGATACCATGTAGAAAACTGTACAGCTGCTACGGCCCCGGGTACCCTTACCTCTAGCCGCTCCCACACCGCCGTGGGCGAGAAGCGCGCCGCCACCTCCACCGCCGCGCCCACCGCCGCCGGTGTGTACAGCGCGTTGACGATGCCGTGGATGTGGTGCAGCGGCAGCACGTGCAGCAGCGCGTCGGAGGGGTGCATGCGCCAGGCGGACACCAGGGAGCCAACCTGGGCGTGCAGGGACCTGGCGGCCAGGGGGGTGGGGGTGGATGGGAGGGTGGGTGATGGCGGTGGTCGAGGCAAGGGCGGGTGTGTGCGAGTGCGCGAGTGTGTGCCGTGTCGCTACCATCAGCTGCTGGCTGCTACCGGCTGGACATAGGTCATTGGTCTTTGCGTACTCCGTTGGCCGTATCCACCGCACCCATCCCATCCCACACCCAACCCCACCCGCTGCTCTTCAGTGTGACCGGACCCCACCCTACCCCACCCAGTCCAACCCAAGGCCCACCTGTGTGTGTGCAGCACGCCCTTGGGCTTCCCCGTGGTGCCGCTGGTGTAGATGATGAGCGCACCCTCCGTGCTGCTCCCACCCACGTCCCCCAGCAGGTCCGGCACGCCCCCCGCCTCCCCCTGCCCCTGCCCCACCAGCCCCTGCGCCCGGAGGCTGCCCCCTGCCCCTGCGGCCAGCTGCCTGCCCCCCTGCGCTGGCTCCAGCAGCTGCAGCTTTGCGCCGTGCTGGTGGGCCACCGGGCCCAGTTTGGCCTCTTGGTCGGGGGGACACAGCACCTGGGGGCATGCGTAGAACGCGAAGAAACCGTGTCAGGCGTCAGGGAGTGGGGGCGGGGGTGCGACCTGGGGGCGTGGCGGAGTCAGGATTGAGGTGACCACCGTGAATGCAGCCGCGGGGGGGAGTAAACCAGGGGGTTGGGGAGGGCTTGGGACGCGGAGAGGAGAGCAGCTGGGGGCGGGGGGAGGTGGGGGAACGGCACATGGGGCCGGCGGGGTGTGTGGAGCAGGGGAAAGGAAAGCGTGTCCCTGGGCTTGAGGGGCGTGATTGTCAAGCGCCGAGGCCTGGCACAGCAGAAGGGTGGAGGATGGGACCCAGGCGTGGGCTGGGCGTGCTGTGGGGGTTCCATGGGGTACAGCAGGCCTGAGCATCGGTGTCTCAGGAGTTGGTATCAAGTGCTGACTTGTGGGCCAGTTAGCTATGCTTTAAGTGCGGACGTCCTTCGTCCTGCCTGCCGGCCGCCCTCCCACAGTGTGTCTACTGCGCTGTGGGTGCCCGCCATGCGCTAACGTGCCGCGTGCCATATGCCACGTGCCGACGCACCACGGACACGCCGGCGTCCTGGCACACGTATGACAGCTCCGGCGGCGGGTGCGACGTGGCCAGCGGTACGACAATGCCGCCCGCCTGCCACACCGCCCACGTGGCAGCCAGGTACTCGGGTCCCGGGGCGGCATACAGCCCCACCCGGGGAGGGGCCCCATAGCTGCTGCTGGTTCCTGAGCCTGGCGAACCGCCGCCCCTCGGCAGGTTCTGCGCTAGGCGGGCGTGGATTGACTCGGCTGTGGTGAGGATGCTCTCATAGCTGTAGTAGGATATGGAAAAGGGGAGGGCAAAGGGGGGAGGGTAAGGGGGAGGGAAGGGCAGGGGGGATGAGGGGAGGGGCAGGTCGCCGTGCGTTTCCTTGTCAGTTCCACCTCCAGGAGCCAGGGCCGTCGACATGGATGGCAGGGGCAGGGCCAGGGGATTCGCTGGCGGGTTAAGCTGTGGCACGCTTCGTACACTTACGTGTACACATGCTTGCTTGAGACGATGGCGGTCCTGGCCAGGTTCTTGCTGGCTCTGCCCAACAGCTTGGACATCCTTGCTGATGGCAGGCCACGGGCACGTCGAAGTTGGGGTTCTCAGCGTTGCGTAACACCCTCTGCCTTGCACTCAAGCAATAACGCGTAGCTAGCAGCTGTAAGCCATACTGAAATGGCTTAAGCAGTGCCTTTTGTCTCGCGAGGCACCAGATGGAAGGGTTTCAGTTAGGGGAGGGTGCTCCCGGAGGGTAACAGCCTAGCGACCTGGAATGTCAAGAGTGCTTATAATTTCCAGTACCACCAAGAGCTGGATGCGTTGCTTCCAGGAAAGATTCTCTTCTGCTGCTGCCGCTGACTATACCGCTCTGCCTTTATTCATTTGCCTAGAGGTGGTGCAAGCGTCCAATACCACGTTTTGAAATTGTTTTCGGAAACTGTGTGCATATCAGCGGTGAGAATGGCCCCTCGCTCCACACTCCTGCGTCGTGGTCGACTGGCCGACCCATGCATCAGCGGGTCGTTCGACCACGCTTCGGTGTGCGCTGGATGGTCCCTGCGACTGACAGGGTCTCTACAATCAACGTATTTTATATTGGAGTTATTGTAGGGTTCAACTGCAATAGCTGAGGTCTATCAGAAATGATGCAGGCCCCGACCTGTGGACCGCATCGGCCTCTGGCTCACCGCGCCCTCGCACCTCTACCCACCAACCCGCGCTCAGCAACATCTTCCAAATGCGTGCTGCGAGCGCCTGTTTCATCCGGCCGTGCGCCGTGCAACCGCGGTGCGGTGTGGTGTCGCGCGGACCCCGATGCAACCTCCGCCACTGAGAAAGCAGCCAAGGAGGTGGACGCTGAGGTGGCTCCCTCTGCCGCTGACTCCCCTTCCCAATCCTCCTCCTCGAGTAACGTTCAGAGGAGCAGCAGCAGCAATGCGGACGGCTTCCAGGTACGTGTGTGGCCTGGGTGGTGGGTGCATGGCCCGGGAACGGAGGCAGCTCATCGGCAGCCACCTCCACGGGGTGCGAGTGTCCGTGGGCCCCTGGATCGGCCCTGCCAGGCCACTTTGCCGCTGCACGTCCTTCCAAGGACGCCGTTCTCGTCCTCCCCCAGGTACCGCAAACCCTCAATCGCCGTACATATGCTTTGCCTAATACCACCGGCCTCCTGCCTCCTGCCTGCTGCCATGTGCCACGTGCCACCGCATGTATGCGTCTCCCTACCTACCGTACTTCACCCTTCCCTTCTCAGCCCGCCTTCAAATCTCCCGCACCCTTCCCGCGAGTAACCCCACCCACCAATCTCCCATGTAAAGCTAGACATGAGTACCGGCATCCAGAGTTGCTCAGCCTTCCTGGTCAGTAAGAAGGTGCAAATGCGTTCAATGCGCAACAAAGCGTGCGCCGTAAACGCGAGCTCCGTTGTATGACTGTTGTACAACAACAGCTGAGAGAGCCCAGGGTAAAAGCGGTTAGCCCCTCCCAGCATGACCGATCCGCCCCGCGGGATAGCTTTAATTGGTTGGGGAAAGACCCAGGCGTTTGTGCCCAAGTGCCCGTCAACACTGTAGAATTTACTGCAACGCTAACACAGCACTCATGAGCATACTGCCATGACGTCGGTGGTCGCTCCGTGGTGGTCGGGTGCGTCAAGGTCCAGTTTACCGTTGACCCTAGAATACCCGCTCCTTGCCAGCCAGGCCTTATCTGCGGTGAGTTTAATTATGCTTAGCGTCGGCATGCCTGTACGGGGCTCTAAGCAGTGCGGCTTGTAGAGACCCAACTGACCCATGGTTCCACTCCTGGTAAAACTCCCAGGCTGGTATGCCTCACGCCAGGCTGCAGTGCAAGCAGCGCAGGGTGACTCAAATTACAACGTACCCACACCCGCACAGTCTACCCGCGCTTTCACCCATGACCAGGTGTGGCTTAACACCCCTTACCACACCCGCACCCGCTCCTGTCCGCCACGACCAGGAGTGGCTTAACAAGCGCGTGGACCTGCCGGGCGGCTACCGCACCTCCCGCCGCGACGTGCTGCGCCTCACCTCCCTGGCCGCCGGCGTGGGCTGCTTCTGGGTGGCGGGCACACGTGCCAAGGCCATGAGCTTCGCAAGCCCGCAGGCGCTGCTAAACGCGCTCATGCCGCCGCCGGTGCGTGGGCGTCACACGACACGTGTCGTGACCCGACGCGCATAGGGACACGTGCCATGCGACACGGGCTGTTGGTGCTGATGTCCTGGAGGGCTGGGTTATAAGGCACCTGCACCACTGGCAGCCAGTAGCACACACTACATGGCGGGTAACCTGTTACATAACTGCTTGTTGGCTGTTCCCCGATTTATGTACTAACTACGCGCCTTCTTTGTTGCTCCTTTTGCAGGCTCCCTCGGCGGCGCCTGGCGAGAGCGACCGCGTGACCGCGTTCAAGCGTTACATCGCTGACCTGGAGCGCAGGGGCGGCGGCAAGGTGCGTGCCACGTGCCGTCTGGCATGTACGGCATTGGGCCACACGTGACCCACTTTCAATAACCCGCTGGGCTGTAGCAAGGCGGGGATGTGCAAGGGAGGGGGGCAGGAGCTGGACCGACTGGAATAGGGGCAAGGTGGGGGCGCGCGCACAAAGGCAAGACTCGTCGTGCTAGTACAAGGAACTCAGCGTGGCTTGCGTCCAGTCTGCAAGGCCCTGGCACGTACGCACCCTTACGTCACCGCCCTCGTGGGGGTCACAACTGGTCTCGATTTCGTACAACCGACTCTATGGCGTACGCTACCCATGCCGTGCCGTGCCGTACCACGCCCCGCAGGAGGTCCCGGAGTTTCCCTCCGGCGCCGACTGGATCAACAGCGCGCCGCTGCGGCTGGCGGGCCCTCCCTCGACACGTGGCAGCCTGGCGGGGCGCGTGACGGTGCTGGACTTCTGGACCTACTGCTGCATCAACTGCATCCACGTGCTGCCGGTGGGTTAGGGGAATATGTAGTGTGGGTGTCAATTCATGCGGAATCGAAATCGGAATCGGGCATCGGACCCCTTGCGAGCAGACAGGTAGGAAAACGTGTACCGGTCGTGAGGGTGTGCTGCATGGGTGTGGTTAGCTGTGTTACTGCGCCGACCTGCCGCAGTAACCGCATCCACGTGCTGCCGGTGGGTTAGCGACTGCGGCATGTTGTGTGGGGGTGTGCTGCATGGGTGTGGTTGGCTGGTTCACTGGGCCTACTGCTGCACTACATGCACCTGCGTGCTATTGTTGGTGAGCTGACAGGGTATGCACCGGTACCCATAGCCACACAGCAGCGTGTACCCCGCGTACCATGCGTTGTACCATGCGTTGTACCTCGCCTCACCGCATCCTTCTACACCGCGGCGTGTGCCAAAGCCAGGCACCCCCACGTATCACCACCGGCCCCCCTGCACGCCCCCTGTCCTCAATCACCGGGGAGAGACGTCCACCGGGCTCAGCTGGAAAGCGCAGAACCCCCTTACTTTCGTCCTTTTTCACATGGATGTGGTATCCTTACGCTTACGCATTGCTACCGTGCTACGGTACGCTGCCCTGCGCCCCTGCCCCCACCATATATCACGTAGCGTCGTTTAAATCAACCATGTTGTATAAGCAGGCGCTAACCATTAGTGCGACCGGGACCCCCAGGACCTGGCCCAGCTGGAGGCGCAGTTCGCCGGCTCCCCCGTGGCGGTGGTGGGCGTGCACAGCGCCAAGTTCGACAACGAGAAGGACAGGTAGGGCCGCACATGATTGCGTATCTTGAAAAACAAACTTGCATCAACGCTACCGGCACCGGCAGGGCGTTCCGCGAACCGCCCAGCACCTACGCCACCGGCCCTGATCGGTCCCCATGCCTTCTCCCTCGCACGTCTCCCATGTCTCATCCCGTCTCCCTGCCTTCCCTCGCACGTGTGCAGCTCCGCCATCCGCGCTGCCGTACTGCGGTACGACATTAGTCACCCCGTGATCAACGACCGCGGCATGGCCATGTGGGCGGGCCTGGGCGTCAGCTCGTGGCCCACGCTGGCGGTGGTGTCGCCCAAGGGCCGCCTCATCGCCATGCTGTCAGGGGAGGGACACCGCCAGGTGCGCATGACAGCAGATACCGGTACTGTGTGACGTGCATTAAATGAACCGATTGCATGGTGCCAAGTAGTGGTACGCTGGTACAGTACATAAGGACCGATGTGGTGGGGAGAGTGAGATTTGCTAGCCGTGTGCGGGGTATGCCAGCTACCGTACCTGCCGCCCGGACGGCGCCACCAGCTGCACTGCCGCACCTCAAACCCTGACACTGCCTCAACATAACCACAAACACCTGCAGCACAGCACCTGGATAGGTGTTGCCTAACCACTTGGTTGCACACGCAGGACCTCGAAGACCTGATCAACGCCGCTCTGTCGTACTACGGCGAGACCGGGGACCTGGACGGCTCGACGCCGCTGCCGTTGGCGCTGGAGCGCAACAAGCAACCGTCAACCGCCGCCAGCCCGCTGCGCTACCCGGGCAAGGTGGCGGTTGACGTGGCGGGCGGGCGGCTGTTCGTTGCGGATTCCAACAACCACCGCGTCGTCATCACCGACCTCACCGGCCGCTACATCGATTCCATCGGAGGTGCGAAGGCGGCGTGAGACTGCAGCTGTCGCACCCTTTGCCAGGCTTGTGCCAGGCTTTGTTACCCCTGCACAACACTCTAACACACACTCTGCCAGGCGCTCTTGCTACGGTACCCACTCGCTGCCGTCATCCCGACGATCCTCCTCGCTCTAGCTTCATGTAGCAAAGCTTCTTGCGCATACGCCGCCCCGCACACCCACTCCTCCCCAACACACCCGCCATATGCTGCACCGTCAACAGGTGCATATCAACACAGCGCCCTAAGACGCCCGTTACAAAGCGCGCATGCCCCTACTGCTTTTCGGCCCCCAGGCAACGGCCCGGTGCTCCGGGACGGGTCCTTCGACACCGCCGGCCTCAACCGTCCGCAGGTAAGCACGTGCGCATCCATCTTACAAAGCACGCGTACAAATCTAGATTAGAATCGCTCCCTCCCTGGTCCTGGCCTACTGCAGTGGCCTATAACCACGTACTCCGCCAGCTCGCTGTATGCGCAGCTGTCAACCGCACGCCCAACCGCCCAACCGCCCAACCGCCCATCCGTACCCCCAGGGCCTGATCTACTCCCCCAAGCGCAACGCACTGATCATCTGCGATACGGAGAACCACGCCGTACGGCTGGCCGACCTGGGCGAGCGGCGTACGGTTGTAACGCTCGCAGGCAACGGCAGCAAGGGGCGGGACTACAGGGGCGGGCGCGCGGGGTCGGCGCAGCCGCTCAACTCGCCGTGGGACGTGGCGCTGGACGAAAAGGAGGTGGGAACTATGAACGTTATAATGCACATACCGGTAGTGCAGGGGCCATACATGCAGATGGGAAGTTGTTACCGTAAGTGGCGTTGAACGAAAAGGAGGTGGGCTGCACGTTCAGTCAGTGGCTGTGTGAAGTCAAGCACTGCGCTACAAAATCACCCTGTACTGCACATGGAGCATACTTGTGTTAACACGTGCCTATGCTGAAGTGTGGGATATGGCGCTGGACGAGGACGTAAGCCCAGCACCCGGACCTCGTAGACTGGAAAGCACCCTTACCCATCGTCGGCGCGGAATACAAGCCTTCCATACCCAACACGTCGAACGGGACTTGGTTTGCCATACCGGTACATAACACGGTGTGCACCAACGCACCCCGCATGCCTTAACGCCCCAGCTGTACGCTACGCGTGCATCATCGCCACCATGGGGCAGCACCTGATTTTGGTCTCAACCAACAGCAAACCTAATTGGTGCACTAGACATCTTCCACCTGTCCCAGCCCGCACGACCACGCCTACATTGCCACGGCGGGCCAGCACCTCAAATCTGCATGTCAAACCTGTAATAACTTTTTATTGGAACGCACCTTCCCTTTCCCCTTGACCGCAGGACTACGCCTACATCGCCATGGCGGGGCAGCACCAGGTGTGGACCGTGGACCTGGCCTCCGGCACCGCGGCGTTGTTCTCCGGCAGCGGCGCTGAGCGTAACCAGAACGGCCCCACGCCCTTCACCACCTCGTGGGCGCAGCCGTCGGGGCTGTCCCTTGCACGCGACGGCAGCGGGCTCATGTGGGTGCGGGCGGGCGGCAGGGGGGACAAAGTGGTAACGAATTAGTAAACACGAGGAAGTAGAAGTGGTAGTGGTACGGTACGGTACGTAGTAAGCCAACCCACTGTAGGAGCGGTCCGTCTTCGGCTCCTAGGGGCGACGAGGGGGGACCCCTGCTGCCACCCTGCACCGCTCGTGTCACACCTTCCTCCTCCGCTACCGCTAACCTACACACAGGTACACAGCCGCTATATGCAATCTTCCTCATGTACGTTGCCGACCGTTTTATACATGCTTTATATTCCCCTTCACCGCATTCTACTACACAGGTACGTTGCCGACTCTGAGAGCTCCGCGGTGCGTGTGGTGGACCTCAAGAGCGGCGGCTCGGGGCTCAAGGCGGGGGGCGACCCTCTGTTCAGCGATAACCTGTTCAGGTGGGCTGGGGCCGGGGGCGGGGGCTCCGGGGGGTGCATGTGAAAGCGCGAGGAACCCGTGAACGACCCGGGGGTCGGGGGTCGGGATCGGGTGGGGTGGGGTGGGGGTGGGAGGCAGAGGAAGCTTGCGGGATGCCATTTAGGCGTAGTTCAATGCACATGGTAAGCTGCCGGAATGCCAAGCGTACCGTGGCATGCAACTACTTGCATGTTTGTACTCCGCACCGCATGTGCTACACCCCTCGACAGGTTCGGCGACAAGGACGGCTAAGTAGTTTAGAGTAGCTGCTAATTTCTATACAATCTGAAGGTACTTACACCGAAAATCCCCTGCTTATGACCCTTTGAAATGAAAGGTTCGGCGACAAGGACGGTTTCGGCCCCGAGGCGCTGCTGCAGCACCCCCTGGCGGTGTGCAGCGACGCCACGGGCAGCACAGTGTACGTGGCGGACAGCTACAACCACAGGATCAAGGTGTGCTGTGTGTATTAGGGGCGTGTGTAATTACGTGTGGTTGTTGGCGCCCTGAGGTGCAGAGCAGAGCAGCCTGGTGCACGTGGCGGACAGCTACAACCACAAAGTCAATGTGGGCACTCGTTTCGAGTGTTCCCAGGGAACCTGCCATTGCTGCCCTTTACCCCACGCACCCCCCGGGTTGCTCTGCCCTGCCACTCCTGCCTCACGCCCCTCCCCTCCCCTTAACCATGCCGGTCCCCTACCTCACCCCTTCGCCTCCCTTTCCATCTGTCTCCTCCCATCCCCAAAAGGCCCTGAACCCCGACACCAACGAAGTGGTGACAATCGCCGGCAGCGGTGTCGCGGGCCTCAGGGACGGCGTGGGCACCGAGGCGCAGTTCTCCGAGCCGGCCGGCCTCGCGCTCGGCCCCGACGGCGTGCTCATCATCGCAGACACAAACAACAACGCCATCCGACTGCTCGACCCCAAGACAAAGAAGGTGACCACGCTCGGCCTGAGCGGCGTCCCCGAGCCTCGCGTCGACCCGTTGACCGCCATCGCGGCGGGCGCGGTTACCGCCGCCGCGCCGCCCGCCGGCTTCCAGCTGGTGCGTGCGCAGCAGCCGTTGGTGGTTGGCGGTTCCGGCTCCCCAACCGTCACCTTCACCATCGCGCTGCCGGCCAACTACCACCTGACCAAGGGCGCGGGGAGCAGCTACTACACGCAGGTGGGTAGCGGATGCGGTGCGGGAATGGGATGTAAAGAATCTCTGACAGCAAGTCGCACACGCAGGTGTGCGCTTTGGGGGCTCGAAGGGCGTTCGGCAGGAGAGTGGTGTGCGGGGAATGCAGGGCACCGGCGTCCCTTTGCAGCAGGTGCAGGCCGTGGCGGCATGGGCTTGGGCAGAGAGTACAAACGCACACACCAAGCCGTTTGCCACTGCACGTGCCAGCGCATCTACCGCAGGCGCATTGCGTCGGCGCAAGTTGCCAGTGCAGTGGCAGATTGGGCACAACCGCGCCTTGACCGCACGGCTTCCATGGACCCGTGGGTCACTGGGAGCACTAACCACCCTCGCACTCCGTTGGCGCCCGAACCCTGAGCCCCGCTCATTGGGCAGACCCTGAAACTGACGACCCTTACGCTGGCCTGGCCCTCACCACCTCCACCCCAAGGTGCTGCCTACGGGCGGCGGCAAGGGAGGCGACGCCGTGGCGGCGGTGGCGGCGGCGGTGCGGCCCGCCAGCGGCGCCCTGCCCGACGCCGACGCGCCCAGCGTAACGCTCACGCTGGCGCCGGCGGCGGCGGCGGCGGTGCGCGCTGCCGGCGGCGTGCTGCTGCGCGTGCTGTGCAAGGTGTACTACTGCCAGCAGGACGACGTGTGCCTCTTCGAGCAGGTGTGTCCGGAAGTGCGCTCGCATCATACTTACATATGCAATATTGATACATTGGTACATTTGCACCATGCAAATATATGTGCAGTGCCGGGGTGCTAAAGCTTGCAGGCAAGCCAGGCACCAGGTTGGAGGGTTTGGCCAGCATCAAACGCGGTTACCAGTACTAGGCGGCGCTAGCTCGCCACGTCCGTAATGCTGCTGAGACCAACGTCAGCTACAACTGTGCCATTGGCTTTGGTGCTGCCCCCCTTGTGCGAGTGCAGGTGTGCCTCGAGGTGCCGTTGGCGGCGGCGGGGACGGCGGCGGCGGAGGGCGGTACGGAGGCGGCGGCGCTGCGGTACGAGGTGGTGCCGGTGACGGCGCCGTCGTTCGTGTTGCAGTGAGGGAGGAGCGCTGCAGTGTGATGAGGGGCGGCAGCGGCTTGGGGCATGGAGGCTCACTGGTGCTACCGGTAGTGCAGGGTTGTGGCGCGAATTGGGGCAGGGTTCGTTCGTTCGTTGTTGGCGACGTGGCGAGGGGTAGGATGTAGGAGAGGGCAACCTCAGAGGGCAGAGCGGCAACACTCATGGGAGCTCCCTCGAGGGGGCGGGGATGGTGGCGGTCAAGCGAGGAAAGCATATCATTGAGCACTTACTGGAGGGGAGTAGTGGCGGGGAGGATGGCCAGGCGCCGTCATCGTGCTGCAGCGATGGGCGCGGCTTTGGATTTGACGACATGGTGAGGCGCGGAGCGACGTGGCGGGTGTGTAGGGCGTTGCGGCAGGTTTTGTTAGTGGTGGTCAATGCCATCCGTGGTACGATATGAGCCACACTAGTGCGTTGTGGACCCGTGCCACCTGTGACATCAGGAGTCAGCAGGACGCGTGCATTGTACTGAGCGTTAAGTGTGCTTGACAGTTCTTGGTGCTGAAACCAAGGGGTTGTGTCCAGGTCAGCCTACGTGCTGCAGTAGGCTGCAGTGGGGAGCTGTAGAGGTGCGGGCACCTTGAGGTGGGGGCGGGTGTGAGCAAGGAAGAGGACTGTCCAGTCTGTCTTACAGCCTCGTGCTGGAGTTGCCCTGGTGGGCTTGGGCGGTGGGGGCATCGTACTAAGCTGAGGTTTTTCACTGCGCGACCAGGACCTGCCAGGACCGATCGCAGCATTTCCAATCCAGGGGCAATCGGTACCGGTAATCTCCCCCGCCCCCCCCCCCCCCCTTGCCTAGCCTGCGTCACCAGTTGGCGCCCCAGACGACATGGTGTCCCGCGCCCGAAATGCCCATCATCCACCCAATGTCACCATTCAACAAAACCACTTGGTGTGGTGGTACCACACTGCGACCACTGGTTTCCAGCGAACCATGTGCCCAACCCCTGCCTCCAGCCACGTTCACCCTATCAGCGAGCGCCTCACCGGCAGCTGTTTTGTTTGTGTCCATGCTTAGGGAACAGCAATGCCAACAACCAACGTCTTGTACTGCCTATTATCAACCAATTCACCAACCAAGTACCGCCATTGCTGCTGCTGCTCCTCTCGCTGTCTCTGCCGCCACTGCCGCCTCCTTGCCCTCACATGTTGCCGGTCCCTGCCCTCCGCCGCACCGCCAGCACCCGGCATCGCCACAAGCCGTGCCGCCCCGGCCACTTCCTTGCTAGCCCCGTCGTCTCCACTGCCTCTTCGGCAATGCCATGCCTAACTTCGGTATACCGGTACTGCTTAATACCCTCACCGTAAGTCCGAGCATCGTCGGTCCGCACCACCACCACCTTCACCTCAAGCAACAACGTGATCCATTCCACCACCACCAGCACCACCACCACTGCCATCTACACGGCTGCCGCTGTGCTTATCAGCCACCACCAGCTCGCCCCTCCGCCATGCCCACCAGCAGCTGAGCGGCTTCCATGTTCAGCCGGTCCCGCAGCTCGCACAGCGCCCGGCGCTTGGCGAACAGCTCCTGCTCCCCCATGGCCTCCACACGCAGCATGGTGTCTACGTCGGTCTCGTCGTCGTGCTGCAGGAACACATGTTCCTCCCTGGGGGCGAGCACGGATGTGAGGTCGTGCGTGTTGTGTGTATTATGCTCGTGCCATGGCATGCCGTGGTGCGTGTATACAATGGTGTCGCCGCCCTGCTGCAGGAGCACGTGCTCCTCCCCAGGTGTGGGGGTAATTAAGGTAGGCACGTGGGCAAATCCTTCCATCAGTGGGCCTAGGAAGCCAGATATACTGAAGAAACAATACGTATTGCCCATTGCAGCAAGTACCCGCGCGCTTCCCGGCCACTTGGTACACTCCTGGCGCCATGCCCGCGCACCTGCACCTACCTGCACCCGCCGCGCCCGCCCATGGCACCTGCACCTAGACACCAGTGCCCGCCGCGCCCAATCACCTCAGGAAGCTGTATTGAGGCCAGACCATGGACGGGAGGCCTTGTGTATCTTGTGAGGGTCCCGAGGAAGGTGCATACGCCGACGCCCACCTCCCGCACACTAGCCTTATGCCCCAAGCTGTGCTTCCGCAGCACGCAGCGAATGCGCTGCACACGCATCCACGCTCGCCCACCCGCACCCGCACCTTAGGAAGCCGTACACGTAAAGCACTTCCCTGCTGATGACCATGGGCGTGCAGGTGGTGAGGGAGGCTAGTGCCGTACTACTGATACGGCTGCTCGAGTACTCTGGGCGGTCGAAGGCGGGCACCAGCGCCAGGCTGTCGGCGATGGCGCTCCAGAACGCCTGCAGGTAAGGTACGTGACGGTTGGCAGTGGTGGATTAGCAACGAGAGTGGCTTGTGATGCAGGGGCCCAGGCTGCGGGATATGGCGCCTCAAAGCCCGCAGGTGCTGCGCCGTACTCGCACGGGGCAGGGGGCACTGCGGCTGCTGGATGAGATGTCGCGGACACACCCAACAGCTGTCATGGCCGGTGGCGTACACGACATCTACAGCTGCAGCTTTGTCACTGGGCGCGGTGTTGGTGTGGGTTGTGCGCTCGAATGCCGTGAATTGGTGCAGCCGTGCAGGTGCTGCGACCACCTGAAGTACCGTAGGTGAATGTGGAGCGCACAAGGTGCGGGCTTGATGCGGCATCCACGGCCGTGTTCGGGAAACACGAATGCATGCCAGATGCTTTTGTAGAGCTGTACGGCATGTACGTTTGTACTCACCGGGTACGGCAGCTTGCTGTAGAACCTGACCCGTGGGTCGAGGGCGGGGGGAAGGTTGAGGTCCGTGCGGTGGCCACGGCCCAGCACCGCCACTTTTATGGAGGCAGCTGCGAAAGGAAAATGGTATGTGTACGTACACGGGCAGTACCGGTACCAAAAAAAATTCATAATGCAAGGAAACCTGGACCAGAGCGGACAAGGCGGGGATCGTGTCATGCCGTTGTGGTACGACTGGCCGTGCCTCGAGTGAAGGTGTGCTGCCACACAGGTTCCCGGCGGCATCCTGCCGTACTACACAGCACCGGCACCTCATTGCCATTGGTACACATAGTGGTAGCACGTGTTCCTGTATCTTCCTCGCTCACCGTGGGGGAGCAGCATCCTCTTCCACAGCCCGTCAAAGTCGCCGATCAGTCCGCTACCGTTCTTGTCCTGCCACCGCCGTACCGCACCCTGTCGTACGGCAGTACGGCAGGTGAGACACCAAGCATGTCCCATGCAAGCGTTGGGATGTATCGGATATGCACATCGAGCATGCTATTCAAGATACCTCTGCCTGGACGCCATGCCAGACCCCAAGTCCAATGGTGGGATGGCACATGTAACTGCAAGTACTCTTTACTATCCCTGCCCTTACGCCACCCACGCTCATGCATCCCTGTGCGGTTTGTTCGGCTGTTGGGTGACGAGGTTCGCTGCCCGCCAATTACTCTGCTGGAGGTGGCTTGCATTGCTCCGCCCTGTATGGATACTATACTGCCCCATGCAGTGCTGCCGTACCTGTATGGCAAACCCCGACAGGCATGACCTGTTCAAGCAAGGCTGTGGGTGTGTGAATGGCGCCACTGGCAGCGCCCAGCTGACGGGCAGTTGCAGCTTGGATCTGTTGGGGTGCAAGGAACGCATGTTGTCAGCGGTAGGATGATTTGCATTCGTGCGCAGCCAGTACCGTAGCACACTGCCAGACACACAGGTGCATGCCTTTGCAGGTACGGTACGATGTCTGCATATACGTCCCCGTCTCTGCTACCCCCGCTAACACACCAATACAAACCATGCAGTGTTACGCTGACGTGGGGCGCGCCGGCGCCGCGCCACCGTGCTGCTAGGTCCCCTGATGCTACCACACTACCGGTACATACATTGTTGCTAATACACCCACGTAACACACCCACGTCAGGAAGATCTGCACGTGCGGCGCCAGCGTGAGCAGGTGCAGCGGCACGGGCGGGTTGGTGAGGAACGGCCAGGAGCGCGAGATCGTGTCCGCCCTGTGCGCCATGGCCAGGGTGCGACGGGCGCGCAGCGTGGCAGCAACAGCGTGGCACGTCTGCGGGCGTAGATTTTGTGGGTTGCGGTGTGACGTTTCAGGAGGTGGGTTGAGTTGTACGGCATGGACACCGTGCGTACGGCACAGGCGCCGTACGGGGGCCGGTGGTGAGCGAGGCGTAGGGTGGCGTGGAGTGAGCGAGCGGGGCTTGGGGCGCACCTGGGCGCACGCATGGTCTTGCAGTGTAAGCGGGCAGTGGCATCGCACACAGTCGGATTGTCCAGGTACCGTAGGCGTCCAGGATCGCGCTCATATATGCCGAACGACTGGCACATCAAGTGGCAATCGGTAGTTAATCCTAGACCGCCCTGCGCTCCGCTTGTGAACCAATGTTCACTGCCCTCGCGCCAGGCTCTGTCGCGGGCTACCGTACCTCAGCCCAGTCCACCCCCTTGAGCATAAGGTAAGTTAAAACTGCTAACCCACCTGCGTGTTCTCCAGCTCAGGGCTAATACACACCACCATGTCCACTGGGCCCCACGAAAGGGTCTGGCGCAAGGTCAGGGACGAGTTTTGCTTCTTGGTGTCCCAGTTGTGCCAGTCCAGCTGCGTTGTGCTGCCCGGCGCGCTGTCCCCCAGCCAGTCCACCAGGCCGTAAGAATCCTTCGGCATGGTGTTGCCGGCGCTGCCAAGGCCATGTGTTAGCCACACGATCTGCGGGTGCGGGTCCACGTACGTACGGACCACGTGTACAACACCCGCCAGGACCTGAAAGGGCAAAAAGAAGAGCACGTGAAAAGCGTAACGCAGAAAGTATAGTGGCGGACGGTTGTCTTGGTAATTTGGGGAGTTACTTGGCCCACGCTTCCGGCACGTGGGCGTCGGTGAGCACGCTTGGCATGATGTCTGACCGTCCATGCAGCGCGTTCCACCACGGACCCCACGCAGCCTCCTGCATTTGCACCGACCATGCTTGTACGCCCACTCACTGCTCTTCCTCTCGCATTGCCACACCACGCACCCGTACTCACACACACGCCTTGGGCACGCCATTCCCGTTATCAAGGGAGCAGAGTGCGGAGCAACAGCCAGGCTCCGCACGCATTTCGAAATGCACTCACCTCATAGTGAGCAGGGGCGTCGTTCACAATGGTTATCTTCAGCCCCGACGAGGACGCAATCATCATGAGCACGGCGAAGCATATAGCTGCAGCTGCCGTCCGATGGCCTGCATGGCGCCCCCGGGAGCTCCATGCCCCCGCAGGCAATGGGGCAGCGGCCGACCGCAGCCACGGTAGCGTGGATTTCATCTTCATGCGGTGGTCTGGCTAGGTAAGCACTGCTGCTGCTCACAGCATGGTAGATAGTCCGCGAAAAGCGGCCGGGCTGCACGAGGCCGCGACGGTTGGTTTTCCTCGCGGCTTCGAACGCAGCGGGATGTATGACACGCGGCAGGGTCAACTGCCTGACAATGTAGTCGAACTACAAGACCTAAAGAGCTAGGCAGACACTTCCCCAGTATGTTAGCAGGTTGTGAGCAGCAGGTTGCCTCGACGACACCGGAGCACCAGTCACGCGCATCAGTCGCGTCCTGCGCTCTGTTGTCTCAATACGCTGCCCTTCTGCCACTGCATATGCACACTTCCTTTTTCCAACAAACGAAAAACCGACGTAGTCTTACACAGTCAGCTGCTCGCTGGCCCAAGATCAACGACCGCAACAGCCCCAACGGAAAAGGCTTTCGTAACAAGGGTTGGCAGGCGTACTAAACGAGCGGATAGTACTATTACCGACGATTGCTAGTAATTTAACTATTCACAAGCAAGTGACCGAGTGCTACCATTTAAGGGCCCCCGAAACCCCCAAAATAGTACACTCGTAATTGTACTCGTAATAGTACAATCCTCCTGAGTCCTGACACGGTGCATACACGTCCGTCCGTGCGAGTCGGCAATCTTGCAGCCCCTTAGCAACGCGAGCAGTGGAGCACCAATAGCAGACAAGCAGCGAGTCCTCAACTACTATCCTGTCTGTGTGGAATCAGGCGGTTTTGTGGTTTTGCGTTGGCGTGTTGCCGGATGGGAAGCAGTTGGGTTGTGCGTTGGGTCTGAGCACGCCTCAGATACCGTCGGTCTGCACCCTGTGCTGGGGCGGGCTGGCGCAACGAGGCACACGGTGCACCTGCATAGGCTGCTGCTGTGCTGCACGCCGGTGTTGTTGATGCTGTACGGATAGTCCACGGTGAGTTGTGTACGGTCTGGTGCACGCAGAGGCCTCCCATGGCAGAAGGTAGGCCAGGGTAGGCATACCGTGCGTAACTGTCCAGCTGCGTGCCCGTGCCTGTTCCCGTCCATGGGGCCTGCACATGCAACAGGCCATGCACAGGTATGGTAGCGCTGCATGGTCACAAGTCGAACAATGCACGTGTACCGGTATTGCCGTAATATCTGAAGTGTACCACAAGGTGCCAAAACAGTCCATACACCTGCCTGCGTACGGGCCTGCGCCTATACCATCACGTCAAAACTATACCTGGCATCACCACCACCACCACCACCCGTAAGCTGCGCGCAACAGCTACTTGGGCGGCATGATACCGTAACACACGTCCGCCCCAAATCTTTCCCACATCACCTCAACGCCGCCGCCTCCCAGACCCGCCCACCCGCACATCTCCACCACGGCACCAGCACCCCTGACCCCATCTGCACTACGTCTGCACTACAGCTGCAGCTGCAGCGGCAGCTCCTCGTACGGCACCACCGGCTGGCTGGCCGCCAGCTGCACCGCCGTCCGCAGCAGCCCCTCCGCCTCCCCCTGCGCCCCCGCCCCCGCCGCCCCGCCCTGCAGCGTCTGCGTGACGCGGCCCAGGCGGAACCAGGCGGCGGCGGAGGCGGGGTCGTACCGCAGCGCCTCCGACAGCAGGTCACGTGCCACGGACAGGTCGGCGCGGTGGCGGCGGCGCCCGTACAGCCCGCCTGGAGGGCACAGGGGGGGACAGAGTGTGTACGGTGGCGTTATACATTAGAGGGCCAAGGGGCGCAGGGGAGGGAGGAAGCTAAGCGTGTGGACTTGGGTTCGTGCGGTTGCGTGTTGCGGGTGCAAGTACCGGTAATTGAAAGAGGACGCGCAAGGGCAAACTGCGGCAGGGGCGTGGTGCTGGCCCGTTGCCCATGACGCCCCTTCGGCCAAAGGCCCCAAGCCGCATGGCCCCAGCCCACGGACGCCAGCCCCAGGCCGAGCTCGCCCTCCCACTCCCTTGAAACCCCGCTAGGCACCGTCGTACAACCCCATGATGATCCCCCAGGCCGCTTACTGCCCTCAGGGGGTGCCCAGGGGCGCCCCTCGGGTGCCCTCGGCCCCCCAAGCATGCCACCACCACACATCTGTGACCCTGCACCGCTGTGGCCCCGTCAGCGCCACTCACCCAGCCGCAGCAGGGTGGGCGCGTGCGTGGGGTCCAGCGCCAGGGCCTCGTTGTACGACTGCAGGGTACGGAGTACGGCACAACGTGTGGGTGCAGGGTACGACACAACGCGTGCGTGAACGGTGCGGCACAACGTGTGCGTGAGGGGTGTCAGGCTAGCGCTCTGTAAACGAAGAAAGACAGAGGGACAAGGAAGCACGCAGCTGTACAACAATGGACAAGGGGATAGGGAAGCACACCACGGTACAACACTAAGCACAAAGGAGATTCACACCACGGCAGAACGAACACAACAGGCGCAGACCCAGCTAAACAGGCACGGGACCCATGGCCCCCACCGCCGGCCCCAACCGCCGTAAACCCACAGCCAAGCCGTCTCGCCGCCCACCTGCACGGCAGGCTCGTAGCGCCCCACGGTGTCGTACACCGCCCCCAGGGCGCACAGGGAGGCGGGCGCCCAGGGCGCCAGCGCGCGCGCCGCGTCCGCCGCCACCATTGCCTCCGCCGCCTGGCCGCTCTCTGCCAGCGCCACGGCCAGCTCGCACCACACCTGGGGGGCAGGGGGGTTAAGCGGCAGGAAGACAGACAAGAGTCTGTAGATCGACGTGGTCGGTGATGCGGCGTAAAGGCATTTAACCCAGCCCAACCCGTTACCAGGGTCCCAGGGGGGACGACCTACCAGTGTGTTGCTGGGAGTGCTCACAGACAGCAGCACAAATGCACTGTGTCGCAGTCTGTTGCATGCATTTATTCGACTGGAGGAGCACCACCGCTGGGGGAACGGGGGACGCCCCGTACTAGGGGCCGACCATGCGCAGATACACCTCAACAGCTTGTGCGGGCTGGGGAGCCTGTGCCATGCTCCGGTCTGCCGGTGTTTCGGCCATCTTGCACCACTGCTGTTTGGGAGCAGCCGCCTATCCAATACTTTTTCATATGCCCCGGGTGGCATGTGGGTTGTCCGGGAAACGAAGGCGCTGCAGCATGTGCATAGTAACGCGTGCCAGTCCAACGGTAACGTCTCTCCAAACTCCCTCCCGCCATCGCCCCTACCCTCGACCCCACTCCGCTCCTCTCCACCCCCCGCTTCGTCTCTTGTCCTACTGCGCCACCCCCGCCGCCCCCGCCCTCCCCCCGCACATACCCAGTACAACCCTTACCCCACGACCCACCGTAACCATGGCTTCCTCCATCGCGCGCCGCCCCACCCCCGGGGGCGGCCCCCCCTCCGGCCCCGCGCCCATCCACCCCGCCAGCAGCCGCTTGGCGTGCGCCAGCGCCGTGAGGGCGCCCTCGGGGTCAGCCAGGGCGGCACGCAGGCGGGAGCGCAGCCGCCACAGCAGCACGTCCGTCCACTGGGGGCCGGGGCCGGGGCCGGGGGAGGAGGCGGCGGAGGGGGAGGAGGTGGCGGTGACGGTGGGCGGGTCGGAGGGGGAGCGGGGCGAGGAGGAGGAGGAGGGGGAGGCGGAGAGGACGGAGAGGGCGGCTTTGTGTTGCTGCCTGCGGGATGGGAGTGGGGGTGCGGGGTTGGTGCCGGGTCGGCGGTTGGGCTTGCGGAGGAATGGGAGCTCATGCGTGGTTACGGCAGCGTTAACAAGGGGGTTTTAGGTTCCAGGCATCCACCTCCCTCCTGTCTACCAGTCTGGCACAGCGCAGGGCGCAGTCCTTCCACGTCAGGTTGCCCTTACGCGCTACCACACACCGGCGCCCGCCTCCCCACCAGCCCCGTCGCAAGCCCCTCGCGGTCCCCACCAAGGCGTGCAGCCTCCGCGATCCTACACATTCTCCCCTCTCCCCCACTGCTTCCGACTGTTTCCGTTTGCCAACTTGCCGCTCCGCGGCTATCCCACTGCCGGGCCCAAGGTCCATCACAGACGCACTGCTGCCCCTCACCCAGTCGCCCTTGCCCCTTCTCGGACTTCCCCTTACATGCACGACCGCTCACAGAACGCATTTTTGCCCTCCTACCGCCAAACGCTCCCCCTCCCCGCAGCCCTACCCCGTCCTCGCACCTGGACGACAGCAGCATCGCCAGCAGCGCCAAGCACAGCTGCCCCAGCTGCCCCTGCCCCTGGCCCTGCTGCTGCGCCCGCTGCAGGGCGGCCCGCGCTGCCCCCGCCGCCCGCTGCGCCGCGCCGTGCTCCGCCAGCACCACCGCGTGCAGGTACAGCCGCAGGGCCAGGTCGGGGGGCGAGGGCGAAGGGGAGGGGGCGAGGGAGGCGGGGGAGGTGCCAGCTGCCACCAGCTCCTCGAGCAGCTGTAGCGCATCAGACCTGGGACATGAGCGATAAGTGGCATTCCAGTGTTAGCTTGTATGCTTGGGGGGCACACAAACTTGTTTCGCCACATCGCCCAGTGCACAAATTTAGCATTGCCCACCTGTCCTGGCAGCGCTCCGCCTGTTGCCGGGTGTGCATCCGCGCGCGCAGGGCCAGGGACACGGCCAGGTGCAGCTGCGCCCGTTGCCGGTCAACGGGGTTTGACGCGTGGTTGACTGCTAGCCTGTGCACGTGGGCGGGTGGGGTGCAGGACTTCAGGCCGTTGTGAGCGTGGGTTGGCACTTGGCAGCGTAGCACGCTGCGCAGGAAGGGCCAGGTGACAGGTGGGTCGTGCACCCCACCTGCTGACCGCTATGGCCTCATCCAGGTAGTCGGGTCCCAGCTGCTGGCACACTTGCACCAGCAGCAGTTGTGCTTCGAGGTTGTTGGGCGCGGTTTCGAGGAAGGTCTCCAGGATGCCACGGCACCGGTCGGCATCGCCCCTGTCTAGCGCCTGCTTGACGGTCGCGAGCCACGTGGCTGACATGTTTGCAGTGCCACGGGTGTCTAAAAGGGCTTGAAGGTAATCTGGTGGCTTGGTGTCTTCGCTTCGGCCCGTAAGCGCATCTCTGATAGCGCTCCCGGTTGATTTGATCCTTTCCTTGATATCTGACCCAGATGGTGCCATTTTGTTGGTTGTTGATGAGGATTCTGAGTGCGACCACTCACTCGGTCCTTCTGACTCGAGACTAGTTCCCGGGGGAGTTGGAACGAACCAAACGCAATGCAGCTTGCGAGCCAGCGTGGCTAACACAGCGGCCTTACTTGCATTATGCATGCTCTTACATCCTCTACAAAATGCATCTAACTGCATGCCACGCTGTGTCCCAACGCGTCAACACCCAACCGGCCCGCAACACCCGCCCGCATACTAGAACCCTTGCAGCACTCCTGAGACCAGCGCCAGCACAAAGCCGCAGCGCGGCACAAGCATCTGGAGGTCGTTATCCCTGTGCGTACACAGTCATTGCAAGCTGGCCGTCTGTGCGGCACAGCTCTCGGGGGTCTCGGCCCCGAGCTGCCGGCACTGGTAGCGCAGCCCAAACAAGCAGCCACACCATGTTCGTGTTGGGCCTCACCGGCTCCATAGGTAGGTGGCTCTGAGCTGTAAGATGCAAACCGTTATCTGTACAGGAGCATCTGCCTATGGACGAGAAATAATGCTCAAAGATGCACGTGCACTTGAGGGAGCAGCTGTGATGCACGTGCTGCACTCACCCTGCACGCAACAGCCTAACACGGCTGCTCCCAAAGAGGCAGTGTGGTTAGGATACTGCGTCAAAATTCCTTGAGTGATGCAATTTTTTTTTCGTATGTATGGATTTACAGTTTGCATGCAATTCTCAAGGAAGGCTGTCCTACCACACCCAGGAACACAGGCTCCTGCGCGCTGTTGCCGCATGCATGCGTGCGTTACAACTTTGCGGATTGGTTTGGAAAACGCGGCCGCAGCCTTGCGCCCAGGCAGCAAGTTGCTTCGTTCAGTGCCCGTGCGCCATCCTGCACCTCTTGCCAACATTCTTCTGTTTTGCGCCCGTCATCCCCACCCTCTAATGCTCTCAGGCATGGGCAAGTCGACCGTGTCCGCCATGTTCAGGGACGAGGGCGTGCCGGTGTGGGATGCAGACGCGGTAGGTCAGGCTAAGGATCAGGTGCATAGCGGTTCAGTTGCCGGTACAGCATGAGCATATCGTAAACATGTACTAGGTGGTGTAGAGGTGAATGGTGCGTGTTATACGGTAATGCCCCCACCCCTTGCTGCCCCACAAGGACACATGCGCGGTGGGGCGGATCACCAGGCGGGGCTTGGTTGTGGACCTGTGGACCTGTCGCTGCTGAACACAAAGCACTCAATAAGAAATACCCACCATAACACACCACTGCCACGGTCACCAGACGGCATACAGGCTGCGGTCGGCTGGCAGGAGCACCACGGCAGTGGTGAACACCAGCTAAGCCACAGCACGACACGCTGCAACGTACCTGCCGCATAATCCATCACTTCTATGCACCCGATGCACATATGTACCAAACTGCAGTATGCGCTGCTGCACCACCCCGTGTGGCCAGGTGGTGCACAAGCTGTACTCGGCTGGCGGGGCTGCGGTGGAGCCCGTAGGGGCGGCGTTCCCCGGCGTCGTGGTGGACGGAGGTGCGTGGCTGCGTGGAGCAGGAACTCTGATGGGCACAGGGTGTTGGGTGGTGGCCCTGGAAGGGTTTTAAGTTGCAAACTGTAGGACCAGGGGAGGGATCCCTGTCGCTGAAGTTACAGGGGCTCAACTGAGGGTGCAGCTACTGGCGGCTTGTTGGGAGCTGGTGCGAAGCATGCAACCCCCTTTCCCCACGCCCCCCCTCCTGGTTTGCCCCCTCCTGTCCCTTGCTCCGATGCCTCTGCCTACCCGCTCGCACCTTCGCCACGTGTGAATGCACGGAACCCTCTGCAACCCGCAGCCCAACCGAGCAGGCACTGCCACTTGCCGGTAACGGCACGGAACTGCTCAAGAACTACATTTACTCTCCGCCCTCGTTGTACCTTCGTGTATGCCCCTGCAGCCATCGACCGTGGGGCCCTGAGCAAGCACGTGGTCGGGAACGAGGTGCGGCGCGTGAGAGATGCGTGGGCCAGGGGCGCGCTGGGGGCCGGGTGGCCGGGGGGCCGGGGGAGGGGAAGGTGTCAAGGCCGGGCGTGCGGCGATGCCAGAGGCTTGCGCCCTCCCCTCCTGTCGTGTCGCAGCCACAGCTTCCCCGGCGCGGCGCTTTGTTGTAGGGGACACGTGTGACACCCTACCGGTATCGCACGCGCTGGACTGGCGCCACCGTGTGCCCGGGCGCCCCGGAGTAAGACCCCGTTGTCACCGCGTCGCGTGCCCAACACAACAACCTTTCCGCGTTACCAATACTTTGGTCTCCACCTTCCCCTCCCCCCCATTCGCCGAACCTCCGCTCCACAGGCTGCGATGAAGCGGCTGGAAGGCATCGTGCACCCCTTGGTGGCGGCCGACCGAGACGCGTTCCTGCAGCAGGTGTGCGCATGCACAGCACACGTGGGCACGCAGCAGCTCGCGCTACCAGTGCAGGTGCCACCTCCGTACCGGTGTGCGTGTGCGTGGGTTCTAGTAACCCGCGTGCGCTCAACACCAGTCCGTGGGTTGAATGGGTTGGGCAGTTGTGACACTCAGTTGCATGCGATCAAGCGTCTGAATCCACTTTCAAGAATTACATGGGGGCTGTTCGCCAGGCGCTACCCTGTTGCGCTACCACTGCCTCTGCGTGCGCCCTGAGGGCTGCCCGCTGGTGCTGTTGGCGCCTCCCCTGGTTGGCGCCTCCTCTCCTCTGCCACACTCTCTCCGCCAAAGCCCCTTCCTAGGCCTGGGCGCACGTCCGCTGTCAGCATGCATTCTGCGCTGGTCAATTGCTCCCTAAGCACCGACTTTTCTCGTCATGGTCGTGTACTTGGACGCTAAGCAGTGCGTGTTCAAGGCCGCCGCCTGTTTATGCGGCTGCCGCCCATGGTCACGTCGCTCTCCCTGTTTGGGCGTTTGCTGTTACAGTTCAGGTGGCGTGACCGCACGACCCTGACTGATCCTTACAACGCCTATAAGGACCTGTTCGGGCATCCCCTGCACTGACTGCCCCCCTGCACCCCCTGGCCAGATGCGCTCCGAGGGCTGCCCGCTGGTGCTGCTGGACATCCCGCTGCTGTTCGAAGGCGGCGGCGGCAGGGCGGTGGGCGCGCACGCCGTGGCGGTGGTGTCTGCGCTAGGGCCGGGCGGGGAGGCGGCGCAGCGGGCGCGGGTGCTGGGGCGGCCGGGCATGACGGCGGACAAGCTGGAGGCAATACTGCGGAGACAGGTGGGCGGGAAGGCGGGTGCGAGGGAGAGGTGGAGGTGGGGGAGGCGATGCTGGCAGCATGTGCGATGCTGATGTTAGACGTTGTGTGTGGCGTACGGCAGCACACAGACTTGCTGCTGAATGGATGTAGGCTTGTCGCCGCGCGGCTTCCGTTGCACAGAGGCTGGGCGGCGAGTAGGTACAGCACAGTACGGTACGGTGCGGTGCTCTGCTTGGTGTGAGGTCGGCATGCAGGCGCACACCTAGCAGTCCCGTTATGGTTGGGGCCCGGCGGCGCCTGCGTGCAGTACCTTGTGCTGTTATGCCTGCACCGGCGTACCGTTTGGATGCACTTGCCTTTCACCCGACGCATGATTGGTGGTTGAGGCCCTTGTTGAGGCTGGGCAGAGCTCTATTGCGGCACTGGCATGCTGCTTGCCGTGTTCCGTGCGGGTGCAGGTGCCCGACGCCGAGAAGCGCCGGCTAGCTGACTACGTAATCAACACGTCCACGGATCTGGCGACCACACGGAGGCAGGTGGCGGACCTGGTGGCGGAGCTCAGAGGGAGGGAGGGGCCGGGAGCAGGAGGGGCGGATGAGGCGTGGCCAGGAGCGGCTGGGTAGAGGGTGGTGGTGCAGGAGTGAAGAGCAGGTACCCTGGGTATGCGGGGGTAGGGGCGAGGTAGGGAGAGGGGACTGTTGGCGGGGCCAGGAGAAGGTGGGAGGTGAGGAGCAGGACTGTGAATGATTGGAGTGGGGATAGATCGGACAGTGGTGGGCAGGGTTTCGGAGGGTTGCAGGTGAGTTTACGGGGTGCTGTGGTGGATTGCCGTGCTGGGCTGCCCGGGAAAGTCCTTTGGCAGCCACCGCGTCAGGAATCTCAACTCTTTTTTTTCACTTTTCCACGTGCAGAGGCAGCTGTTTGTATGTTGCGGCCTTGGCTACGTTGCAGCATATGTGGCCTTTCGTTTGCTACTGCCGTGCGCTTGCATCCTTGGCGTAGCCTTGCCCTCGTGGCCTACATAGCTTTGTCCTGTATGCAGTTTTTTTTGTCGTGAGGTGAGGTCCGAAGCCTTTCGCGTTCCACTGGGGACACGGTGGCAGGGGCAGGTGCGGATGGGAGGTGAGGTGAGGAGGAGGGGTGGAGCGAAGCGGAGTAGGATTGGGCAGTACTGGTCGGGCAGTGGTGGGTTGTAGGGTTACGCACTGCTGGAGTCGGGTGTGCCGTCGTACAGTAGGTTGACTTGGGCAGCCGGTTGGCAGCCATCATGCAGCATAGGCACAATAATATCATCCACTTGCACATCTTATTATTGCTGCAAGCAGCCGCTCGCGAGTCGCTGCCCTGGCTACCTAGCGGCATCGGTGCCACGGCAGGACGGCAGCTACTGCCAGTCTGCCGTGAGCGTTTGCAACCTTCACACTTGCATGACCTGGAACCCCATTACATATTTACTAGTCCACAATATGCAGTCGTCTTGGTCCTGAGCTGAGGTCTTGGCAGCATGAAGCCTTTCGCGTTCCACTGGTTCAACAAACAAGCTCTCTTGACCTTGACCGTCTGCCTGCTTGCCCATTTCGTTGTGGGCTATGATTCTTTAGTGCTACGAAGTTACCGCTCCATAACGTTTGATGAGCTGCAGCCGCGCGAAAGGCACATGGTAGAGTTGGCACGACGCTACGCACCCGACGTCATCCTTCCCTGTGAAAAATCTGGCCCACATCGCGGATCTTGTTCTCTAGAAGATGTCAGAGAGCAGCGTTTGCGCCTGGCTGCCCCTTCGTGGCCAAACGTCGCGACGTTCCACGGAGGCTGCGTCGGGCTCCCTTATGGCTTCTCCTCATTGGTGCTTCACTACTTTATAACTAAGGCAAATCTGAAGATGCGTTTACACTCCAGCTCCGACTGCACGGGCGCACCGGTAGCTCTTCACCGGCTGCCAGCGCTGCGCTTCAACACGCAAGAGCAGCAACGCTTTCGGCGCTTCCCCCAACACGGGGAGCTGCGCCCAACGCAAACCGTCGCAAGCATGCACCTATTCGCGCCCCAAGGTCACATGTTTGGACTCGGTAAGCAGACGCACAGTGTGTACGTGGCACGTGAACGCGCGAAAGCACGTGCTGCTACCCTCAACCGTTGACCTGGTTCGTGACCACCAGGCGGGTCGATATCAACAGGCTCCTACTTGACTCCCCTCCACCTGCTCCAATTCCTGACGTAGTCAGCACCTGCCGTACTGTGTTCTGCCGCCAGACAAGCGTATAATAACTATGGACAGCCTGTGCCACTTCCTGCCCCAACCATCGCACCATCAGCACCCCTCAATCCCAGTGCTGACAGCCCGCCCATGCCGGACCCCGCCCTTTCCCCCATCCTCATCACCATCACGCCTCATCGCCATCACGTAGACAACATCACGCTCACCTGGGAAGAGACCGACCTCAGCACGCCCCGACCCGCCCTGACACCGGCGCACCCACACGCCCCCGTCTTCACCCGCACCCACACCAGCTCACCCACACCAGCCGGGCACACCCAACCCAGCACAGGCCAGAGCCAGGAACAGGGCCAGCCCGCCCCGCTGCTGCTGCAGCACCCCGCCGGGCCCGCTGCCACGCTACTGCTGCCCAGCCGCTGGGGCGACCTATCCCTGGCGGCGGCAGCCCTGCACGTGTCGCGTTTGCAGCAGCAGCAGCGGCAGCAGCAGCAGTTGGGGTTTCCGGCAGCAGGCGCACAGCAGCGGGGAAGCGGGTGGGGATGGTGGGGCGGCGGAGCGGGAGCAGATGAGGCGTGGGGTGTGCATGATGAGGATGGCTATCGCGACATGTACGATGAGGATGGTTACGCGATCATGTACGACGCGCGGTGATGCTGCAGGTGGGGCGTTGAGGGCTCTGTGCGGTGCGGCAGTGCTATACCGGCGTTGCAGTATGTGGTGGTTCATTGTGCGCAATGTCACGCGACACCCTTGGCACCCTGCTTTACTGGTCGGCAGGAAATAGGTATCGGTGTGGTGGTAAGAGCTGGGGCCGCGTCTGTAGCGTTTGGGTGAGTACAGGAGCCTGTGTCACAGTAGCCGTGTGGTATGTCCTCTATGCGCATGGTTACCTGCTGTCCATATGCTGTACATTCAATGCACGTTTCTTTTGTTATGCACGTAAATATCTTTTGTTACTGCATTACTGCTCCGTGCACGGCTATGGCACTCAGTTGTGTGCGTCGTCAGTCGGACGTGCTACAAACAGTTTTGGGGTTCAGGAGTGGAGGATGGCGCATCGGGCTGCACCATTGCAGCAGGCGCTAGGACCGACGGGCGCGGTGAAGGTTGGATAGAGGTCTTGCCTATTGCATCTTCAATTTACTCAACGGCTTCGGTCCTGACTGACTTGTGTGAGTTTGACCCAATGTTTGGGCGCAAGATGCACAGGCTGGAGAAGGGGGCAAGGCTTGACCCCATATATGGCCTCCGCAATGCACGCATTGCACAATTGGTTTACGTTCTTATGCATGCTGGCGTACAGCATGTGTCTCTTGTAGATGCATATTTACCCATATGAAGGTGCCAAAGCTGCAAAGGGGTTGATTGTGCCTTGTGCAACTGGTCAGGGGCCGTGGAAACATTCCTGCACGCCGTGTGCTTCTACTGCGGTCAAGGGCCCAAGTGGTCTGCTGTCCCTGCGTGCCCCCTTTGCATGATGTTTTGCAACAGGGCCGATGCGTAGCTGGCCTATGCACGTGCTGGTCATGCACGCACGCGTCTTCGTTAGTGTTTGGACGCTCAAGCAACCTCTCTGTGTTGTATCATTATTGCTCGTGTGTCGGTTGTACCACTAGTGTTTGGGCGACTTGTGGCACATTGCATGGGGTAGGCACACACGCCGGTGGAGCCGCGGCATGCAAACATGCACGTGGTCGCATTGCATGTGGCCTGAGGTGTCGTGGTGGTGGGGCTAGGGGTACGTACGTTTGTGCCAGGGCAGCAGGGGGACATTCCCTACTTGGCTTAGGGGAAGTGGCTCCTCCAAAACGCGCTGTTTTTTTTCAGGAGAAGGGTTATGGGGGCTTTCATGCTGATAATTCGCAGTGTGCATGGCAGCGTTCGGAACCTTACCACCTGCGGTTCGTGTTGCGGTTCGTGTTGCTACGTCCCCCTTGGGTCTCCGCCTCTCCGGATTGCGCCCTATTGGGGCCTGTAACTGAAACTGCGCCGCTCTTCTTCCAGTCAGTCAGTCAGTCAGTGTTACACGGCGAGGGTTCCTGTAAACCCTCCGCAAGTGCAACGACCCGTGTACGAGCCGGAGGCTCAAGGGTCTCCATTCAAAGAGCCAAGAACGTTTTGTCTGATCGACCAAATTTTCGATAGCAAACCTGCTAGCTGAACCTGATCACCTTCCAGCATCAGCTTTCTTCTTCCAGCAAGTCCATCAGTGTTACATGGCGAGGGTCAAAAGACCCTGCGCGAATAGCGTGTACTTAGTCAGTTCTACACGTCGAGGGTTCTCCCCTCCGAAATTGAAACTAACGACCCGCGTACGAGCCGGGAGCTCAAGGGTCTCCATAACTGAGCCAGAGCGTAAAAGTGGTAACTGTGCGTTCATACGAAGCGACGCCTTCAAAACCCAGCTGCTATCTGCCGCATGCATCCATTGCGAAAATCCACTTCCCTTTGCCAAAGGGCATAACCCCAGAGGCGCTGTCACCACTACCAACATCCCGGGCTGCACTGGTGCTACCGCCATTGCCGCCCCCGCTGCTCCTCCCCCTCCTGCCGCTGCCGCCTCCACAAGCTCATGGCGTGCCGCCCCCCATATCCCACCATTGCGCCGGCCTTCAGCACCGCCGCCAGCCGCGCCGCCTCTGCCTCCACCAGAACATGCTTGGCGGAGAAATCCAGCCCTGCTTTCGCTTTGCCGCCACTGCTGCTCCCAGCACTGCCTATAGTGCGGATAAGCTCACCGTAAGTCGTGTCTTGCGCACTACTGTCACCACCTGTATCCACCGCATCCCCACCACCACCACCAGCACCTACCCCTCCAACATCTACCAAGCCTACCCCACCTCCAGCACCACCACCACCACCGCTGCCCTTGCCACCTACACGGCTGCTGCTGTCCTCGCCACTACCAGCTCTGCCCTCCGCCAAGTCCACCAGCAGTTGTGCGGCACGTGTATTAAGTCGGTCCCGCAGCTCGCACAGCGCCCTGCGCTTGGCGAACAGCTCCTGCTCCCCCATGGCCTCCACACGCAGCATGGTGTCTACGTCGGTCTCGTGGTCGTGCTGCAGGAACACGTGCTCCTCCCTGGGGGCGGGTGCATGAGCGTGTGGGCGGGTGCGCGTGTTAGGCTCAGGCCACACGCAGAATGGTATCTACGTCATTTCTCCGTCCTGATGCAGGAACAGTTAGTTGCTCATTCCCGGGGTGTGCGGTGTGTGGGTGCTTGGGCATGTCCTGGGCCTGAGAGTTCACGAGTACGGAGCAAGCTGGGGTACGCAATACTCAGTGCGCGCGTGTCCGCGACCCTTCAAGCCAATCAACACGCCCATGGTGCATGGTCTCAAGCTCGCGCCCTTGCATACCGCACGCATGCACGCGCACGCATGCACCAACTGGGAACTGATGCACCAGCACCTGCATAAGTGCGGTCCAAAGAAATAAGCCCAAACAAGTAAGCCTCTCTTGCTGCTCCGTGTCCGCCTTCAGACGCGCGCACCCACCCGCACCCACCTCAGGAAGCTGTACACGTAGAGCATGGCCCTGCTGACGATCATGGGCGTGCAGGTGGTGAGGGAGGCGACCACCGTGCTGCTGATGCGGCTGGTGAGGTACTGAGGGTGGCCGAATGCGGGCACCAGCGCTAAGCTGTCGGCGATGGCGCCCCAGAACGCCTGCAGGGTGGGTGCGGGGCAGTGGACGGTGATGGACGGGTTACGGTAATGAATTAGGAGTTGCTCAAGGCGGGCACCAGCCGCTGGGCTGTGCGCGGTGATGAGACCCAGAAGGACTGTGCATTCGGCACATGACGGTGGGAGGGGGTGGGTTGACGAGTTTGCAGATGGAGTGGCTTAGAGGAGTGGGCTTAATATGCAGGAGCCCAGGCTACGGCAGACAGGCTACATGCCGAGGCGCCATGCATGTTGTTGCAGAGGTGTACGGCAGGCGGCATGCACGTCGTACGCACCGGGTACGGCAGCTTGCTGTAGAACTTGACTCGTGTATTGAGGGCGGGGGGAAGGTTGAGGTGCGTGCGGTTGCCGCGACCCAGCACCGTCACGTTGATGGTTGCAGCTGCGGAGATCAAAGGTATGGTTTAGTTGTAGCTATGTCCTACAGAGACCGTCACAAACGACAAAGGAGCCCTTTCCTGGACTGGACCAGAGGGAACAAGACAGCGTTCGTGCCATCCTGCCATGCCGTTGCGGTACTGGCAATGCCCCGAAATAAGGCCGTGACTGTGCTGCGACCAGATGCCACACGTGCTGCCGGTGGCACAGGTAGCACCGAAATCTGGCACGGCTTTCCGTTTATTCAATGCTGACCCCTGTATATACCGGTGGCACCAGGTGCAACTAACCCGTGCACTCCCTGCTCACCGTGGGGGAGCAGCATCTGGCTCCATAGCCCGGCAAAGTCACGGATGAGGCCCGTGCCGCCCTTCATCTTCCATCGCCGCACCGTGCCCTGTCGTACATACGGAGGGGTAGCCACGCACCAAGCGTACGTGAGCGGCCACAATCAGCGCGACAGCTGGGAAAGCGAACAAGAGACGCTCGCCATTAGTAATAAAACGACTGCCTTCACACCAGCGCCACCACTGCACGCAGACCGCACCGGGGACCAAGGTAACTGTACAACCTGTTACACCTCTTTGCGCCCACAACGCCCCCGCTGTGCATGCGTGCGCGATTAGTTCCGGGCTTCCGGGTGTTGTGGGGGCGAGCGAGGCTTGCTGCCGCTCCCACTCACAGGTGGAGCCTGCGGGCACCTGTACGGCATGGCTACGACCCCATGCAGTGCTGCCGTACGTACCTGTACGGCAAATCCTGACAGGCATGACTTCGACACGCAGGGCTGTGGGTGTGTGAATGGCGCCACGGGCAGTGCCCAGCTGACGGGGAAGTCCAGCTTCGCCCTGTTGGGGTGAGCGAGAGGAACGGGTGTGGTCAGCGGTAGCTTAGCACTCATGTACAGCTAGCTGTGCGAGGGCGGTACCTTTCTAAGATAGCGAGGGTATGAGGCCCGTCCATTGCGGCGGACAATGTCAAGAGTGAAGCTGTTCGCTCCTAACCGTACAGCGAGATGGGCGGGAAACCCCGTGCCGTGTCCCTGATGGTCGGGACCAGCCCTGGTTCGCAATTGGGACAGGGCTGCTGGGCGCTGGAAGGGGACCAAAACCGTCAAGCCGTACGCACACGTACAACCAGTGCTGCAAAACCAAGTACCGGTACACATGTGCAGGGCATCGCAGGTGTGGTGCGCTGCCTGCTGCATACGGTCGGTACATCTCCAGCCCTGCGCTTCCTGTCACGAGTGCACCCTGGTGCGCCTGCTCTGCTTGCCATTGGTACGGTACCGTACGGTACCCACTTCATACCACTTGTACATGCGGCACCAGCGTGTGTCACGTGGTGGGTACGGTATGTCACGCGCGCGTGCTGCTGGACCACCCTGTTGCTACCACACACCGAGTTTGCTAGCCAACGCGCAACGCCCTCACGTTAAGTGGACGTGCACGTGCGGCGCCAGCGTGAGGAGATGCAGCGGCACGGGCGGCTTGGACAGGAAGCTCCAGTTGGGCTTAATTTGATCCGCACGATGCGCCAGAGCCAGGGTGAGGCGCGCGCCCAGCAATTCAGCCACAGTGTGGCACATCTGCAGGTGTGAAACACGAGGCATGCATGCACTTGGGGCTTGTGAGATCTGGTGAGAGGGTGTGGATTTGGTTGTACGGCATGTAAAGTCGTGTGTCTGGCACAGCTACCGTAGTGGCACAAATTTCATTGCATAAAATACTTGCCAAAAGGTCTTGGCAATTAGAAAAATTAATTGTCCCGGGGTTCGGCAAAAA